>JGI24721J26819_10000573_pt1 | contig 40341 bp, 22 predicted proteins | sample YelNatPaOPGAMG01_FD_26819 | JGI IMG/M metagenome (IMG submission 26819) | reverse complement strand
CAGATTTTCCGCTGGTTCACTGGGTAAGCATAAATTAGTTTACTTTTATTTTTCTTCAATCAATGCAGGTTCTTTAGCTGGAACAACTAATTCATTATGTTGCTGACCATAATTTTCTTCGAGTTTATTCCACCAGTTTAATTTTAATATCAAAGAAGTTACTAATAAAACAGCTAAACTAATTAACATAGATTTGAATTCTCGAATAACCAAAAACACTGGTGTACACATCAATGTAATTTGCCATGCCATTCCAATAAGAATATTAAACATATCGCGTTTGAAATTTTTATTTGCTTGAAATTGCGGGTCAATCTTCTTTACTTTTTCATAAATTGGTTTCCAAAAACCCCATGGACGAACATTATGATAAAATTTCATCAATACTGCATCATCTTCTGGTTTAGTCAATAAAGTTGCAACAACACAGCCAATTATTGAATTGAAAAATATAATCGGAAATGAGTTCATACTTGGATTTGCAGGTAAGGGCCAATTATTAATGAATGTAATTAATCCAATTTTTTCCAGCAACAATAAAATTAAAGATGTTGACATACCTGCAACCATTCCCCAGAAATAACCATATCCATTAAATCGCCACCAATACCATTTCAAAACATTAGCAGCAGTATAACCACCCCAAAGTGATGCAACAATCCACAATGCAATTTGATTAATTGATTCAACAAAAAATCCAATGCTTACTCCAACAACTACTACTGCTATTGAAGCAAGGTAACTCATCTTTACATACTTTTTGGGTTCTGCGTTAGGATTGATATAACGTTTATAAATATCATTAACTATGTAAGCCGGTGCAGCATTTACTGTTGCAGCAAAGTTGCTCATGAATGCAGCTATGAATCCAGCCATTAAAAGACCAAGTAATCCCGCAGGAACATAATTAGCTAAAACTTCTGGCAAGATTGCTTCAAAGTCGGGACTTGTAATTGAACTTTTATATAATGAATCAAAATTTGTTAAAGCAAGAACAGTTAATCCAGCTGCCATAAAATATCGAGTTGGATTAAGCACAACACTGACAAGTGAATTCATCTTTGCTGCTTCTTTAGGACTTCTTGTAGAAAGTATTCGCTGCATGTCATAATTTGGTGCTGGTCCTGCTGCAGCAACAAAAAATCCTTTAAATAACATCATACCAAAAAATAATCCAAAAAGTGAGTAACCATCATTTGCTATCCAATTATTGAATGCTTTAACTTTTGTAGCAACAGCAGAATTCACAGTTGACCAATCCAATCCCAAATTCCATCCAAAAGCCATACTTTTCCATCCTTCAGGTATAACACTATTTATCATCTCAGGAGAAACATGATACATTGCAATAATTCCAATTGCAATAGCAGATACTGAAAGAATGCAGTATTGCAAAACTTCAGTAGCAACAACACTCATCATACCACCTTTTACAACATACAGAGTAGTTAATCCCATTAAAATAAGTGCATAGAGATTTGCATTTATTTGAGGGTATTGAGCTAATGTTTCAGGATTTGTAACTAGAGGCGGCAAAAATGCAGCAGCAAATTTTCCAATACCTTTAAAACCATATGATAAAAATCCAATTACACTTATTAAAGCATAAATCACAACAATAAAATGAGAAAGCGTAGCTCCTCTATCTGTGCCAAATCTTGTTTTAATCCACTCGGCTCCTGTCATTACATTTGACCTTCTAAGCCATGGTGATAAATAAACCATCAAAAATATTTGATTAAAGACAGGCCATATCCAGGGAATCCACATACTTTTTAATCCATAAACAGAAAGCCAGTAAACTATAAGCATTGTTCCTGCAATATCAAACATACCTGATGCATCTGATACTCCAAGCATCCACCAGGGAAGACGATTACCTCCAAGAAAATAATTATGTATATCCTTAGAAGCTCTTTTTGAAATATAAAATCCAATAAAAATTGTTGTTGTCAAATAAAGCAGAATTATAGCGATATCAATAATATGAAGGTGCATGTTGAATACTCCAAAGATTGAAAAATTAATATAAAAAAGTCTGTGCCTTTGCTTGTGGCAACAGGCACAGACAAGTATGCATCAATAATTAATTATTTGAGAAGCATCATCTTTCTTGCAATTGTTGTATTGCCAGCATTGAGTTGATAGAAATAAACTCCACTTGAAAGATTTTGTGCATTAAATTTAACNGTGTAAGTTCCTGCATCTTTTATTTCGTTTACTAATTCAGCTACTTGATTACCCAAAATATCATAAACAGCAAGTTTTACTTTTTCTGTTTTTGGAATTGAATATGTAATCTGTGTAGTCGGGTTGAATGGATTTGGATAATTTTGTTCGAGTCTATAATCTGTAACAATTGGTTGCGATTTTTCTTGAACACCTACTACTAATGGTGCACCAAGAACTGCAGTTCCAAATAATCTTGGCTCAAGCCATGAATTATCTCCTTTTTCCAGCCACCATTTATTAATTGATTCACGATGGTCTCCGTCATTATCATTCTGTTGAACTTCAAGACCAATCACAGTGCCTTCAACAGCTGGGATTAATAAATTCTCTAATGGAATTTTAAATTCTACATTATAACCTAAGTCGGTATCAACAATCTTAAATTCAATTCCATCGAATTTTGTTAAACCTGCAGCATTAATATTTTTGTTCTGAACATTGGCTGCTTCATTACCAATAAATTCATGACGGAATGCAAGATGAATGTCGTCTTTATTATCATAGCTTGCACCTTTGCTGTTATCTGCATCGAAATATAATTCAACAGCATCTCTTTCCCAGCTATTGTTATGAACATCAATAATAACATCATCATATGCAATGCAAATTCCATAAATATTTTCATCATCATAAGCCAAATAAGTTCTTACAAATGCATCGTGGAAATCATCGGGGAATTTTTCTCCATTGCCATGTGAGTTTTGAGTGATATTATTAAGTTGAGAATAAATTTCATCCAATTCACCATCTACAGTTATTTTAGTGCCTGCAGGTAATTTTTGGATTTCAAATTTATCACTAACTACTCTATCACTAAGAACAGCAGTTCCAAATAATCTTGGTTCTAACCACGAGTTATCGCCCTGTTGCAGCCACCATTTACTAATATGTTCACGATGGTCGCCGTCATTATCATTTTGCTGCCATTCAATACCGATTAATGTTCCTGCAACTGGAGGAATTAAAAGATTTTCTAATGGGATTTTAAATTCAAGCCAGTATCCTCCCATTGATGTTGTGTCATCCAGAATTTTAAATTCAATTCCATCGAATTTTGTTAATCCTGCAGCATTAATATTTTTGTTTTGAACATTGGCTGCTTCATTATCAATAAATTCATGACGGAATGCAAGATGAATGTCGTCTTTATTATCATAGCTTGCACCTTTACTATTATCTGCATCAGTATAAAATTCTATAGCATCTCTTTCCCAGGAATTATTATGCACATCAACAATGATATCATCCTGAGCATAGAAAAGACCATATAGATTTTCATCATCCCACATTAATTTAGAAGCACCAAATAAATCTGCCCAGCTATCCGGCAATTTTTCTCCATTGCCATATGATGTCTGGAAATTCCAATCAAGAGTTTTCCAAACTGCATCCTGCTTGCCATCAATTACAGGTGCGATTGATGTTTTAGGAATTTCATAAAGCCAGCCGTTTTTAACTTTTGCCAGCTGACCATTCTGTGCCTGTAAAATTCCTGCAACAAAAACTATAAGAACAAATGATTGTAATAGTTTTTTGATTAACATAAAATAACCTCCATATTGTTTTTTGATTATATTTTTTTAATTCAGGATTTTGAATAAAAGATTAATTCTCTAACACTTTTTTTCATTAATATTTTATCTTCCTAAATAAGGAGCTCCATTTTTATCCATTCCCATTTTGTAAACTCTAACAGAATCTTTTAATAGAGTGCCTCGATTTAAATAAACAAACCGGCTATTGCCCCAAATAATTTGATCTACTCTTTGAGGCAAAATATTGTCTACATAGAATGGGGTTATTGTATTATCCTTTTCTAAAACAAAAATTGAGTAATTTGGATGATTCTTTAAGCATAGATATATTGAACCATCATTGCTAATTGTAAATGAACTTAAATCGCAATTACTAAATTCTGGATAACTTTTAATATCAATTACTAATTGTGGTTCGCCAAGATTACCTTTTGAATCCAAGATTGGAATTTTATAAAGTGCTGATGAACTTGCTGCATAAACAAAACCATTGTAAACCCGCAGTTCAACAATTGTAATTCCATTGAGCTTTTGTGTAGAAATTATATTTTTATCAGGATTAACTACATAAATTCCATTTGCTTTTGCTGTGTATAAATTTCCTTTTTCATCAAAATCTATTCTTGAAGTTACATTTGGAAGAGTCACATATTTTTCGGTTTTCCAGGTAGAAACATCCATGCGGTAAATATCTGCTTTATCAACCGGAATATAGAGATATCCACCAGGTCCAAATTTCAAATCTGTAATTCTTGCAAAGTCGTTGGTTAATTGAGGTGATTGAGTAATTTCTCGTCCATCGAATTTAAGAACATATCGGCGAGTTGCAATGAATAAATTTTCCTGCCTGTCAACTTCTACAGCAAATAAATTATAAATATAGTTACTGAAATTTCCATAACGAATTACAGGTTGTTCTAATTTATAATTAGTAATTTTTGCAGTGCCAAGTGCATTTGGATTAAGAACACTTATATGAATTGGCTTACCATATTTATCATCTGCTAAAGCAGGTCTATAAATTACAATTCTATCAGAAGAAATACTTTTAATCTTAGCAGGTTTTCCGCCTATATAAACCCATGTTGTATCTCCTCCGCCGGTAGCAAAATCAGTTCCTGAAATAATAATTTCACGAACACCGGCAATAGCAGAATCTTTAGGAATAACTCCAGTTACTACAGGGCTTTTAGAGTATGTTTTATTTGGATCATTTATTAAGCCCGGCTCTTCATACTTAGTGCAAGCAAATACAAATGATAAAACAAAAAATGTAATTAAATATTTGATAAAAAATTTTCTTTTCATGATTTCACCTTCTATTTACAATGAAAAACGTGCTGTAAATCTTTGAACATTATTAAATACCCCAAATGGTGTATAAGCATAATCGAACTGGATGCCGAACGAAGAAATCCCTACTCCAAATGATACATTATCTTCATAGTTGCCAAAGATATAACCACCACGAAGTGAAAAAACATTCATGAAGTTATATTCCATTCCTATCTTTAACTGTTCAGGATGAGAACGAGGATGTGTTGAATCGAGAGTAATAATCAAAGATTGATTCTTTGCACCAATATCTACAAAATCAAATAGATTAGCAGAGATGCCCACTGTAAAAATTAATGGTAGTTGAAATCCTTCTTCTTCAAATTTTATTTCAGAAGAAAAATTTCGAACTGACATACCAAATGCAAGGCTCTTAAAGCCAGTTTTATAAACTGTACCAAAGTCATATGCAATTGCCTTAGCTTTATTTTCTTTTACTTTTGTTGAATTTCCATCAGGAACAACACTTTCACCTAAGGATTGAACTGCATATCTAATTTGTCCGCCAACTCCAAATTTATCATTTAACATTTTTGCATAACCAATACCAATTGCATAAGCTGAGGGTTTAAGTATTTTTGTATCGACATAACCTTGTTCATTATTGGCAACTGCTGTTCCTTCTACTTCGCCGTAATCAACAGATTGGAAACTCAATCCAATTACACCATAATCACCATAAAAAGGGGATATAATTATGCTTGCTGAAATATGTTGTATATCTGCAATCCACTTATTCACACTAAAATTAGAGCTAAAGAATTTAGGCATTTCGGCCATGCTTGCAGGATTATGGAACAATGCTCCAGAATATCCCGAAAAAGAATTTACAGCTTCTCCCATTGCACTTGAACGAGCATCAGAAGTGACATTGAGAAAATTAAATCCTGTTTGAGCTAATTTTACCTGGCCGAAAGAAATTGTTGTAATGAATAAACTAAAAAGTATTAAATATAATTTTCTCACGATTATTTTCTCCTTTTCAAAATTTATTTATCATCTAATAACTATAAACTTTTTGTATGTGCTATCACCTTTTCTAAAAATTATATTGCCTGAATCATCATAAATATCCTCTGTAACTTCAAAGTGAGCTATATACAATCCGCTGACAACAAGCTGTCTTGATGAGGTTAATGAATGCCAGAGTTCATCACCGCTTCCATTAACATGGTCGATTGTTTCAATTAAATCTCCTGTTTCTGTATAAATTCTAATTTTGCATTTAGGCGGAAGCCCATAGAATGCAATTCTATCCGGCGTATCAAGTCCAAATTGAAGTTCTCTTGCTCTAATATTGTAAGGATTAGGAACAATCCTGATTCCTGAAAGATTATTTCCTGGAGGACGAGTTAAAAATGCTTCTCGATTTGTCATTGTATAATACTTGCTGCTTACGAGAGGAACACCCGGTTGAATATTGTTTGTAGAGCCATCATCTTTAGTTTGAATATAATAGAAGTAATTGAATCCGCGTTTTGCGGTTTTATCTTCGAATGTATTTACAACATTGTTTTTGTCGCACTCGAAAATCAAAGAAAATGTTGTATCGGTCCTGCCTTCTGCACGATAAATTCTGTAGCCGTTAAAATTTGGCCAGGTCTCTGCACTCTTTGACCACTTAAGTATTATTCTATCTCCACCAGAGTAAACATAAAATTTATCTGGCGGTGGAGGAGGTTGTGGGATATTATAATTACTTTTGAAATTTGCTATTGCTCTTCTAAATGCTTGAAATAAAGAATCTTTTCCAGTAAATACCCATGTATTTTTGTAAACATTACGGTCTGAAGTCTCTGTGCCATTAGGAAGAACATAAGGTGGAATTCTATTAAACCATTTATTAACTACTTCTCTATTTTTTACTCTGTCAATACCAGCAACAGCCTCGGCAATAACAATTCTGACACTATCGCCTGGTGCAAGATTATAAGGACCAAATCCTAATGTAGCAGAATAACCACCAGCATCATTTCCCCAGGTATTTGCAAAAGCAGTAGGCCAGCCTGTTTGAGGGTCTTTTCCAATTTCTTCAGCATGAGTCTTTGGTGGATGCCCGCCTTTCATAAATTCATTATACTTTCTTGTCATTAAATTTTCATTGTACTGGTCTACAGGTTGAACAGGGCTGTCAGAACCAGTATATATTGTTGTAATAAGTTTATTGGGGTCATTAGATTTATCTTGTGGTGATTTATCAGCATGCAATACAACAACGCCGGCAAAATTTGTCCCGGCCATAATTGAACCATCTGTATGCCGCGGTAATCCAATATCTTCNGCTATGCCTGGCGAGNCNGACATAGGACCATAATATGACCAGATAGCTTTAAAACCTTCCGGGTTAGGATGATTTGGGTCATGTCCAATTGCATCATTAATTGTATTTCTTCCCCATGATGTTGAACCTGGTGCCCAGCCATTTAAATATGATTCGCCTGCAAAAGCATATCTAAATTCCCAGAAAAATATTACATCTGTTAATGTTTTAGGTTGGTCAACTTTTACTAATCTTGGTGTTGGTTGAGAATTGTCTACTACAATGCCAGTATTCTTAAAAACATATTCATATATGATATAGTTATCATGATATTGCTGAGAAAAGGAAAGAATTTTTCTTGAAATTGTAATTCCAATATCTGTATGAACTTTATTTACTATCATTCTATCACATGGTAAATCCGGGTCAACTTTATCTAATTCATCATCATAATCTCTGTAAGAAGCACTTGCATCGTCAACATAAACTGCAGGATGATCATATTTTCCTATTAGAGAAAATTCTTCTGAATAAACATCGCTCCCAAGATAAATTTCTCTTGGTCCAATGCAGAGAACTTTGTAAGGAAATGTTTTACCCTTCAAGTTATCTACCATTTCTGTAAAATTTGTTGTGCCAATCCATAATGCCTTTGAAACATTTACGCCTTTATTTCGTGTGTATTCAGAAGGCCAGATTAAGCCATCCATCTGGTCAACATTGAGGAAACCTGATCTGCCTCTTCTGCCATATTCTACTTCGGCACCTGCACTGGAAATCCAGTGACGAAGAGCTGATGTAGAAAGCCATTTAACTTCTTGTTGCTGAGGTCCCTCAATTTGTGCATAAGTCACTTTATTAAAAATCATCATGAATACTATGTAAAGTGACAATCTTATTAATGCAGTAACTAAATTTTTCTTTATCATAACTCTATCACCTCTGATTTTCAATTTTATAGATTAAATGAAATATTAATTCCAAAGAATACCTGTCGTGGATTCAAAAAGTTGAAAGAAGTATTATTAGGCATATCTATATATGCTTTATCATCAAGAATTTTTTTCATTCTTCCGCTGTCAACTTCTGACCAGGCACCATTTATAAAGTTCATATATTTTTTATTAGTTTTATCATAATAAATCACAGAAGGATTGGGGTCTTTAACATCTGCTAAATTTCCTATTTGCTCTATTGGTTGATAAGGAACCCCTTCTTTGCGATAATCACCTACGCGGTCATTCCCTGGAATGTTATCATATGCTGGACTTTCAGGTAGATGCAATGATTGTAAATAGAACATCTGGTCAAAGCCATCATAAAAGCCCGCACCAGATAATCTTTTTATATTAAATACATTTCTTATATCAACTAATAATGTTATTCTGAATTGTTTGATATCAAAAGTTTTGCTCAACAATAAATCAACATTGTAATAGTCTGTTACCTGAACATTATTAATTATTTCACGAATGTTGTTAGGATTATAGGTTATAAACTCGCCTGCTTTCCATTCAGCTAAAATATTTAGAGTCAAATCTCCAAAAGGTTTTAAACCTGCAAAGTCTGGTCCAAAATCTTTTGGTGTAAAGAATGTTAAACTTGCATTTGCACGAGGTTGTGGAACAGGTTTTTGTTGATACAAAATAATTGTGTTCTGGTCAATTAATTTTTGTTGACTTGGGTCTTCATTTATAGTTTGTTTGCCGAAAGCTCCTCTTGTATTAACTTGATATGTATAATTAATAAATCCACGAACCCAATTGCCGCTTGTTTTCTTTAAAGAAACTTCTAAACCACGTATATCTTCATAGCTGTTGTTATTTGCTCTAAAGTAACCAATTCCTTTTCTATCACTTACATATTGAGTATAAGCTTGTTGATTGCTTATATCATTATAAAAAGCAGCTATCTGTAAAAGATATGAACCAAAAAGAACATGGTCATAACCTAATTCATATGAAATAGTTTTTGCTTGAGATAAATTTGGGTCTCCATAATTTAACATATTGCCTGATGCAGCTCTGCCAATTCTAAATATTTCTTCATATGCTGGAATTTGTTTGAAATGACCATAATTGAAATACAATTTTGAATTCTCTGTAATTGGGTGAGATATACCTAANCGTGGACTTAAAGCAATATCAATTTTTGCTTTCTTTTTNGGATAATCTTTATTTGGATTATAACTCGATGAGAAGAAAGATTTATCAAATGGGTCTACATCATACCATTCGGTATTAGGGTTACTCAAATCCATTCTAACACCTACATTGGCAATAAATCCCAGCATTTCTATTTTATCCTGAACATAAGCAGACAAGCGATAAGGTTTCCATCTTTCTTTTACATAATTGATATCATTGAAAAATAAGTTTACCGAACCATAATCCAGATTCAAGTTATAGTATGAAAATTCTATTCCTGTTTTAATCAAATGTTCTCTTGTAACTTGACTGCTCAGGTCTGCTTTAATGACATAAGAATAAAGTTTACTTGAATCTCTAATTGTAGAAGAATGCCCGCCGAAGAACATGCCTGTCAAACCAGTTTTAGGTGCGCTATCAAAACCAAATGGTGCTTCATCAACAAAATATCCCGGGACAATTTCATATTTTTTAGTAGTATCTCTTTGACGGATTGGTCCGGTCAAATAACGACGTGTAACATGTTCAAAACTAATTTCATAAAAAGTTGATGACGAGATAAAGTTTGTNAGTTTACCGGATAATGTAAAATGTCCAACGACTGCCTGACTATACCAGGAATCTGTAAAAATTCTACTTGGTCTTTGTTCATTTGTAATTTCAGCAATTTTATATGGAGTTCTCATATAATCTGTAGGATTCCAGAACTGAACCCCATTAATTCCCCATTGAGGATTATTAAACTGATTATCATCCCTGTTTAATGCTACATTATAAGATTTGCCAGTAGTAGCATTTACCATCAACTTAGAACTTTGAGATAAATCTGAATTAAGTTTTAGAGACCAGTTATATTCTAAATAGTCAGGACGACTGAGAGGTATCAATAACATTTCTCTTTCATATCTAAAACTTGTAAAGAATCTCAAATTACCAAGTGACTTTCCTATTAGTGGTACAGGTCCTCCAAAACTTCCATCTATGTTATAATCTGGAGCAATGGTTGGTCTTCTTCTTCTTTCCCACATCCAGACTTTTTGTGCAGCTGCTGGAGATAAATCATTTGTTGGGTCGTCATCACTAAGTAATTTTTGAGAGATTGCATTCCAGCCTTCAAAGCGCGGATATTGTCTTTGTGTGTATAAATCCCAGGCTCCGTTTTGTGTACCTGTCCAACATACTGCTGGGTCAAGATATGGTTTGTTCCACATTGAATTAGGGTCAAAAACTGAAATACCAAAATGTTTTGGAGTTGGCGGACTGTATTTAACCTGCATTGCTCCATAATAATTAGTTGCACTTCCCTCTTTTGCAATTATGTTNATAATACCTGAACGAACCTGTCCATACTCTGCATTAAATCCTCCTCTTTCAATTGATACTTCTTGAATAGAACTTAATGCTACAGATGCTATTGGTTTATTATTTCTTGGGTCTCTTAAAGTTACTCCATCAAGTTGAAAAAGCAATTGGTCAGCCGAACCACCTCTAATTACAAGACCTTCTTCAACACCTGCTTGTAATCCAATTACATCATTTAATGAAGTAACAGGCAAAGTTTGAATTTCATCTGGACGAACTGCTACAACACTTGTTGATACATCTTGTTTGACTAATTTTCTTTCTGCTGTAATAGTAATGCTTCCAAGTTCAATTGCTTCNGAAGCCATTTCAATATCTACAGTGGATGTTTGGTCTATGCGAACTTCAATATCAGATACNGTTACAGTAGCATATCCCACCATACTTGCTACAATTGTCTGATTGCCTGGCGGAACATGAAGTATTACATAATATCCATTCAAATCAGTTGTTGCGCCTAATGTTGTTCCCTTAACAACTACATTTACTCCAACGAGAGGTTCTTTTGTTTCTTTATCAACTATTCGTCCTGTAATTTTTCCTGTTGTGCCAGGAAATACAATTTGAACAGACATCAGGATTATTATTATTGTTATCAGTATTCTGTATTTCTTTAATCTCATCTCTTAAACTCCTTTTTATTTATCTTTCTAAATACTTATTATTTCAAAGAATCCTATTATTGCTAAGTAAACTGGAAGAGCAAGCAATATTTTTTTATCAGGCCTGCTTCTAAGAATTTTTTTTGAAACCAATTCCCAGTTAATTTTATTGAAGAAAAACAAAGCAGCTGAACAGAATAGAAAAATGAGAATTGTAAACTGAAGAAAATTAANAGCTGTAAACCACCTGAGTATTACGCTACTGTTATCATTCTCATAAAATAATTCAGTGATAAATTTATAAGCAATTAAGAATGCACATAAACACAATATTATAAAAGATGTTTTTCTATTTATTCTTTCTACTAATAATCCAATTATTAAGAAAGCAGATATAATCGATGAGATATAAAAAAGTAAATGAATTAATATAAAATAAAGTTGAAGGTTATTCGGTTTTGATACTGGAATTAGTAAAATTGCAATCANAAGCAAAATTATAATTGTGATTCTTCCGACTAATACAAGTTCTCTATCTGAGGTTTCTTTCTTAATTGTTTTATAAAAATCATATGTTATTAGACTTGCTGTGCTATAGAAAAAATTGGCAAATGTAGATGTTAATGCAAAAACAATAGATAAAATTATACTTGATTGAAGTAATCCTGGAAGAATACCTTTGAAAAAATTTTTAAGTATATATTCATGAGTATAAACTTTCCAGGCATCAAAAATTAAATATAGGGGCAAAGTAAAAATTAAGACCGGCACAAATTGAAATATGATTGAGACAAACGAAGATTTTTTTGCTAAACTAATATTTTTTGCACTCAATGATTTTTGAACTATAATCTGGTCTGCACATACAAACCAGAATCCAATAATTACTATACTGATTAATGCTTCAAACGACGATTGATTGAATTGTGTTGTTGAAGATGCAATAAATTTACTTAAGCTGAAATTTGTTTGAGATTGTGTGAGAAGCCAAATTGTAAAATAAACAGTAATTAGAGTAATAAATAAAACATGAATGGCACTTACAATAATTTCCGTTTTCAAGCCGCCAATTATTAAATATATACTTGTTATTACTAAAAAGAAAAGAAGTGAAAAGTATGGGTCTAATTCAGTAAATGTAGAAATTAAAATACTGCCAGCAATTAAAGACAGAACTAATCTAATTCCAGCATTAGAAAGAATTAATAGAATTGAAATAAAGTATCTGCAAGAGCGGCCATATATTTTCTCAAAAAATTCTGTGATTGTATTGATTTTTAATTTGCTATAAACAGGAATGATAAATTTGCCTAAGATGTAAAACAGTATAACTGAAATAATTCCATAAAGAAAAATTAATTTTATAGAAAATCCCTCTAAAGTATATCCAAGCGCATAAGGACTAACTAATGCTGAAGTCAGGAAAGACAAACCGAGAATGAACCAGTTAATATTTTTATCGGCAAAGAAATATCTTGATGAACTCATTTCCTTGCTTATAGAAAGGTAAACACTTAAGGAGATAAGCAAAAGCGGATAACAAATAAATAAAATAAATCCTGTCATAGATAATTCTAACAAAAATTTTTCCTCTTAATTTTGCCCGAAAGCTTATAAACTGATTTCAATGATTATACCAGCAGGAATGAATTGCTTAATTGGTTGACTAAAACGATTAATTGTTGAGAGGCTTATTTAAATTGATAAAACCATAGCACATTATTTAAATCAAATTGATAAAACATTTCTTTTGATTTGTGCTTTATGAAATAATTCAAAAATCAAATAGAAAATTTTATTTATTCATCTAAAATTTTTCACAAAGTGTTTTTATCAGTTTTATATATCATACAATTATAAATTTTATCAGATTGATATAATTATAAATTATTGTGCATAAAATTTCATAAATAATTAGCTATCAAATCAGGCACAATCATTGCCAATAAGTAATTATAATGTAAACTATAATCTGGTTAATTAAAAAATACTTTCATGCACTCCCCTATCGCCTGTAACTAAAAAATGTAAATAAGAAATTAGTTGCAGGCGATTTATTTTTGTAAATTGTTATAGAATATATTACTCGAGTTGAAAATGAAATGTAGACGGTTTTGGTATGTGCTTTTTTTCATATTAGTGATTTCAGAAAATTTTGTCAGTAGTTCATTTTTAAGGGCTCAGGAAATTAATCAACCAAAAAAGCCTGAGTTTTCAATTCCTCGCGGATTTTATGAAAATAGTTTTGATGTTGTAGTCAGTTCTTCAGAATTCGGGACACAAATAAAATATACACTTGATGGTTCTGACCCGAAGACCTCATCAACTGCAATTATTAAAGACTCTCCAGCAACAATTCGCATAGACCCTGAAAGCACAGAAGGAAATCGCGGTAAAACTCCTGGAGTTGTTCTAAGAGCTAATAGTTTTCGGAATAATTCTTATAGTGAAACTGTTACACACACTTATTTATTCATTAACAAAATTGCAGAATTATCTCCCGAAGGAAAAAAGCCTGGACCAAATTGGCCTGAGCCTTATCGTGGTGATAAATCACAGTTTATTGATTATGGATTAGCATCCGATGTGGTTAATAATCCTAAATACAAAGATTTAATTGACGATGCTTTTTTATCAATTCCATCAATTTCTATTGCAACAGACTTATCAAATTTATTTGATCCCAAAACTGGAATTTACATGAATGCAATGATGGATGGAATAGATTGGGAAAGACCTGCATCAATTGAATTAATTTATCCAGATGGAACTAAAGGATTTCAAATTAATGCTGGAATCAGAATTCGCGGCGGGTGGAGTCGTCACAATGATAATCCAAAACATGCATTCAGATTATTTTTCCGGAAAGAATACGGCAAGGGGAAATTGGAATATCCATTATTCGATAATGAAGGTGTTGCAGAATTTGATAAAATTGATTTGCGAACAAGCCAAAATTATTCATGGAGTTATCCGGGTCATTTGAGCCAATATAATACAATGAACCGAGATGTTTTTGCACGCGACCTTCAAAGAGAAACAGGTCAGCCTTATACTCGCAGCAGATATTATCATCTTTACATTAATGGTGTATATTGGGGATTATATCAATCTCAAGAAAGAGCAGAAGCAAGCTTTGCTGAAAGTTATCTTGGCGGAAAAGAAGAAGATTATGATGTAATAAAACCAGGAGATAATAATCATCAAGTTGAAGCTACTGATGGAAATATGGATGCTTATGAAGAAATATGGAAAATGTGTTTGAAAGGTTTTAGTGCTAATGAAAATTATTTTAAGTTGCTTGGCAGAAATCCCGATGGCAGTCGAAATCAGTCATACAAAGTTTTAGTTGATGTTGATAATCTAATCGATTTCATGTTGAACATTTTTTACACAGGAAATTTTGATAGTCCTACTTCTAAGTTTGGCGGCGATAATTTGCCCAATAACTTTTTTTGTATTTATAATCGCAACGGTGAATCCGGCTTCAAATTTTTTATTCATGATGCAGAACATATATTAAGAACAACAGCCGGCGAAGGACCTGGCATTGGTCTTTATGAAAATCGTGTATCGATAAATATGAATGTAACAAGCATTGGCGGATTTCATCCCCAGTGGCTCCATTATAAACTTACAAGCAACAAAGAATATCGAATTCGTTTTGCTGACCATGTTTATAAACATTTTTTTAATGAAGGATGTATGACTCCCCAAAAAGCAACCTCATTATTTCTTTCACGTGCTAAAGAAATTGAAATGGCAATTATTGCAGAATCTGCAAGGTGGGGAAATATAACTCGAATTCCATCATATACAAAAGACGATTGGCAATGGGCTATTAATGACATTGTAAATAATTATTTTCCTTATCGAACAAACATTGTATTAAATCAATTAAAGGCTGCAAATCTATATCCTAATATTAATCCGCCTATCTTCAAAAATAATAACAATGAAATTACTTCAACTTATTTAACTGTAAATCCCAATTACAAAATAAAATTGCTGAACCCAAATAATTCAAAAGGAACAATTAAATATACACTCGATGGAAGCGACCCAAGATTAATTGGTGGTAATGTATCGAACTCTGCAATTGATGGTGGCAACGAAGTGGAATTAGAAATAAATTCAACAACTGTAATTAAAGCTCGAGTTTTAGATGGCACAACATGGAGTGCCCTTCATGAAATTACATTGTTTGCTGACAATAATTTTAGTAATCTTAAATTAACTGAAATACATTATCATCCTCTTGATAACGATACAATTAATGATGATGAATATGAATTTATTGAACTAAAAAATATTGGCACTACACCCATCAATTTATCAAATGCTTATTTTTCTTCCGGGATAAATTATACTTTTCCTTCCAACACTGTAATAGAACCAAATAAGTTTGTTGTATTAGCTTCCAATCGAAAGGAATTTAATAATCGTTATGGTTTTTATCCTTTTGATGAATACAAAGGAAAATTAGATAATGGCGGCGAAACTTTAACACTCTTATCAGCTGCAAATGATACAATTTTTTCTGTTACATATGATGATGTTTATCCCTGGCCGGTTGAAGCTGATGGGCAAGGTTATTCACTAACTGCAAATGAAATAAATTCATCAGGAAATATGAATGACCCTTCATACTGGAGAAAATCTTATTCAATTCATGGCTCGCCGGGAAAAGATGATTTGCCAACTTCAGTTGATGATTATGCAAATCCTATCAAATATGATTTTGAACTTTATCAGAATTATCCAAATCCTTTTAATGTGTCAACAAAAATTGTGTATGAAATTCCAAAAGATGGAGCGGTTAAACTTTGTGTTTATGATATCTTAGGAAGAGAGATAAAAGTTGTGGTAAATAAATTTCAATATGCAGGAAGATATGCTGTTAATTTATCAATGAATGAATTTGTAAGCGGAATATATTTTTACCAACTAAAATTTGAGAATAAAATTATCACTAAAAAATTGATGCTTATTAAATAACTGTGGTATCTATGTGTTTTTTTTCTCTCGCAGATTTCACGGATTTACGCTGATTTTCCGCTGATTATTTTTTTCTCCGCGAACTTCTGCGATAATCTGCGACTATCTGCGTGAAATCTTTTTCTCGCAGATTTAGCGTATTTGCGCTGATTTTCCGCTGATTATTTTTTTCTCCGCGAACTTCTGCGATAATCTGCGACTATCTGCGTGAAATCTTTTTCTCGCAGATTTCNCGGATTTNCGCTGATTTTCCGCTGATTATTTTTTTCTCCGCGAACTTCTGCGATAATCTGCGACTATCTGCGTGAAATCTTTTTCTCGCAGATTTAGCGGATTTGCGCAGATTCTTACAAGANTTTACCTGNAATTTTGTTTATGAATTCTGTCTGTCAAAATACAAATTCAGTTTTTGTATGCCNTTTATTTTCTGAAGTTCATCAATTATCAATTTGCTGTCAATATTTTTTCTTACTTGAAGATAAAATGTATATTCAATTATTCCCTCAGCAGTTGAACGAATATTTATTGTCTCATAACTTCTGCAATATTTCAAAAGTATTTCAGAAAATTTTTCTCCCAAAGGCTCTTCGTTTGAATAAGAAAATTGAAGTATATATTGATTAGAAAGGAAAATTTTGAAGTTCGCTTTTGAAAACAAAATTAAAATAGCTCCAATCATCAGTGTGCCAACAATCGCTAATTTATGATAACCAACCCCTGCTGCCATTCCAATAGCTAATGCCAAAAAAATATAAACTATATCAACTGTATCTTTAATTGCTGTTCTAAAACGAATTATTGATAACGCACCAACCAATCCAAAAGCACGGGCAAGATTATTTCCAATTACCATTATAACAACAGATGTAATAACAGATAAATAAATTATCGAATGAACAAAACTTTCCGAATAACCAGGACCTTTATATGTGAATCGATAAATTAAAGATATAATAAAACTGCATATCAGACTGATTAAAATATTGCTGACTATTTCTGCAAGCGTTGGTGAAAAAACACTTACAGATTGTAAATTTTCAAGCATTCCTCTCTCTCAAATAGAATGTATGTTAATTTTATTTTTTATATAATTATCAACTGATAAAGCATATTTTGAAATTGCCTCTTTCTTCAAATTATATTTATTAATAATTCTCGGCACCCAGACTGGCAGCGTTTGAAAATATTTTATCTCCAAAATAAAATGCTCTGGAAAAATTAGCTCCGATTCATCATTAAATAAAGTATCAACAGTATGAGTCAAAAAACTTCTTAAGTTCATATCAAAAGTAACTCTTAAACCCGAACCATATTTGCACTCAAATGCTTCTCTTTCATAAATAACATTGATTATTGGTTTCAATTTATTATTTGTATAATAGAAGAAAAAATTCTTTGCAGCTTCAATTCGTCTTTCGTATTCAATTGTATGGTTTCCAATTTTGGATAAATCAAAGTGATTTAAAAAATCATTCAAATCAGAATAAAAAATCGGAACCCTATCTTTCGAAACATAATTTTCATTCTTTCTTTTAATTTCTATAAATACTTTTGAATCTTCTGTTAATTCATTGTATCCTCTAATTCTAAATTTATTGCGAATTTTAAGTCCAGATAACTTTTCGTAATATGCTGTAAGTTTCGGTGTATCAAAATAAATACTTCTTACAGTATATTGTTTTAATGGTCTTATTTCAGAATAATAATCATATTGAAGATACGGCAAAATATTTTCTTTCAATTCTTCTTTTAATTTCAGCGGGACAAGATATTTAAATTCGACTCTTGGCATTTTATGAACTCAGCAATCTTTGAATGTATTCAATTAAAGATATTTCTTTTATTTGTAATAAAGTTTCAAGAACCATACCAGACAAAAGTTTTCCATTTCTATTATCCAATTTTATTGAAATAAAAACAACCTGTTGATTATTAATTAATTTTATCTCTTTATTTATGAAAACTATTTGTCCCTCATAATAACTATTATCAATTTGAAGCTTAACTATAATTCCATTTTTTATGAACTGCAGGTCAGAAATTTTTACAGGTGTATGAAGAATTACTTCTCTATCATTAATCAGGGTCATCAATGTATCTTGAGAAAAAACATTTAAAAGAGAGCCTGAAATTGGAGAGGTTATTGTTAAATCATTTTTTCTTTTTTTAAGAAAGTTCAATCTTGATTCGAGGGCAGAAATCTGGGACTTAAGCAATTTTATATCTTCTAATTTTGCACCTGTAGAAAAATTTTCGAGTTGTGCTTTGTAAATTTTCTTTTCTATTTCGAGTAAATCGAGAATCCATTTTTGTGTTTCATAGTCCTGTTGTGATATTAATTCTTTTCATATAAAGCTTTACTTCTATCAAATAAAATTTTTTGTTCATTTATTTTTTCATCTACATAATTTAATCTGCTTTGTGCTTCTTTAATCAAAGCTTCCTTCTGTCCTGTACTTTGCGAAATTAAATTTGCTTTTGCAATATTTAATTCTCCTTCGATTGTAACTAATCTATCTTCAACTTCACTTGAATAGATTGATAAAATAGTATCTCCTTTATTAAAGAATTTCTTTTCTTGTGGATTAAAAAAATATTTCAAAGAAATGAACTCACCCCGTTCGAATTGATTGAGATTATATTGAACAGTAAGACCACTTTCATAATCAATCATACTCGAAATCAATTGACCATTTGTACCTCTAATTAACAGCCATTTTTCTTTAGGGAACACTTCGCTTAATGTTTTGATTGTTAAGTTTGGTTTAATCAATAAATTTAGCAGAAAAAATATTAGAACAATTATTAGAATTACTGGAATAAGATAATGTTTTTTTGCAGTGTAAATCATATAAAATTCTTTATATTCCTACAGTTAATAATTTCAATACAAAAATAGTTTATAATATCATAATAAGTATAACATAATTTAATACCGAATTACAATCCCTGATAAAATCATTTTCTTAGAATAATTTTTCGAACTAATTACATTATCGATAAATCAGAAAATAAATTAATATTAGGCAAATAATCCGAAAGGTTTTATGCCTTATATAATCATTTTAAGAAATGTGACTAAAGTTAGACTGCTTTAATATACATTTCAGGCTGTCTAAAAAAATTAGAACACAGATGACACAGATTTAACAGATTATCACAGATTATATAAAATTATTTCATAAGTGTCATTTTCTTAATTGATACATAATTTTCAGATTGTAATTTGTAGAAATAAACACCGCTTGATAATCTTCTCCCGTCAAATTGAACTTCGTAGGTTCCTGGACTTTTAGCTTCATTAACAAGTGTAGCAACTTCGTTACCCAAAACATCATATACTTTCAAAGAGATTGTGTTCGATGTTTCAACATTTGCGGGGATTGAATAAATTATTGTGGTAACCGGATTAAATGGATTAGGATAATTCTGATATAATTCAAAATCGGTAACTTTATAATTATCAGTTTCTTCTTTTACAGAAACATAATTTCCAGGTTCAATTAAAATATATTGAACTGAACGGCCAGGTGAAGTAAATTTAATCTCACCTGAAGAAGTATAAGCTAAAGCAGGAATGTCTTCGAGATTATCAAGAGGTCCCCATGCAGCTCCAGTTGGTCCATTGCCATTAACATAAACATATTGTGAAAAGTCTGCATTGTCAGTTCCACCTGTCAATGAATAGATATAATATTTTTCACCAAATCCATAATTATTTGGTAAAATATTTACAACATATTCATTCTTTGTTTTATTAATAACAACAACGCTTAGATGACCCGAACTAAAAGTTGTAGCATAAGCAAGAACATCTTTACTACCTGTTACAGATGTTTTAATTGAATGGTCCCCTGTAAATTTTTGCAGATAATAGATGTAATAAAAATCAGGACGAGGATTCCACTTTGGTATATTTGTATTATTGCCTCGATAAAACATTCCATCGCTTTCCCAATTTGCAAGAAGCCATCGACAGGTCATTCCATAATTTTGTTTAATCCATTCATTAAATAAAATTACTGCCTGCATTCCATTTATAATTGATGTTTTTCCTAAATCAGTTCCAGATTGATCCATATTCCATTCAGTTATTGCAATTGGTTTGGGGAAAGCATTTTTCTTTGCAATATCTTGAGTAATAAAATCCATCATTTGTTTTGGAACAACAGAAGCAACATCAAGGAGAGATTTAGCATTTGCCCCGCTTCCAAAATAATTATGAATAACATAAAAATCTGCAGCATCGCCAACTTCCTTAAAAAATCCTTCGTTCCATTTTCTATCGGCAACATTCCAGCTGTTAGTTCCATCGTAATGAAGAATTTGTCCACCTATATAAATTGTATTATCCCTTTCAGCTGCAGCAGCTCGCATTGAGTCGGCAAAAATTTTAAAATGTTTTCCATATAATTCGCCAGTAATAATTTCAGGTTGATTATCTTTATTTAATGCTGTATCAATTCTCCATCCGGCTTCCCAAGGTCCACCATTTTCATTACCAATTTCCCAGAATTTTGTTCGTCCATCGTCATATCTTACCCATTCAGCAGCATAATGAGCTGCTTGTGCCACTGGGTCAGTTCCTGTTCCATAACGCGCATAACCATAATTTATTGTAATTAATCCTTCAATTCCTAATTGGTCTCGAAAATTGTAATAATTATCAACTGTGGTTTGCCAGTTATTTTTTCCAAACTGAGGTGTAAATGTGACCCATTTACTTTGATTTCCATCCCAGACAGTTGGTGGAACATTTTCAGCTTTTCCGTCCCAGAAAAAAATATCAGACCAGCTTCCTCCCGGATAACGAATTAATGTAGGAGAAAGTAATTGAACATTTTTAATAAATACTGGATCTCTTAACGGGTCATTTCCAATCCATGCTGCAAGTGCATTCCCAAATATATATTTAGATACTTTGCCAATTGTATCTGCTGCATTTAATGTTATGGTTATCGAAGGTGATGATGAAGGTTTCTCAGCATTTTTGAAAGGCGGAATTGATGCATATTTCAATTCAAAATCTTCAAGAAAACAATTTGGACTTTTTTGCGCATTGATTAATAATGATTGAAAAATTAATAGCAGAAAAATTTTTTTCGCTGTATTCATTTTAATTTACTCCCGAATATTTTTACTTTGCTTCGATTTCAATCGAAGCCGGCAATAAATTTTCTGATTTTGCTGTTAATTTTATTTTTCCTGCTTTACCATTCGATTGAATTACAGCAAGGCACAATCCATTAAATGCTTTTCTATAATTTGCTTTGAAAGGTTCATGACTTGTTTGAGAACCATTATCAACTCCAGCTATTTTACCTTCACCAGTAATTTCAAAATTAACCAAGTTATCTGCATAAGGAACTAATGTGCCATCTTTATCAAGAATTTTTACTGTAACAAATGATAAATCTTTTCCATCTGCTTTTATAACATTTCGGTCAGCTTCAAGAAAAATTTTATAAGGTTTATCTGCAGTTTTNATTTCACGTGTTAAAATTTCTTTTCCATCTTTTCTNCCCACAGCTTTTAAAATTCCCGGAGTAAATTTCAATCTCCACATTAAATGAATGTCGTCCCCTGTTTTTCTTTTTGTTCCCATTGATTTTCCATTCAAGAATAATTCAACTTCGTCACAATTTGTATAAGCCCATACATCAATTAACTGACCTTCTTTCCAATTCCAGTGAGGAAATACATGAAGAACAGGTTTATCAGTCCATTCACTTTGATACATGTAATAAACATCTTTTGGAAATCCAGCTAAGTCAACTATGCCAAAATAGGAACTGCGTGAAGGCCAGGAATATGGTGTAGGTTCACCAAGATAATCGAAACCTGTCCATATAAACATACCGGAAAGGAAATCATGTTTTTTTATAATTTTCCATGTTTCTTCATGAGTCGAACCCCAGGGCGCACTGCAATTATCATAAGCTGAACATGTATTATCTGGATTACCTTCAGTTAAAGGTAAATCCCATCTTTTTGGCCATCTTCTTATGCTGTCTGATGGCATATCATAATGACCTCTTGTTGCAAGTGCTGATGTAGTTTCTGTTGCAATGAATTTTTTATTTGGATATGTTTTTGGAAAATCTTCAAAAAGATGCTGATGATAATTAAATCCTATTAAATCCAGAACATTAGCTTTGATGAGAGGATTTTCTGGTTCNGGTCCATTACAAGCTGCAGTTACAGGACGAGTGGAATCAAGGTTCTTAACTATTTTTGTTAATTCTTTTGTAAGAACAATTCCAATGCTGTCATCTCGAATCCATTGTTCCATTACTTCGTTGCCGATACTCCAGATAATTACAGAAGGATGATTTCTATCACGAAGAATCATATCTTCTAAATCTCTTTTATACCATTTATCCCAATCCAATGCATAATCGAATTCAGTCTTTTTTGTCTTCCACATATCAAAAGCCTCGTCCATTACAATGAAGCCCATTCTATCACATAAATTCAATAACTCCGGTGCGGGAGGATTGTGAGATGTTCTTATTGCATTTACTCCCATATTTTTCAAAATCTCCAGTTGACGCTCGAGAGCTCTTTCATTAATTGCAGCACCAAGACATCCTAAATCGTGATGATTGCATACACCTTTGATTTTTACTTGCTTACCATTCAAGAAAAATCCTTTTTCTGCATTGAACTCAAAAGTTCTAATTCCAAAAATTGTTTCATAATCATCAAACTGTTTACCTTCAGATTCTATGATTGAAATTGCTTTATATAAATTTGGTTTTTCAATTGACCATAATTCTAAATTTTTTATTTCAACTTCTTGATGAAGTTCAATTAATGAATTAGCATTTAGATTACTTTGACTTTCAACCTCACCTACTTTTTTATTCTTGCTATCAAAGATTTCTGTTATCACTTTTATTGGAACTGCTTTATCAAATACATTTCTTACTTTTATTTGAATAGAAACTTTCGCAAAATTTTCATTTACAGATGGAGTTGTAATGAAAGTGCCCCAGTGGTCAACATAAATTTTATTTGTTTTAGTAAGCCACACATTTCTATAAATTCCTGAACCTGAATACCATCTTGAATTTGGTTGTTGTGAATTATCGACTTTAACTGCAATTACATTTTTATCACCAAATTTAAGATAGGGAGTAAGCTCATAACGAAAAGAAATATAACCGTAAGGGCGTTTACCTAAGTAATTTCCATTAATCCAAACTTCGCTGTTACGGTAAATGCCATCAAAGTCGATAAAAAATAATTTTTCTTTTTCGGATTCAGGGACAAAAAAAGATTTCCGATACCAGCCATTCCGCCGGGCAATGCGCCTCCGCCTGGAGTTGCTGGATGGTCTTTGCTGAATTCACCTTCAATACTCCAATCGTGTGGTAAATCGAGCTTGCGCCAGTCATCATCCTTTAATGCAGGATCGTTTCCATTTGCAATATCACCTAAGTGAAATTTCCAATCATTACAAAAATTTTCTACACTTCTTACTTTTAATGATTGGGCATTGATTGCAAAATTCAATCCCAAACAAATAAGAATAAAAATTTTNGACAATCGAAATAAAAATTTGTTTTTCATGCTCTCTCCTTAATAAAATTTACAATTTATTTTCTACTCACAAAGAGAATAATTTTTTATAAACTCCTTTTAACTTTGCGTCTTCTTCGCACTCTTCGCGTTTAATTAAATAATATTGAACCCACTAAGACAGTCAACATTATGCCGAGATAATAACTTAATAAGTTTATAAGCTATCACTTTNTTAGCAGCAATTTTTTTACTTCAATTTGATTACTTTTCTTTNCCCATCATAAAGAATTTTTACATCGGGTTCTTTTTCAAAATTAATTCCTTCAGACTTCTCTTTGCTAATCCAGATAATTTCAAAAGTTCTTGTTCTCAGCATTCCTGGAAATTTTCCTTTTCTTTTTTCGATTGTAAGAGTTTTTTCTTTTTCGTTGTATTTAAAATTAATTGTAGAATAAAAACCTTTTTCATAATTGTAATTAACATTTTCATCTTCATAAAGAGTAAAAGAAGCATCACAACCAGAGTAAACATATAATCTAATTGGCTCTGCAGGTTTTTCATCTGAGTATTGAATTTCCGGTCCAAATGGAATTATTGAACCTTCCTTTACAAAAATCGGGATATCAGTATAAGGTGCATCGGCAATAATAGTTTGACCGCCNTGATAATATTTGCCGGATTTCAAATCATACCAGCCACAGCCTTTTGGTAAATAAACTTTCCTTGACCTTGCTTTATATTCAGTTACTGGATTGATAAGCAATGAAGGACCGAACATAAATTGGTCGCCAATATTCAGAACATTTTTATCGTAACCAAAATCCATAACCAATGCTCTCATAATTGTATAATCTCGATGAGTTACCATTCCAGTAAGAGAATAAATATATGGCATNAATCGATAACGAAGTTTGTCANAATTCAACATTGATTGATAAGCGGGGTGATTTTCTGGAGCGATATTAAACATTTCACGATAAGGATATTGCCCATGCACTCTGAAGAGAGGACAAAAAGTACCAAACTGAAACCAGCGAGTATTTAATTCACGCCATTCTTCTAAATCAGAATCATTTGGATTTTCATAACGAGGTTCAACAGCAAATCCGCCGATATCGGTTGTCCAGTATGGAATTCCTGAAAGAGAAAAATTCAGTCCAGCAGAAATTTGATTTTTTAGGTCGAACCATCGAGCTGCAACATCACCGCTCCAAGTTGCTGCTGAATATCTTTGTTGTCCAGCAAATGCAGAACGAGTTAAAATAAAAACTCGTTGATTTGGTTTTGTTTTTCTCTGTCCTTCATAAACTGCTTTTGAATTCATTAAAGAATAAGTATTAAGATAACGAGCAGAAGTTCCTAAAGCAGTTGGTCCAATTCTCAAAAGCCATTCATTAAATGAAAGATTTGATTGAAGGTCGGGTTCAGTTGAATCAAGCCACCATGCATCGAAACCAAGCGAGAAAAGTTTTTCATTAATTTGTTTCCAGTAAAGTTTTCGTGCACCTTCACTGTATGGGTCATAAAAAGTTGATACATAACCTGGACCAACCCAATCTTTCTGACCTACTTCAACATTTCGCATATAAAGCCAGCCATTCTTCTTAAATTCTTCAAAATGTTTTGTGCCCACATAAAATTTCGGCCAGACAGAAATCATAATTCGAGTATGTAATTTATTATGAAGTTCTTTGACCATTCCTTCAGGGTCAGGGTAACGTTCTTTATCAAATTCATGACTTCCCCACTGGTCTTCTTTCCAGTAGAACCAATCTTGAACAATATTATCAAGAGGAATTTTTCTTTTTCTAAATTCTCTTACAATAGAAAGCAATTCATCCTGAGTTTTATAACGTTCGCGGCACTGCCATAATCCCATTGCCCATTTTGGCATCATTGGAGCTTTGCCAGTTAAAACGCGATAACCATGAATTACATCATCAAGATTTTCACCATAGATGAAATAATAATCAATCTGGTCTGCCACTTCAGAATAAAGTGAGAATGAATTTATAAAATCTTCTTTTGATGGACTTAATGCTTTTAATCCTATATAACCACCGGAATGAATCCATTCGATTTTGATTTTATGTTTTTCACCAGGTCTCATTTTAATTTNGGGAAGATGCGTCCACGGCANCCAATTCTGTCTCCATGAATCAACAATTAGAGAATCATCAATCCACATTTTTGTATAACCTGAACAATACAATCTAAGTTTGTAAATCCCTGATTCATTACTTTCAATTTCACCGCTCCATCTTACAGCTTTAACTTTCTCTCTAAAACCTTCAGGGAAAGGGTCATTCATATCAAGAAATTCATGCTCAATTTTTGANTCTGTTTGTGTGGTAAATAAATTTTTGAAGTCAACATCTTCAAAGTATTCAGCTGTAAGACCACCTTCATTTCNTTCTTTATCATAAAGTTTAAAAACATTATGAAGTGATTGATANTCTCTGATATCACCAAATTTTGTGCGTGAATAATTATCCCATAGTATTCCATAATTTTTACTTGAGATTAGAAAAGGAATTACATCAACAATGTTATATTGCCAGAGGTCAACATCGTGACCTTTATAATTCATAATTCCATTTTGATGTGCGCCTAAACCATAAAAAGCTTCGTCTTCCGAAGAATTAAATATTTGTCTTATGTGATAAGTTTGTTCACCCATCACCTCAGCTGGAACAATTATTTTGCTATCGTTTGCACTCTCATTTAAAATTAATTTTTCATTTTTATCATAAAATGCAACTTTGCCATTTTCTGGATTTACTCTCACAATCAATTTTGAAGTAATAATATCTACATAATCATTTTTTTCTTTGATAGACCACTGGACAGGTTTCCAATTAGTTTTTTCCACCACTAAACTTTTACGAGTTGAAAATGAACTTACTGGTGAAGCTATAATANGGATAATATTTTCAGTTATTATCTGAACTTTTAGTAACTGTGCATCGGTATCTTTTTGTTTCTTCAGTTCGAATAAGACACCATCTTTTTGTTTTTCATAAGCATATATGATTTGAAAAATCAATAAGAAAAAAAACAAATATTGAAATTTTACTTTCATGAATTTCTCCCCATTTGATGTAGTGGATAGTAGTTAATTATTTTATAAAATCAAAAATTATTTCTAAGTAAATTTTCGCTAATTCAGGTTTGCAATTATAAATTTTAGTTTCAATCCACTTTTTTGATTATATGAAAATGTTAACACAAATTATGAACTCACCCTTTGTCTCTCTCTTTGTAAGAGAAGGTCGATAGACTTCGTCGAACTCTGACAAGGGAGAGAGGATGAGTTAAAATACTTACTAATAATTTTTACATTATCAAATTAAGAAAAAGAACCGATATTAAATTTTATTCAAAAATTATCACATTACATTTTTACTTAATTTTATTTGTTCTTCTGTTATTCTTTTCGAGCTCTCCCTTTTGTGTCTCTCTTAAAGAGGTTGTGTAAATTTCAATTGTAATGCGAGATTTATCTCACTTATTAAGTAAGACTATATTTTCTTATTAAGTAAGACTATATTTTCACAACATTGATTAGCAAAATAAATTTCGCTTTACAATTAACTAATGGTTTCTTTCTAAGAGAAGTAATTATCAATTTCTTCTCTTCTTTTAACCTCCATAATATGGTGCACTCTTTGAACCCATATCGACACGATACACAGTCCATTCCTGTCCNGCTGTTGCATCACCGCTTATCATATAAAGAAAACTTCCATTACCCCAATAAAAATTTTTGCAATAAGGAGGAATAATATTTTTATAAAAATAATCNAATTGATTAGATGCCATATCAAAAATTAAAATTGGATTAGAAGAATCAGTTGCAATAAACATTATACCATTTTCAGAAAATGCAAGACCTCTAATCAAACGCGAAGAAAATTCACTGCTTGTACTTAAATCAAAAACTAATTCTCTGCTTCCAACATTACCCTTATCATCAATTGAATGCCTCCATATTTTAGCAGGTTCTTGAGAACTTGCTTTTCGTGAAGCTACGTATACATAGCCATTAAAAACACGAATGGCAAGAATTTCATCAGTAGTATAAAAACCTGCCGATTTAACTGATAGGTCTGGAGCGATAATAACAAGGTCGCTTCGAGTGCCTCCAGTATAGAAATATCCATTNGCATCAAAATCGCCAAACTTTACAACTTTACCAGATGGAAGTCTTAACCATTCTTTTACTTCTCCTGTAGATAAATCTACCACATCAATTGAACGATTATTACCNGGCATATAAAGTTTTCCACCGGGTCCAACTTTAGCATCNGTTGGGGGTCTTGTTGCCAGACCAATAATTGACTTTTGTCCATCAGGTGTAACTTTAACAATATTTCGAGAGGCTGCTTCGACTACATAAAGATTTTCATTTTTATCAACTGCAAGAACACTTAATTGCAAATTATCTAAAAAAGAACCATACCGTTCCAAGACTTTATCAATTTTGTAAGGTCCATATTTTGCAACCGTAAGAGCTTGATTAGGAACTACTTTTATATAGCTTGATTGAGTAGCAAGATTTGGTCTTCTTACAACAATTTTAATTGGCGAAACAGAAACCATCTCTGCTAATATGTTATCAAAATAAACATTTGTTCCATTAACATCTAAGTTTTCACCGTAAATTGTAATTGTGTTTACACCAGGCTTAGCTTGAGCAGGGTCGACTTGAATAATTTTGGGAATTGGTGCTTCGGGAAATTCTTTATCCCACATTGGCTCTGCTACATCATATTTACAAGCAGTCAAAAATTTAATCGATATAACTATTACCAATGTTATAATTAAACTTTTTTGTTTCATAATAATTCTCCTTAATGCTCTAAAAATTTTATAGAACATAAACTTCAAATCAAATTAAAAAGAAAATCTTGCTGTAAATCTTTGAACCTTATCGAAGACACCGAAAGGTGTATAAGCATAATCAATAGCAAATCCATAACGAGCGATACCCAGTCCAAATGTAAAGCCGCTTTCAAAATTGTTTGATATGTAACCGCCTCTTAAAGAAAAGGCATTGAATAATTTATAATCAATACCAATTTTAATTTGTTCGGGATGATCTCTGTGATGACATGCATCAATACTCAAGTATAATGATTGATTAAATGGAAGTTCTCCAATCAAATCTAAAAGATTCATTGAAATACCTAATGTAAAAACAAGCGGAGCTTGAAAACCTTCTTTTGCATATTTAACTTCTTTTGAAAAATTTCGAACCGACATTCCAAATACTAAACTCTTAAATCCAGTTCTATATTGTGTACCAAAATCAAAAATAAATGGAGATAATTTATTGGAAACAGTTTTTTGAGTGGTATCTAATCCAACATTAATTACAGGTATAATGCTTTCCCCTAAGTCCTGCCTTATCCAGCGAATTTGCCCACCTACACTAAATTTATCACTCAGTTGTTTTGCATAACCAAGACCAACAGCAATTGCACTTAATTTAAAAATGCCAATATCTTCGTAGCCTAATGGAGCGGCTTTATTAACGCGTGTGCCATAAAATTCACCATAATCAACGCTTTGAATAGAAAATCCAATTACACCGTAATTGCCATTGTATGGATTAATTGCAAAACTTAATGTATAATGATTTATATCAGCAATCCATTTATTAGCACTTGCAGATACATCTATAAAAGTTTGCATGTCAGACATTCCAGCAGGATTAAAAAACAAAGAACTCGAACCAAATTGAAGACTTGTCATAGCTTCGGCCATTGCAGCTGCACGGGCATCAGAAACAACACTTAGAAATTGAAATCCGCTTTGTGCTAATTTTTGTTTTTGCTGAGAATAATTAGAATTAAAGAAGATGAACTGTATTAACAATCCCAACAAAAAATTTTTTAACAATGTTTTCATTTATAATCTCCTTATCTAATTATCACGAATTTGCGGAATACAGAACGACCATCAGGAGTTTCTACATAAAGAATATAAATACCACTTGAAACTATTTGACCATATTTTGTAAGTGAATCCCACAATTCATCTCCCGTTCCTCTTGTATGGTCTTTTTCCCATATCAAATCACCGCGTTCAGTAAATATTTTTAATTTGCATACTGGAGGCAATCCATAAAATGCAATTCTATCGTATTGTGATTTATCGCCAAATTGAAAAATTCTTGCACGAATATCATAAGGATTTGGTACTACTCTTACAGAATCAAGTGTTGATGTAACTGGAGGACGCTGCAAAGTTGCTGGTCGATTTGTTACAGTCCAGAATGGGCTGCTGTATAAAGGCTTGCCCGGTTCAATGTCATTTTGAGTTCCATCATCTTTTGTTTGAATATAATAGTAATAATCAAAACCTCTTTTAGCTGTTTTATCATCAAAACTATGAACAACATTGGATTTATCACACTCAAAGATTTTTTCATATTTGGTTCGATAATCTAAAACTCTTCCTTCCGCTCTGTAAATTACATAGCCATTAAAATGAGGCCAAGAATCTGCATTGTCAGACCATTCGAGTTTTATTCTATCTCCGCCAGAGGTAACTTTAAATGTTTTGGGAGGAGGTGGTGCCTGTGGCACTTTAAAATTAGATTGAAAATTTTTCATTGCACTTCTAAAACTTTTTAGTATGGAATCTTTTCCTGTATAAACCCACAACTTTTTATAAAGATTATGGTTTTGAGTTTGAGTTCCATCTGGTAATAAAAGAGGTGGTTTGGTTGGTGAATTATTTCTCCACTGCAGCCAGTTATTTCCTATTTCTCTACATTTTTCCCATGAAAGGCCATTAACTGCTTCTGCAAAAACAATTCGAACACTATCACCTGGTTCAAGAGTATATGGTCCAAAACCCTGACCCTGACTNGTTCCACCACCAGTTTGTCTTCTCGGGTCAGTATAATTAATAGGATAATCATTACCAACCACTTCGTCATGTTGCCGCGGTGCGTGCCCTTCACTCATAATATCATATCTATCTCCCATAAAAACTTCATCATATTGACTTACATTTGCCTGCATTGCTGTAATATCAGAGCCAATAAACCAAGTAGTCTTAGGTTGAAAAACATCATCAGATGAATTTTTAGGACTAACATCTGCATGAAGAGTCACACATCCAGCAAATTTAGCAGAACCAAGCACTCCATCTTCGGATTCGTTTGGACAGCCCCAATCTTCATCATAAGATACAGGTCTATCTTTGTTTGGTCCATACCATGAATAAAATCCCCTCATGTTATAAATAGGTGAATTGGGGTCTGTAAAATCTGGTGAAGAAGGATTTTGTCCAAAAGCATGATTGATAGTGCTATTACCCCATGTCGATGAAAATGCACCCCATGTAGAACCAAAGCCAGAAGAAGTTACTCCTGCAAATGCATATCTATAAACAAAATAAAACCATACATCTTTCAGTGTTTGTTTGTATACATCTCCAGCTCTGTTATAAATTCCTGTATTCTTAAAGATGTATTCATGAATTACATAATCATCATGATTAGNCTGAGAAAATGCATAAACTTTTTTAGTAACCGAAATCCCTATTGAAGTATTAAATCGAACCAATACCATTCTATCGGACGGAAGATTTTCATCAAGACTGTCAAGTTTGTCATAATTATCAAGTGGACTTGCTTTCTGGTCATCAACAATTACAACGGGATGTAAATTTCTTCCAACTAATTTTATTTCTTTTTCAAAAATTTGATTTACACGGTCACTTGCATTTCGAGGTCCTGAGCCAATTACTTTTACACCTTTAAGCTTTTTTTCTACCGGGTCATAAAAATCTTTGCAGCCTATCCATAATCCTTTCATACGACATGTATTTTGATNAATTCCATANAATGCNGGCCAGGAAAAATAATTTGTATTTCCTTCTGGGAATTCGTTTTCGTATTCTGCTCCAATTTCATTTATTGGTGTTTGCAGTTGTCCTATTCTTAACCATCTAATATCTTGTGCAAGATTTATTGAATTTATTCCTATGAAATAAAGAATAATAAAAAAGAAAATTGAGTTACTTCTAAACTTTTTCATGGACACCTCATTTCTTTTTAAAGATTGAATGTTAATCTTAATCCAAAGTAAAAGCTGCGTGGATTTAAGAACCAGAATGTTGATTGATTTGGCATATCAATGTAAGCTTTGTCTTCAAGAATTTTGTTAATTCTATTCTGGTCAACCTCACTCCATTGATTATTCACATATTCATAATATTTCGATGTTGTTCCTTCATAATAAATTACATTGTTTTTGCCAGGCTTTGTCGGGTCTATAACAGCTTGATATTCCATAGGCTGAAATTCAACATTGGGTTTTCTATAATCTCCAACTTTATCATTGCCTGGAATATTGTCATAAGCTTCACTCTTCGGAAGATGTAAAGATCTCAAATAATCNTGGTCTCCAGTATTCCACAAACGAAGTGTATTTAATACATTATAAACATCCATGAATAAATCAATTCTTAATTTCCCGACATCAAATGATTTATTCAATCTTAGAGTTGTATTGAAATAATCAACTGATTGAACATTGTAAGAAATATCAGGCAGACCTTTAGGATTCCAAGTTACCCAGCCGCCAGCCTGCCAGTCAACAATCAAATTCAAAAGCCAGCCTGCAAAAATTTTATGACCAAAGATTTCAGGTCCAAAATCATCAGGTGTAAAAAAGTTTAAGTTAACTCTTGCAAATGGCTGAGGAATTGGCCTATCCTGATAAAGATTAACTGTTTGTTCATCCCAAGCTTTTTGTAATGATGGGTCATCATAAATTTGAGAACTGCCAAAATGTCCACTTGTTCTTACTAAATAAGTATAATTAGCAAATCCTGACCACCATCTACCTCGTGTTTTTCTAAGTGTTAATTCAAAACCTCGTGTATCTTCATAATTATTGTTGGTAGTTTTTGAATAAGAAAATCCTGCTGAACTTGATATATATTGTGTATAATCTTGTTGGTCATAAATATCATTATAAAATGCTGCAACCTGAAGAAATATATCTTCTGTTATCAAGTAGTCGAAACCAAGTTCATAAGAAATTGTCTTTGCTAAAATTATATTTGGGTCTCCTATGCTTGTGAGTGCTTTCAAAGAATTTCTTTGAATTCTGAATATACTTTCATACTGAGGTAATTGCTTGAAGTGGCCATAATTAAAAAAGAGTTTTGCATTTTCTGTAATTGGATGAGCAATACCAAGTCGTGGAGAAATTTGCCATTGCGGTTTAGATTTTTCCATTGGAAAACTTCTGGTTTCATTATACTTTGATGAATAAAAATAAACATCGAAGGGGTCGGTTAACCACCAATCTGTATTTGAATTACTGTAATCTACTCTTAATCCAAGATTTACAGTTAAACCTTCGAATTCAAGTTTATCCTGAGCATAGAATGCTGCTCTAATTGGATTTACTCTTTGTTGAACTCTTACTGCATAAGTTTTACCTGCAGTTGCAGATGCTATTGTTCCATAATCAAGATTCAAATCATTATATACAAATTCAAATCCTGTTTTTATGAGATTATTAAAATTAATTTGACTTGTTAAATCACCTTTAATAGTTGTAGAACTGACTTTACTAAAATCTCTTGCTTTAGCAACATGTTGGCCTCCTGTAATTAAAACACCTTTAGCTTCGTAAGGCCAATATCCAAATGGATTTTCATCTTCAAAAAATCCAGGGATAATTTCATATAACTTAGAAGTATCGCGCCAGCGTGTAGGTCGAACATTGTAATCACTTCTATAATGTTCAATCAATATTTCATAAAAAGTTTTGGAGCTTAAAGAATGAGTAAACTTCGAAGCAATGGATTGATGTCCAATATCTGCCAATGAAAAATTAAAATCAGAAAACATTGAAATTAAGTCAGAAGGAGCTCCAATATAACTTGCAACACCTGCAATTTCATTTGGATATCTTGGATAATAATAAATTCCTGTAGCGTCCCAATTGTGTCTAATTGTAAATTGTTTACCAATTAGAGTTGAAATTCTCAGTTTCATAGAAGTAGTTAAATCAGAGTTTAGTTGAAAAGACCAATCATAATCTCTGTAATCAGGTCTTGTCAGCGGGAATAAAAGCATTTCTCTATTACTTCTATAAGATGTAAAAAATCTCAAATCACCGAGAGCTTTGCTGATAAATGGAACAGGACCACCGAAACCTGCATCTATTTCATAATCTGGTTGGTCGTTTGGCTGTTTTTTTCTTGTTTCATACATAAAAACTCTTTGAGCACCTAATGGAGTTAAATCATTAGTGGGGTCATTATCGCTGTTTAATTTTTTGGAAACTTCGTTCCATCCCATAAATTCAGGATATTGTTTTCTCNTATATTCGTCCCAGGCACTTGTGCCTGTCCAACATACCTGAGGGTCATAAAATGGTCTAAATATATAAGAATATGGATCATGAATATCTTTAATGCCTTCTCCACGCCAATATTTAGGTCCAGGTGGTCTATATCTAATTTGAATGCTTCCAGAATAATTTTGTCTGCTACCTTCTCTTGTAACAACATTNACAATACCTGAGCGCACCTGTCCATATTCTGCATTAAATCCACCTCTTTCAAGGGAAATTTCTTTAATTGAGCTGAGGGGAACACTTGCAGTTGGCAAATTATTTCTTGGGTCTCTGAGTGTAACTCCATCTAATAAAAACAGAAGTCTGTCACTACCACCGCCACGAACAGTAAGTCCTTGAACACCTGCTTGCAAGCCAATAACGCCTGCAACAGAATTGATTGGCAATTCTTGAACTTCTTTTTCTGATATAGCAACAACGCTTGTTGCAACATCGGGCTTAATTAATTTACGTTCTGCGACAATTATCATTGCTCCAAGTTCAATTGCTTCTGATTCCAGAGCAGCATCAATTCTTGTTGTTTGATCAATAAAAACTCTTACATCATTAATTGTTAACTTTCTGTAGCCGATGTAAGAAATCTGTATGCTGTAAGTGCCGGGCGGAATATCAAGAATTGTGTAATGACCATTTACATCTGTAGCTGCACCTAAACTTGTTCCTGTGATTATTACATTAGCACCGATAAGAGGTTCGCCGGTAGATTTGTCTGTAATTTTTCCGGCTATTTTGCCAGTTGTGCCTGCAATGTAAGTTGTAGCATACGCAATCGTTTGCAAATAAATAAGTATTAATAGTAAGCTTACTTTCTTCATTAAAATGTTCTCCTACTATTTTTATTCTTTTTATAAACTCATTTATTAGTTTTTGATTTAATTTTTATGAGGGATTTTTAGCATTCTATTTTCTTGAACTAATTTTATTCCAAAATTCTGAACAATGATTATACCAGCAATTTTCTATTAAAAATTTTTTATTATATCCTATTCTTAGCCCAAATGAGAAAAAAATATATCAAAATGATATAATAACTTGCCCTCGGTTTTATCTTATTGATAATGCTTAATTAATTCTTTTGTGTATTTTTAATTCCTAATTTATTGCACATGCGATAGAAATTTGAAGGAGCCATACCTAATAACCTTGCAGCTTCTGATTCCGATTTTGTCTTTTCTTTAACAAATGCAAAATATTTACATCTGAATATACGTTCCATATCTCTCCACTTTAAAATTTTATCTCCAAACCAAAACTCAGGTTCGGATAAATTTCTAATTCTGTTTGCATCCAGAATATTTAGCACATCTTCTTTTGTGATTACATTCTCGCAAGAGATTAATAATCTTTGAATAACATTTTGAAGTTGACGAATATTTCCAGGCCATTCATATGACTGAAGTATTTCTATCGCCTCCTTTTTAATTTCAGGTAAGGGGATATCCATTTGTGCTGAATATTTTTTTATAAAGTAGTCTGTAAGNAAGGGTATATCTTCAATTCGTTCATTTAATTTGGGTGTGTAAATATTTATTACATTCAATCGGTAATACAAATCTTCTCTAAATCTTTTTTCTTCAACTGCTTTTTCTAAATCTATGTTAGTTGCAGCAATAACGCGCACATCAACTTTCAAAGTGCCTGTTCTTCCAATTTTATCAATTTCACCATCTTGCAAGACTCTTAATAATTTTACCTGTGATGACATAGACAATTCTGCAATTTCATCAAGAAAAATTGTTCCATTGTTCGCTACTTCAAACAGACCTTTTTTGGCATTCATTGCTCCAGTGAAAGAACCTTTTTCAAAACCAAACAATTCGCTTTCAATTAATTCTGATGGAATACTTCCTGCATTTACAGTTACAAAATTTTCATATTTTCTTTTGCTGAGGTAATGAATATGAGTTGCAACAAGTTCTTTACCTGTCCCTGAAGCCCCATAAATCAATACTGTAGCATCTTTCATAGCTGCTTTTTCAATCTGCTTTATTAAATTTTTTACTGCAGTTGATTCACCAATTATTTTTTTATCATTCAAAATATTATTAATTGATTGATTGAGCTGAGTATTTGACTTTGCTTTTTCTTGACTTAATCTTTTCTTTTCATATGCATTTAAAATAGATAACAACAAATCTGTTGGTTGATAAACATAATCCTGTACATCAGAAGGATATTTTGTACAAAACCACATTGCTCCTGCTTCAATTAATTTATTGGCAAAATCAAAATCGGTTATATTAATTGTCATTTTCGTTATTACAATAATTTGAATGAATGGGTCAATGGATTTAATTTTTCTAATTAATTTTTCGCCGGTAAGTGGACCAACTATTTGATAATCCATTATTATTACATCAAATTCATTTTCATGATTTGAAACCAACTCAACTGCTGATTGACCATCTGCCACAACATTTTTAATTTTTATCCATTCACTAAAAGGGGCTAAAGTTTTTTTAATTCTATTTACATCGTAAGATTCATCTTCAATTAATAAAATATTTATCTGTTTATTTAATTGCATAAAATAAACTCCTCCTTTAATTATGTTTAATTATCAAAGTGTATTTACAACCTCCTTCTGATTTATTTTCTGCATCCAGTATCCAGCCGCATCTTTTTGACATCTCATATGCAATATAACAACCATATCCTCTGTTTCTATCTTCATCCTTTGTTGTAACATTTTCTAAAAATATTTTTTTTATTCCAGACTTATTTTTTTCAAGCAAATCCTCAGGTATACCCTTGCCATTATCTTCAATAGTTAATTCGGTAATTTTATTTTCAGGAAAATATTTTGTGCCTATTGTAATATTAACAACATCTATACCAGCATGGTCAATTGAATTTTGTATAAGTGGTTCAATTATTTCCCAGATTACAAATTCGTTAACCATGAGGATTGGCAAATTTTCATCAAGATTAAGATGAAATTTTATTGTTTTAACCGGATTGGATAATCGAAGAAAAATATTTTCAACAACAAATTTTAACAACTCATTAAGATTAGTTTTATAAATCGTATTTCGTATTGTTTGAATTGGCGGACTATACCACTTCATGTCATAAATTACTCGTGAAATAAAATTCGCATATTTTGATATACGATACTTTATTTCTTTTATATTTTTTTCATCTGCTTGTTCAATATCTTCAATTATAAATCCCATTACTTTTTCTGCCTTATGATGAGTATGATAAATTCTCTTGGTAAATAAATGTTCTTTCTGCTGTGCAATTAATTTCTGAAGATGTTCTTCTCTTTCTTTATATAATAATTCACGAGCTTCGTCCCTTTCAATAATTGTATATGTTGAAATGTAAAACATGCCAAGCAACCCTAAGAGTATTAAAGAGGAAAAAATCAATACTGTTTTGTTAAAACTTGCCAGTATCTGCTGACTTATAAAAGAAACATCAGGATGAACTTTAAGATAAACTGCCCCGCTATATTCTCCGTATGGAACCAATGGAATAAAAACATGAAATATATTTTGTTCTTCCTGCAAGCTTGTTATCAATTCCGACTTTACCATTTTTTCATGAAGTAATGCATATTTATTAACAGCATATCTGTATTTGGGATTAATTGTGGTGTCAAGTACTTCATGTTTATAAAAGTAATTGTATAATTCCTGACCTAAATCGAGTGCTATAAATTTATTTTCATAAGGTAGAATAACACACATAGCTTCAACATTTCTTCTCATNAGTGGTTGTTTTAAAATGCTATTTAATGCATGAATTAAGTTTTTTATTCTATACAATTTATCGGTTTCGCTTTCTATCGGGTCAGATTCAAGAATTAACTCAAGAGTAGAAGTAGTTAAATTGCCAATTTGTTCTGCAGAATTTTGTTTATACCAATCCATAGTGTCAGAAAGTAAATCTCTCAAAGTATTTTGCTGCAGATGAGATACAAAAACTTGAAACATAATTAACACAAGAAAAATTATTAAAATATGCTTCCAGCCAAAATGTATCTCTCTAATTTTTTTCAATACTTTCATAACAACAGTCTCTCCTATTTTTTTACAATAGCCTTTTCATTATTAATTTGAGTCGAAGCATAATCAAGTGCTTCCTGAACAGTAATTTCTTTTTTCAAAGCTTTATGGAANTGTCGTGCTAATATTTCAGAAATTCTTGTATAATTTTCAAGAAATGGTCTATGCTTGCCCCATTTAAGTAAATTTTTTATTTGAACAAGTTCTGTATGATTTTTTAAATAAAGACTATCATTAAATACTTCTTCATTAACAGGAATTACACCTCCTTCTTCATAAAGTATTTTTTGATTTTCTTTTTCGAACATAAACTTAATGAACTGAAGAGCTTCTTCTTTCCGATTTGAAAACTTAGAAATCATCAAACTCCAGCCACCAAATACACCCGAAGTAGAGCAACCCTTAAAATGCGGCAAAGGTGCTATTGCCAGATTTTTTACATTAGATGTATCTTTCAAAAAGTTTTTGTATTGTTTATTAAATCCAACCCAACCCCTTAAAAAAACTGCATTATTATCATTTGCATATAAGTAACTCAAATATTCATCCAAGCGGGTTACTTCATAAGGTGAATATTTATATCTATGAATTAAATCGACAAGTTGTTTTAAAGCCCTATGCGCCGCTTCTGTTTTAAGATTGATACGATAATTATTAAAAATTTTATTGCTCTCTTCTTCAGACAAAAGTTCATGAAAATTACAAACCATTCCTTCAAACTCTCCACCCTGGAAAATATAAAATGGTTTTTGATATGAAGAAAATTTTTCTCCTAAAGAAAAAAATTCATCCCAGGTAAGTGAATTTTGTATTTTCTTTTCTATCTCTTTGCCATTTGGAAGTTTGAGTATCAAATCTTTACGATAATAAAGCACGCCAACATCAAGAAATAAAGGAAATGCTACAAGACTGTCGTTCTGATAACCTGCTTTCAATGCCATTTTATTAACATTATTGAGTGTTTGTTCATCAAAGTATCTATCCATAGAATAGCCCCACTTTGCAAATCGAGGAATCCAAATTAAATCTACTGCAAAAATATCTATTCCATCACTTCTGTTTCTTAAAGAACGAGTGAGTATAGCTTTTCTATCGTTAGTTGTAAAATGATAGAAGGGTAAATTAACAGGCACAACTTCAATTTCATTTTTATGAAGCTTGTTAAATCTATTTATGATTTTGAGGTGTGCTGGTGATATATTATCAACATAATAAATTTTCTTTACCGAAGTTTTTGAAAATAAGTTTATTTGAAATGGCAGATAAATAAAGAAGAAGATTGCTACCAATGAAACAAAAATTGAAATTAACCAGATTGATGATTCTTTGATACTCTTAGTAATCTTTTTCACAGCCCCTCCTTTTTGTTCAAAGAAGTCATAATTATTTATACAAAAAAAATTTTCTCGATTACTTTATTTGCTTCAATCAATATTTTTGAAGAACAAATTCCATTCCAATTTATACTGTTATTCAATNGAAAATTTAANATCANTTCTCTANACANTTGCAGGAGGACAGTAATTTATATTTGAGACTGCAAAAATTTTATATTGGCCAATACTTTTTCCGATTAATAACTGAGGGAATCGTTCAAATAATTTTATCAAACTAAAAAAGTATCTACTAATAAATTATACTGAATATTTTTCCTAAAAAATACAGCACTAAATTCTAAAACATTTATAAAATTAATTTTACATCAGCTGAATGAATTTTTTAGTGTTAAACCATTAGTTTTAATATTAACCCTGTATTTCATTTACAATTTATGAAATAGACAAGAGAAAATCATGGTATGAATTTCGGAAGTGTCCCTACAAACGGTTGATAAATTTAATAAAAAGTCACAGCATTTTTAAGCCAATCTTTACTTTTTAGTACTACTCCACAAACTTCTAAGGGTGATTTTCCATTCTTGTTCTTATTATTGCCC
>JGI24721J26819_10000536_pt1 | contig 41553 bp, 38 predicted proteins | sample YelNatPaOPGAMG01_FD_26819 | JGI IMG/M metagenome (IMG submission 26819) | reverse complement strand
TATGCAGTTGTACTATGTATGGACAGACTTCAAGCGATACATTAAAAGTCATTCACAATCCTTCAAAATATGTTCATCTGACATCTGACGAAGCTAAGGTAATGCTTCATCATGGGACTGAGGCTCCTTTTGTTGGAGCTTATGTGAACACGACGGAGAAGGGAACCTATTATTGCAAGCAATGTCATGCGCCATTGTTTCGATCTAATGATAAATTTGCTTCCGATTGTGGTTGGCCATCTTTTGATGATGCCATCAAAGGTGCATTAAAATTTCAGGTTGACCCGGATGGACAACGCATGGAAGTGCTTTGCGCCAATTGTGGTGCACATCTTGGTCATTTATTTCTGAATGAAGGATTTACGCCTAAAGAAAAGCGATATTGCATCAATTCCATTGCCATGGTTTTTGTACCTTACCAAAAACCGGTTCCACTTCAGACTGCCTATTTTGCAGCGGGGTGTTTTTGGGGTTCAGAATATTTTTTCAGTCAACAAAAAGGCGTGGTTAAAACGACCGTCGGNTACATGGGAGGAAAAGTGAAAAATCCAACTTATGAAGAGGTTAGTTCTCACAAAACCGGTCATTTTGAAACGGTTAAGGTGGAGTACAATCCTCAACTTGTGTCCTATGAAGCGTTGGTGAAACTTTTTTTTGAAATGCATGATTTTACTCAAACCGATGGACAAGGTGTTGATATCGGGCCTCAATATCGCTCTGTCATTTTTTATGATTCTCCTTATCAGCGAAACATTGCAGAAAATGTGATTCATTATTTAACGGTGAAAGGTTATCATGTTGCCACCATGTTGATTCCGGTCACTACTTTCTGGAAAGCAGAGGATTATCATCAACATTATTACGAAACACAGGGAGGATCGCCTTCTTGCCATCGGCTCAATGAACAGTTATTTAAATAATGCAACGAGCATGTTCGTAAGTTTAATCAAAACAGTCGGTTACATGCAACTGTCAGTTTTAATTTTAATTTTTTTACTATGAAAATCGAGTTTTTTGGTGCTGCCCGCGAAGTGACCGGTAGTAAGCATTTGATTACTACAGACGATGGCAAACGAATTTTATTGGATTGCGGTATGTTTCAGGGAAAAGGGCTGGAAACAGATGCTATGAATCGTGATCTGGGATTCGATCCTGCTACTATTGATCACATCATTTTATCACATGCTCACATTGATCATTCAGGATTGATTCCTTATGCTTACAAGCTTGGATTCAGAGGTTCAGTCATTTGTACCAATGCGACGCGCGATTTATGTTCCATCATGTTGACCGATAGTGCTCACATTCAGGAAATGGATGTNAAATGGTTCAACAAAAAACGTGCTCGTCAGGATTTGCCACCCATCGCGCCCATCTATGATCAAAGTGATGCGGAACAATGTATGCAGTTATTTATCGGTGTTCCGCTCGATCGTCGTTTTTATATCAATGATAAAATCAATGTGAAATTTACCAATACCGGACATTTGCTTGGAGGCGGCGTGGTCAATTTAGAAATTAAAGAAAATAACAAGAAGATTCATATTGCTTACACGGGAGATATTGGCCGCCCTCACCATCGCATCTTAAAATCTCCTGATCCATTTCCACAATGTGATTATTTGATCACAGAATCAACTTACGGTGATCGTTTGCATCCGGCTGAAGAGGATACGGCCTCTGAATTATTGCGCATTCTGACAGAAACATGTGTTGACCGTAAAGGCAAACTCATTATTCCTTCTTTTGCCATTGGACGTACGCAGGAAATTGTTTATATGCTTGATAAGTTTTACAACGAACGAAAATTGCCTAAGATTGATATTTATGTTGACAGTCCGCTGGCTGTCAATGCGACTGACATATATCGCCTCCATCCTGAATGCATGAACGATGATGTGAAACATACCATTGCTTTCGATCCTAATCCGTTTGGATTTAATGGATTGCATTACATTAAAAATGTGGAAGATTCAAAAAAATTGAATGATAAAAAAGATCCTTGTGTCATTATTTCAGCATCGGGAATGATGGAAGCAGGTCGCATCAAACATCATGTAGCCAACAATATTGAGGATGACCGAAATACGATCTTGATGGTTGGTTATTGTACGCCTTCTTCATTGGGTGCCCGAATTCAGACGGGAGTAAAAGAAATTTCTATTTTTGGTGAAAAACATCCTGTCAATGCTCACATTGAAAAAGTGGAATCTCTTTCAGGTCATGGCGATTACAAGGAAATGATTCAATTCCTGGGATGTCAAAATCCTAGTCTGATTCAGAAGACCTTTTTGGTGCATGGCGAATATAAAACACAGGAATTTTATGCTAATGAACTGCATAAAGTGGGTTTTCAATCTATTCAAATTCCTCAACGCGGAGACGCTGTCGAATTGCATTAAAGCTTCTTTTTGAGTTGCTGGGTAAGCTGTTCGATTCGTTGACAGCTTACTCTTTTTTATTTTCAAGTAAAAAGGAGGAAAATTGTCTAAATATATTTTCAAAAGCAGCATTGATTTTGGTGCGATCTTTTTCACGCATCGGAAAAGGAGATTCGTGGGTGTAATGATATTCAAAATCAGTGACTTCCACTTTTGTTGGAATTTGATGATACACTCCTTTGAGTGTGCTGTAAATTTCGTATGACGGAATTACAGTGTCTTTTTCGAGTGTAATGGCAAAAATATCAGCATGAAATTTTTCAACTAATGCTTCCCTTTCTGCACGTTGGTAATGATGGTTGAGCATCATTCTGAAAATTTGTCCTTCCTTGTGTTCCTCTAAATAATGATGTAATTTCTTCTCGTAAACCAAATGTTTTTCAAGATTTTCAATCAAAAATGCATACATGGCAATGTTTGCTTCGCTGTCGAGAATGGGTTTTGAAACCGGCGAAAATCGATTAAACGTAGCACCTCCACAAAAAGCACACAGTTTTGATTCGGTGAAATACTCATTTGGATTACTTATTTTGAGAATTTCGGCTAAAAAAGTGCCAATCGAATAGCTGAAAAAGTGAAATTGCCGAATGGTTGATAAGGATTTGTACCGTCCTTCATGACATGATTCAATGAATTGAACAACATCATAAAATGTTTGTAAGCCTGACCAGATGAATCGCTGTGGTTTATTGTGCAAACGCGTGCTGATGGCTGCATTCGAAAATGAAGAACAGAGATTGTAAGGCAGTGTTTTGTCGCGTTCACGGCTTAAATTAAACATCAATCTTCTGTCGCTCCAGTGCTGTGGAGCACGATTCATGTGAAAGGCAATCGGGAAAAGAATCACGCTCTGATGCGTTCTTTTTGCTAATTCGTATGCCCATGGATAGTATTTGTTCCATGTTTTTTCGTTAAATCCATGCAATAAAATAATGGCTTCCGATGAATTCTTCTGCTTTTTGGGATTGAAAATGTGAATTTTAAATTGTTTATTTTCAGACACATTACAATCAACTACATCCAATCCTGTGGTTGAATAGTTCAATGGATTTTGAAACACATCGTCCTCAAAACTGATTTGATGTTGAGCGCAGAACGATGAGGGATTTCCCTGCAACAAGTCACAATGATTGGACACGAACCATTCATCTATCACTTCCATTGTTTCGTCAATCTCTTTTAAGGGTTCGTCACTGCGCATTTTTTGCTCTAAAAAAGCAAAACGTTCAAAATAATCCATGCGATCTCAGTTTTTTACAAAAGTGGTTTTGGTTATCACATAAGTGCATTCGTCAGAAAATCAATTGGATTTGAAATTTATCATGACGGTGCGATTGGTTAAACAAAGATAGAATGATTTGCTTACTTTCTTTCAATCTTTTGGGTAGAAGTCTTTAAAAGAAGCTAAATTGTGCCTTTCGTATTCTTCAAAAGGCGATGGTTTCATTATTGAACGTCCGAAAAAATAATCGTATCTTTGCAACTATTTATTTAGCAATGATTGACAAGCAATACGCAATCAAAGGCAGGCCGATCAAAAACAATCGGTTGATTTTTGAATCTTGTTAATGACCTCACATTCATCGGGTTGTTCGTTTGTCTCAAAAGATCATAGCGCATTTTAAGATGATTGTGGCAGAATTAAAGTACCTTTGAATAAAAATATCGATAGTCCGCTCATACATTATGGCTCATTTTTCAAATCAATCAGCTCCTAAACGGATTGCTGTGTTAGGTTCCACCGGATCCATTGGTACACAAGCGCTTGAAGTGATTGATACCCATCCTGATCTTTTTGAAGTATATGCTTTGACAGCTAACAATAATGTGGCATTGCTGATTCAGCAGGCCATTTATTTTCAACCTGCCATGGTGGCTATTGCGAACGATGCGCATTTTTTTACGGTGAAAGAGGCGTTGCGTGAATATCCGATTCAAGTTTTTTCAGGAATGGAATCCATTGCGCAAATTGCCGCCATGGATGCTATCGACATTGTTTTAACAGCCATGGTCGGCTATTCGGGTTTGTGGCCAACTCTGTCAGCTGTTGAATCGGGCAAGACTATTGCCTTGGCTAATAAAGAAACATTAGTGGTAGCCGGCGAATTAATGGCGGAAATGTTGCAAAAATCACATGCTTCAATTATTCCTGTTGATTCTGAGCATTCGGCTATTTTTCAATGTTTGACAGGCGAACCCGAACAAGCTTTGGAGAAAATTATTTTAACAGCATCCGGAGGTCCTTTCCGTACAAAACCCAAAGAACAATTGACCCGCGTCACCAAAGCTGAAGCGTTGAGGCATCCCAACTGGAAAATGGGAGCTAAAATCACTATTGATTCTGCAACAATGATGAATAAAGGCTTTGAAGTGATTGAAGCGCGTTGGCTTTTTGGTTTGAAGCCGGAGCAAATTGACGTTGTGATTCATCCCGAATCCATCATTCATTCCATGGTTCAGTTTGTGGACGGAACGCTGAAAGCTCAAATGGGTTTNCCTGACATGAGATTGCCTATTCAATATGCTTTTTCATTTCCAAATCGAATTCATTCCNCTTGGCCTCGCCTTGATTTTGCAACTTGCACTTCGTTGACATTTGAACAACCCGATACGGAAAAGTTCAGGAATTTGGCATTGGCTTTTGATGCGTTAAAAAGAGAAGGAAATGCTCCATGCATCTTAAATGCTGCCAATGAAGTGGCTGTTGAGGCTTTTCTGAACGATCAAATTTCTTTTGTGCAAATTTCCGATGCCATTGAAGTGACACTTCAAAAAGCTTCCTTCGTTATTCATCCNACGTATGACGATTTTGTTGCAACGGATCAGGAAGCTCGCATCATTGCTAAAGAATATATCAGTAAATTTTAACATTTAAATTATCATCAATTCATTGAATAATGGAGACTTTTTTGATTAAAGCCGCTCAACTGATTTTAAGTTTGTCCATCTTGGTGTTTTTGCACGAACTTGGACATTTTACCTTTGCTCGCATATTTAAAACACGTGTCGATAAATTTTATCTGTTTTTCAATCCTTCTTTTTCATTATTGAGAGCTAAGAAAATAAACGGCAAATGGCATTTTCGTTTTTTCTCACGCAATGTGCCCGATATGTATCGACCTCGAAAAGATGAGGATGGAAACGATGTATTGGATGCTAAAGGAAAACCGGTGATGGAAGAAATTCCTATGGAAGAGATTCCTGNCGATGATTGGCGCAAATATCCCGACAAAACAGAGTGGGGAATTGGGTGGCTCCCTTTGGGAGGTTATTGTAAAATTGCGGGGATGATTGATGAATCGATGGATACCGAAGCATTGAAAAAACCGGCTCAACCGTGGGAATTCCGCAGTAAACCTTCATGGCAAAGACTGTTAATCATGGTGGGAGGTGTTTTGGTTAATTTCATCACCGCCTTGATTATTTATGCCATGATNCTCTTTGTTTGGGGGCAGGAATATTTGCCTTTGCAAAATGCACGCATGGGAATGCAATTTTCTGAAGTTGCCTTAAAGAATGGTTTTCACAACGGCGATATTTTATTGGATGTCAATCATCAGCCGGTGGTNGAATCAAGTGATGCTATCGGTAAAATCTTAATTGATGGTGCTTCGACGGTGACGGTACTACGTGACGGGAAAACAGTCCAAATTGATTTGCCGCGAAATTTTGCCGAACAAGTTATTGGCGCACACGAAAAACTATTTATGTCTCCTCGTGTTCCTTTTGTGGTCGATCAGGTCATGAAAGGAACTCCGGCCCAACTGGCAGGTCTTGAAAAAGGGGATAGCATCATTGCNATCAATGGTCGATCCATGAATGCTGCGCAGGACATTATGCCGATGTTAGAACAAAATAAAAGCAAACAAATCGATTTAACATGGATCCGGCATGGACAAGTGATGACAAAGCCACTTGTCGTTGATGCAAATGGGAAAATCGGTATCAGCTTGGTGCCATTTACTACTTATTTTAAAACCGAGCAAATTCATTATGGGTTGTTTGCCTCCATTCCGGCGGGAATTCAAATGGGTGTTGATAAGTTGTCATCTTATGTGAAACAGTTGAAATTTGTGTTTACCAAAGAAGGAGCGAAACAAATTGGTGGTTTTGGTGCCATTGGTTCTCTTTTCCCTAGCGTGTGGGATTGGCAAAGCTTTTGGGCATTGACGGCATTTTTGTCTATTATTCTGGCTTTTATGAACATATTNCCTATTCCCGCATTGGATGGTGGACACACCTTGTTTTTGTTGTACGAAATGGTGACAGGACGAAAACCCAGCGATAAATTTATGGAACATGCTCAGTTGGTTGGTATTATTCTTTTGTTTGCTCTTTTAATTTATGCAAACGGGAATGATTTGTTTCATTTGTTTAAGTAAATGATTAGCAGATTTTTTAGTTGTATTGATAGAACCGACTGATTATTCGTCTGTTTGCAGAATGTGTTAATTACATGTTGTTAGGATATTCGAATTTCTTTCATCATTTTGACTGTTTGTCGCNCCATGGATCATGGTTTTTTTAGTATCGTCGTAACAACCTTTTTATTTGAAAGCATTGAAAAATGAAACAGATATGGTTGAAATTAAAATGGTCAATCACTCGCATTCATCATTATAAATATTGGATTGTGGGAGGGATATTTCTTATTTTGATCTCTTTTTTTGACGAAAATAATTTGGTCAAGCGATTTGAAAATGAGCGAAGAATTCATCATCTTGAAGATGAGATTCAAAATTATCAAAAGATTGTACAAAACAACCTTGAGAAAATCAACGAATTAAAAACAAATAATGCCAATTTAGAGAAGTTTGCCCGCGAAACGTATGGNATGAAGAAGGCGAACGAAGATGTTTACATCATTAAAGAAAAATAAAAATGCAGTGGAGTGAATCAAAGAAAATGTTGACCATGCAGCTCATCTATGGGTTAGGCTATATTTTACTTATTATAGGNACCATTTTGTTTTATGAAAAACAAGTGGTAGCTCCTTATTTGTTTTCGTTCGGAGCACTTCTGCTGTTGATCATCCGGGTGGTTTTGCCCATTGATACTTCTAATTTTCGTACCAAAAGGTTGAACATGATTCATGCTTTTGCCACGCTGGTGCTTTTGGCTACGGCTTATGCCATGTTTATCAAGTATTATTTGTGGATAGCCGGCCTTCTTTTGTCCACGCTGATAGATTTGTATGTCAGCATCCGGTTGCCTAAAAATCGAAAAAACGAAGAAGTCGAAAATGATTGAACACCACATGAAAACAAAAGAGGCTGCCTTTTCGAGGCAGCCTCTTTNTTCGTTAAGAGTGATGTGGAAGATGGGATAATTCCATTTGTTCATCGATAATACGCAACGCATAATCGAGAATGGTCGTGTCGTCTAACATTACTAAACCACCATCAGGTCCGGGTTCAATATGAATCCCGCAACTCTTACCGTCTTTGAAATTGTGTCCGCCAAAATAGTTTCGTACTGTTTCATCGGTGAGACCTAATTCCTGAGCTATTTTACTGATGCTACCTGAAGGTAAATTATCTTTGACTCTTCTTAACTCGTTAAATGTGATTGTTCTTGTCATAATGAATTGATATTATAAGGTTAGAAACACGCTTTAATTGATGCCTTAAATGTAATGCTTTCCATGTAAAAATGCAAGCATTTTTTGAATTATTAAATTCACCTTCTCTTATTTTGCAAAATGAAGTAAATGAGATTTTTAATAATTACAGAATGAGGATTAAATAAAAAGACGACGTTGATTTTGTCGAATCAACGTCGTCTTGCAGGAGTATTTTTGGTTCAATTTGCGGGTTCCTTTTTCATGAAAGTGAGTGCTCAACTTAAAACTCTTCTTGGTTGTTTAATGGAAGTTGCACTTGTTTGTGGAGCATTTTAGCATCAGTCTAGTCTTTTCAACATGCAGACAAGGAATTGAGTTACAAATACAAAAAAAAGGGTTGCTGTTACAAATTAAGTGGCATTACAAATTGATTTTTTGTTTTATCTCTTCAACGCAGCCTTTGTAGGACTTATCCATTTCCATCAGGTCTGACACTACTTTGCAGGCATGCAACACGGTGGCATGATCTCTTTTCCCGATGGTTGCTCCAATGGTTGAGAGGGACGATTGGGTATAATTTTTAGCTAAATACATTGCAATTTGCCTTGCCTGAGCTAATTGGCGATCACGTCTTTTTGAGAGCATGTCTTCAATTTTAAGGCCAAAATGATCGCAAACAATATCTCTGATGTGTTCAATCGTAATCGTTTTGGGTTTAATATTAACAATGCCTGAAACGATTTTTTCAGCCAATGCTAAATCAATAGCGCAGTTAGTCAATGTGGAATGTGCCATTAATGAAATGATAACTCCTTCCAAATCGCGAATATTGTCAATGACATTTTTAGCAATGTAGGTGATCACTTCTTCAGGAATTTCAAGTCCGTCTTTGAAAATTTTGTATTCCAAAATGGCTTTGCGCAGTTCATAATCCGGTTGAGTGATTTCTGCGGATAATCCCCATTTGAAGCGGGTTAAAAGACGTTGTTCCAATCCTTGCAGAATGACCGGAGAACGATCGGAGGTCAATACCAATTGTTTTCCGTTTTGATGTAAATGATTGAAAATATGGAAGAAAGTATTTTGTGTCCCATTTTTACCTGAAAATTCGTGAATGTCGTCCAGAATTAAAACATCAATGGTTTGATAAAAATTTAGAAAGTCATTGACCGTATTGTTTCGAACTGCATCAGTATATTGAATTTGAAACAGATTGGCAGAAACGTACAACACGCGTTTTTCAGGATGTAATTGTTTGGTCTGTACACCAATAGCATGTATTAAGTGCGTTTTTCCAACTCCGGAGGGCCCATAAATAAACAGCGGATTAAAAATGGTTGTTCCGGGGTCTTTGGCAATGCTTAATCCGGCAGTTCGTGCTAATTTATTGCTTTGCCCTTCAATAAATGAGTTGAAATTATAAATAGGGTTGAGTTGCGGATTAATGTCGTCAACACGAATTGGACGATTGAACGGATTCTCTTTTTGCTGATTGACGGCAGGAAAAGGTTTTATTTTTTCATCGCTGGGGATGGTCGTACTGGTTCCGGCATTGCGATCCATCACTACGCGATACATTAACTTTGTTTCAGCTCCTATTTCACGATGAATCGTCATGCGGAGTAAATCAACAAAAGTCTCTTCAATGTATTCGTAAAAAAACTGACTCGGAACCTGAAGAGTGAATACGTTATTTTCGTAAGAAAGTGGAATGATTGGGGCAAACCAGGTTGCAAAAGTTGTTTCTGAGACGTTGTCACGAATTATCTGCGTACACCGTTTCCACAATTCATTGGCACTAATTGTTTCCATATTCATTCTNTGTTTGTTTTTTTGTCATACAAATATCACGATCTTTTTTCACATTAAAAAGGGGTGTTTTTATCTATTTTATCGTTTTTCTTTTACTTCCTTTGCTTTCAAGTGCTTAATTCAACTTNCAGATATTCAATTAAATGGTTTCTTTTCATTGAATAAAATCCTTTTTATCAGCCGTCTAACTTAATAGTTAAATAATGTTATTTGTTTTTTAACAGGCTATTTTCTCTTTATGGACTGCAACGTAAGAATCTTAAAGATTTTCAATAGAATAGTCATCACTTTTTTTTGTTGAAAATTTTTCTGTTTGTGCTTTGCTTTTTGGTTTAAATATGCCAACTTTACACCCTCAAAATTCAACTTAAAATTTATTCGTATGAAAATTGGAACGCCTAAAGAAATTAAGAATAACGAAAATCGTGTCGGGTTAACGCCTGCCGGCGTAAGTGCTTTAATTAAGCAAGGACATATCGTTTATATTCAAAAAGATGCAGGAGTAAACAGTGGTTTTTCAGATGAATTGTATCGATCTGTCGGTGCACAAATTCTGCCTACCATTGAAGAGGTTTATCAGGCTGCTGATATGATTATTAAGGTTAAAGAACCCATTGAACCTGAGTACAAGTTAATCAAAAAAGGACAATTGCTTTTTACTTATTTTCATTTTGCTTCAGACGAAAAATTAACACGTGCCATGATTGAAAGCGGAGCCATTTGTTTAGCTTACGAAACGGTGGAACGTCCCGATCGTTCGTTGCCTTTGTTGATTCCAATGTCGGAGGTGGCAGGGAGAATGTCCATTCAGGAAGGAGCAAAATATCTTGAAAAGCCAAAGGGTGGAAAAGGAGTGCTTCTGGGAGGTGTACCTGGTGTGAAACCTGCAAAAGTATTGATTTTAGGTGGAGGTGTTGTCGGAACGCAGGCTGCATGGATGGCTGCCGGTTTAGGAGCCGATGTTACGTTGGCTGATATTTCTTTGCCGCGGTTGCGTTATTTGGCTGAAGTGTTGCCTCCCAATGTCAAAACATTAATGTCATCGTCATACGTTGTGGCTGAAGAAGTTCGGAATGCCGATTTAATCATTGGTGCCGTTTTGGTAACGGGAGCTAAAGCGCCTCATTTGGTAACTCGTGACATGCTGAAAACCATGCAACAAGGAACCGTTATGGTGGATGTNGCGATTGATCAGGGTGGNTGTTTTGAAACGTCTCATCCGACTACTCATGCGGAACCAACGTTTGCCATTGACGGCATTGTTCACTATTGTGTTGCCAATATTCCCGGCGCCGTNCCCTATACTTCAACGTTGGCTTTAACCAATGCTACATTGCCATACGCAGTACAATTGGCTAATTTAGGTTGGGAAAAAGCGTGTGAATCTATGCCTGAATTGAAAAAAGGATTGAATATTGTCAAAGGTGACATTGTGTACGATGCGGTACGCGAAGCCTTTGGATGGTAAAGCATTGTTTTACTGTTATCTATCAGCACAAACAATATTTTCGACAAAATGAAAATATTGTTTGTGTTTTTTTTATCTTTGAATGAGTTTTCATTTACTTTTGACAACGTCGTAATGTATGTACCTTAAAACGCAGGCCGTTGTTTTGCGTCGAATTCCTTACAACGATCATTCATATATCGTTTCTTTTTATTCTTTTGAAAATGGTCGATTGGATTCCATTCAATATGGGATCAAAGCGGGGAAGAGGAATGCGGGTCTTGCTTATTTTGAACCATTAAACGTGGTTGATTTGGTGATTGAAAAGAAAAACGGGAAGTCGTTGTCTCGCATTGTCGAAGCCAAAATGAATGCAACTTCAGGATTGGGCTGGATGGATCCTGCTAAAAATGCCATTGCTTTTTTTCTGGCTGAATGTCTTTATCGTATTTTGCGCGAATCAACGGTTGACAGGGAACTTTATCATTTTATCAAACGATCGGTTGATTTATTGAACTCATTAAACAGAGGCGTTGCCAATTTTCATCTGGCATTTTTATTGCAAATGACAAAATATTTGGGTTTTTATCCCAATACGGAACATAACTCGAACGTAGTTTTTTTTGATATGCTCAATGGTGTTTTTGTCGCTGAAAGGCCAACCCATTCATTTTATTTGGCATCNGAAGAGAGTAACTTATTGTTCAAATTGCTTCGAATGAATTATTTGAACATGCACTTTTTCCGATTTTCACGTCAAGAACGGGTTCAAATCTTAGATCATCTTTTAAATTATTATCGCATTCATTTGCCGGAGTTTGGAACCATATCATCGCTTTCTGTTTTGACGGATCTTTTTGACACTTGATGATCTCTGGATGGAACTGAGCGATCAATGTTCTGATTATAAATGTGGTAGTCTTCATCTTAAAAATGTAATGCTTATGGTGCCTGATTATATGCGAAAACCTTTTACGTTTGATCGGGTGATCAGACTGATCCTTGGATTGGGTGTTCTCGTTATTTTATTTTTGCTTCTCAAACGATTAAGCGGTGTTTTATTGCCATTTTTTATTGGTTGGCTGATTTCATACATGATTAATCCTTTGGTAGATTTTGTACAAACACGCNTAAGAATTCACAACCGTGTTTTGGCTGTATTTATTTCATTGATAGCTATTTTGTTGTTTTTTTCAGGATTGATTTATTTTTTAATCAGTCCTGTTTCCACTGAAATTCAGCATGCATCGCAGTTGATTCAACGCTATTTGATTGATCCTAAAACTAATGAATGGCATATTCCATTTGTTCCCGAAGCGTGGCAGTCCTATCTTCAAACACATTATTCCTATCAGGATATTGAAAAACTGCTTAATAGTGATACGTTTATGACTACGTTGAGTAAAATTCAACCTCATTTTATTAATTTACTCTCGGGAACGTTTCAGGTGATTATCAATTTGATGGTTGTTTTTGTGGTATTGCTCTATGTCATTTTTATTTTGATTGATTATCAGAAAATTACTAATGGATGGAGCGCTATTTTACCAGTTCGTTATCGTCCTTTTTTTGAAGGACTTTTTGAAGATGTCACTCAAGGAATGAATCGATATTTTCGTGGTCAAGCTTTGGTTTCAGCTTCGGTGGGTGTGATTTGCGTGATCGGTTTTTCGATTTTGGGTTTGCCCTTGGCTATTATAATGGGGCTTTTTATTGGTCTTCTAACCATGATTCCTTATATGCAATGGTTCGGTTATATCCCGGTTATTTTGCTTTTGGGTTTGAAATCCATTGAAACAGGGCAAAGTTTTTCGTTGCTGTTGTTGGGATTNNTCATCGTTATTGTGGTGGAAGAGGCTGCTCAAAATCTTTATTTGATCCCCAAAATCATGGGAAAAGTTACCGGAATGAAACCTGCATTGATTTTATTGTCTCTGTCGATTTGGGGTTCTTTGTTAGGGGTCATTGGAATGATTATTGCGCTTCCCATGACTACGATCATGATTTCTTACTACAAAAGATATGTTTTGGCNTCAGATGAAGAATCAACGGGCACTACAAACGAAACATGATGCCTGCCGTAATCGAAATAACCTGATTCCCTGAACTTCCAAAATAATCGCTGGCTTTGTTGGGGAAAATGTCACTTAATCCGTAACNGTATCGTCCTTCAAAAAAGACGTTGAAGCGTTTGGTGTGCAGTTCTAATCCGGTTCCTCCGCAAATGCCATAATCAAATTTTGTGGAAATGGGCATTGTGTATTCAGGATTGGTAAGCGTGGAAAGGTTTGTCGTCGTGTTTTGTGATAGTAAATAACCAATTTTTGGGCCAAGGTTTAAAAACCATCCGATTCGACCATTTGTGAAAAAATGAGTCATCACAGGAACTTCCACATAGTTCAATTGACGTTGATAAAAGGAATTTCCTGTTTGTTCTTTCCATCCTCTTTGCGAATAATTCATTTCAAATTGGAGCCCAAAGTGAGACTCTGAAACAAAACAAACGGATAATCCACCCATTTTGCCTAAAAGAGTTGCTTGGCTTATTTGAGGATAAAAGCTTATGCTCGAAAGCGTTAACCCGTAGTTGCCGCCAATCAATAAATAGGGATGAAATTTTTCTTGTGCCTGTAGCTGATTTTTGGGAAACAACAACAACGCAAATCCAATCAACAGAACGATTCGGCCTGTTCTTTTTGTCGTTTTCAGTGCCCGACTTGGTAGCACATTCCGGTCAAAACGGATTCTTTTCATTTCGATTGTAACGTAGTGGGTTGTTTTGTCGTCAAGGGGTGAACTTCAGTGATGCCCTGAGGTGAGCTGTAATAAAGCAATTTCATTTCTTTGTTAATCCATCCACCGTTTAGACCAACTTTCTGAAAATGAAATTGTGATTGAATGGACGGTTCATCGTACGAAAACAGTTTATTTTCCGAATTACTGGAAGGCGAACGTGTCCACACGTTGATCAAAAAAGAAGTTAAGTCATAGCCTAACAGATCAAAACGCATTGCACTGGTATATGTGGGTTGTACATGAAACCAATGATAAAAAGATTGGTCATACGCAGCTAACTGCTTTTGATTGTTGATGTTGAACAACGAAGTAAAGTATAAATGAGGAAAGATGCCTTGTTCAGGCTCCCAGTCGGGAAAACCGAAAACCGATACATTATTGTGTTTTAGCGCGATTGTTCCTAATGTTCTCAGATATGGGACGACATCGTCGGTGTTGTCATCGCCGATCACCACAATGGTTGGTTTTGAAGGATTGACGAATGATTCTAAGGTGTTTAGTTGATTTGGAAGGGTGATGGTTTGAAATGGAATATGCGACTTGGTTAATTTTTTTTCCAAACATTGCACAAACATGGCTCCGGTATTGGAAGGATCCTGAACGGATGCAACATGCCCAATGACAATATTTTGACGACTGAATTGTTGCGCAAAAAGAGACGCTGACACTTCACATTGCCACCACAAAGGTGGATTAAATTGAATCAAATATGGATTTGAAGCTATGTCTTGTACTTGAGATGAAAAAGGAATGATGGTGTAGATTTTGTGCGTTTTGGCAAATGCAGAAATGGTTTGCACCTGACCTGCATAAGCCGGCCCGATGATGAAATCAACATGCCATAATGGACTTTCTTTATTAGTAATGGCAATAAATTGTCACTGTTTTTTTCCATGTCATACGTATAAACATCTGCGGACACGCCTTCTTCTTTTGCTTTGTACAATGCTAACAAAACGCCTTGATAAAAATTTACAAATTTATCAATTGTTCCATCTGTTTTTTGTCCATCCAATGAGAACGGGAGCAACACGGCAATCTTTAGCGTTTTGTTTTTCTTTGCTAAGGGCGTGTTGTTGTTTTCCGGCAATGTTTTTTCGACGGTAGGTTTTGGCGTTGTGGGGATCTCTTTTTTAGTTGAAGCAGAAGCAACTTCGTTGGTTGGGATCTTAATTTCAGTGCCTGCTTTCAATCCGTTCATTGCTGGATTAGCTTGTTGAATGGCATCTACGGTAACCTGATAGCGGCGGCTTAAACTATACAAAGTTTCACCGGGTTGCACTTTGTGCATAATGGAAGCGTTTTGTCCGGAGTTTGATTTTAGGCTATCATGTTTTGTGGGAGCTGTTTTTTGCTGTGGCGAATTGTTTGCAGGTGTTGTAATCTCTTTTGGAATAATGGGAGGAATAATAAGAACTTCTCCGTCTTTAATGCCTTTTGCTGCTTCCGGATTAAGAGCTACAATCGCATCTACGGTTGTTCCATAAAGGTAAGCTATGGAATAGAGCGTTTGTTTTTTTGTGACAACATGTTTTCTAAATTCGGTTGTTTGCGGTTCAATGGGAATTTTAATTTGCTGTCCCACCTGAATCGCTTCCGTTATAGTTGGATTAGCTGCCAATATGTCAGCTTGTGTAATATTAAATTTACGTGCAATGGCAAACAGTCCTTCTTGTGGCTGAACGGTGTACAGAAAATAACGGTTTCCGTTTTCCTGAATCATTGGGTAGTTTTCTTGTTGAGCTGTAGCCGAAAAAAGCAAAATAAAAGCTATGATAAAGCTTAAACTTAGTTGGACTGACTTTTTCATACGTTGAATTTATTTTTTAACGCTAAGGATGTATGGAACTTGCCAAGATAATCATTTCGTTGATAATAAGTACTTTTATGACTTGTTTCATCCATTTGTTTTTTTATTGTCGCAATGAACGTGATCCGCTTTTGTTCAAAATAGGCCTGCGAACTAGTTAGTTGAAGTCACATGAAAAAGGTTTCTCATTGGGGCCTTGTTTTCTGCTTTGTTTTGATTGATTGACTTCACGATGAATGTTGTTTTTCATCTATATCCGATGGTGTTATGACGGCCATACCAATTCATTCCTTGCTTCTCTTACAGATCATTGGGTTATTTCGGTTCTTTTCGCAATGTATTGACTAAATCATTGAATGCCATTACTTGTTCTTCACCGGTATGCATGTTTTTAAGTTTCACGGTTTGTTCCTTCATTTCGCTTTCCCCTAACATCACAACCCAATCTACCTGTTTTTGATTGGCATAATTCATTTGTTTNTTGATTTTTACTGCTTCAGGATAAATTTCTGCATTGATTCCCGATTGTCGAACCAAATGTAATAAATTNAATGCNACTTTCTGCTCTTCTTCTCCGAAATTCAGGAAAAGGACAGAAGTTTTTTCTGTTAAAGTTTCAGGAAATGCATTTAATTGTTGCAGCACGTCGTAAATTCGATCAGCTCCAAAGGAAATGCCGACGCCTGACACATTATTTAAACCGAAAACTCCGGTTAAGTTGTCATAACGTCCTCCACCACTGATACTTCCAATTTGAACATCNTTGGCTTTTACTTCAATGATCACCCCGGTATAATAGTTTAATCCCCGCGCCAGTGTTACATCGAGTTCTACCTGATTTCGGATCGGGAATGGTTTTAACCACTCCAAAATGGTTTGCAACTCTTGTATGCCTTCTAATCCGACAGAAGCTTCAGTCAGGGTTGTTTTAAGCTGATTGATTTTTTCTTCCATTGATCCTTTCATCAAGAAAATAGGCTGTAACTGATCGATAGCTGATGGTGGAATTCCTTTGGCTGCCAATTCTAAGTTGACGTTGTCAATGCCTATTTTATCCAATTTGTCAATGGCAACTGTCAATTCGGTTATTTTGTTGTCGGCTCCAATAAGTTGAGCAAAACCACTTAAAATTTTACGATGGTTGAGTTTGATGGTGACTTTGATGTTTAGTTGGTGAAAAACCTCGTCAATCAATTGAATCAGTTCGACCTCATTCAAGAGCGAATTGCTGCCAATGACATCGGCATCGCACTGATAAAACTCACGATAACGTCCTTTTTGAGGCCTGTCAGCGCGCCAAACAGGTTGAATTTGATATCGTTTAAATGGGAATGTGATTTGATCACGATGTTGAACAACATAACGCGCAAAAGGGACAGTCAAGTCATAACGCAATCCTTTTTCGGCAATTTTCGGGGTAATTTTGGCGCTGTTTTTGCTCATCCAATCAACCTCATCCACCGATGCAGCAAAATTTCCTGAATTCAGAATTTTAAATAATAATTTATCTCCTTCTTCTCCATATTTTCCCATCAATGTTGACAGGTTTTCAATGGCTGGAGTTTCAATTTGACTAAAACCATATAAATGAAAGATGCGCCGGATTGTATTGAAAATATAGTTGCGTTTTGTCATTTCTTCCGGCGAAAAATCGCGGGTGCCTTTAGGAATGGAGGGTTGTTGCATAAAGAATTTATTTTTGATGCAAAGTTAACGAAAAACAAGAAGTGCACCAACCCTTTCATCAAGCTCTTTTATTCTGAAAAACAAACGCTCAAATGACCTCCAATGAGCCGCAATATCTTGAAATATGAGATTTAATGAGTGTTTTCTCCAATTGGATCGATTCATGGTGAAAAACATCACACCTTTCTCTAAAAGCGTTGCCCAAAACGTATAGATGGAGTTTGTTTTTTAAATGTTGTTTTGAAACAAAAATAACACTATATTTGCAGTCTCAAAAATGATAGTTAATAATACATCAATAAATTAGGAGGAACATACTATAGCTATTTCAAAGTTCATGAAGAACGACAGACTTAAAGAATTACATCGAATTAATGAGCGTATTCGAGAAAAAGAGGTTCGCTTAGTTGGAGACAACGTGGAAATGGGAGTTTATCCCATCGAAGAAGCATTAAGGAAAGCCGATGATTTAGGGCTTGATTTAGTTGAAATATCACCCAATGCGGTACCTCCTGTTTGCCGTATTATTGATTATCAGAAATTCCTTTATCAACAGAAAAAACGAGAAAAAGAGATGAAGTTGAAAGCCGCCAAAGTGGTGGTGAAAGAAGTTCGGTTTGGACCTCAAACGGATGAACATGACTACAACTTCAAACTCAAACATGCCATCGAGTTCTTGAAAGAAGGCAACAAAGTGAAAGCCTATGTGTTTTTCAAAGGGCGTTCAATTCTTTTTAAGGAACAAGGTGAAGTGCTGTTGCTTCGTTTTGCCAATGATTTGGAAGAATATGCCAAAGTGGATTCACTTCCTACTTTGGAAGGTAAACGCATGATCATCATGCTTTCACCAAAGAAGACGAAATGACGAACCATTTCTTTTTCATCAGCATTCATCAACAGTTGAATCTTTTTAATATATAAACAACATGCCAAAAATGAAGACTAATTCCGGTGCAAAAAAAAGGTTTACCCTTACCGGAACAGGGAAAATTAAACGTAAACATGCATTTAAGAGTCACATTCTGACCAAAAAGACCAAAAAACAAAAACGTAATTTAACTCATGCATCGCTCGTGAGTGTTCCGGATTTGAATAATGTCAAAACCATGTTGCGTATTAAGTAATCGTATTGTTATTGTTTAACCGAATGTTTAGCATGAAGTTCGATTTTCAACAATCGACGCTACCATTCACAATGTAAATTAATTATGCCAAGATCAGTAAATCACGTTGCTTCCAGAGCACGTCGTAAGAAAGTATTGAAATTAACCCGTGGTTATTTTGGTGCTCGCAAAAATGTATGGACCGTTGCCAAAAACACATGGGAAAAAGGGTTGTTGTATGCTTATCGCGATCGTAAAAACAAGAAACGCAGCTTTCGAGCTTTATGGATTCAACGAATCAATGCTGCTGCCCGTTTAGAAGGAATGTCTTATTCTAAATTGATGGGTGCGCTGCACAAAGCCGGAATCGTGATGAATCGTAAAGTATTGGCCGATCTCGCCATGAATCACCCGGAAGCGTTCAAAGCTATCGTTGAGAAAGCTAAAAATGCTTAGTTAGATAGATACTCATCACATTGATTTTGAAAAGCCGCTCACTTTTTTGAGGCGGCTTTTTTACTATTATTCCATTTCTCTGATTTTAGCTGATTTCATCTGAAGGTTTGCCTGTTTTCGATGTTTTGTTTTTATCTTTAGTTTCATATTCATCCGTTCTTTTATGCTTTATTTATCACACACACTTCCAAATGGATTACGCATGGTGCATTTTCCCGATGACGGTCCTGTAGCCTATTGCGGATTTGCCGTTAACGTGGGAACGCGTGATGAATCTGACAAGCAACATGGCTTGGCTCATTTTGTTGAACACATGTTGTTCAAAGGAACGATCCACCGAAAGGCATGGCATATTCTGAACAGTATGGATGCTGCAGGAGGCGAGTTAAATGCATTTACGACCAAGGAAGAAACGTTTGTTTATGCCGTTTTTCTTGAAAATGCTTTTGAAAAGGCCATTGATTTGATGGCTGATATGATAATGAATCCTACGTTTCCTGAAAAAGAGATGTCGAAAGAGGCTACTATAATTTTAGACGAGATTGAATCGTACAATGATGCTCCGTCAGAGCTTATTTTTGATGATGCTGAAGCACTTTTGTTTCAATCTTATCCAATGGGACGATCCATTTTAGGCACCAAGAAAAGTGTCATGTCATTTTCTCAAGATGACTTAATGTCCTTTCATGCTGATCATTACAGCAGCGATCGAATGATCTTTTTTTCTTTNGGGAAAACNGATTTTAGAAAAATCATTCGATGGGGAGAAAAATATCTTCTGACCCTTCAACCATCCAAATCTCCCTATCAACGCCTTTTTCCTGAACGTTATGTGCCAACGCATCACACGGTGAAAAAAAAGACCTCTCAAGTTCATTACATTCTTGGAAATCGCGCATATTCCATGTTGCATCCCAATCGAATGGCTTTCTATTTGTTAAACAATATTTTAGGTGGACCTGGAATGAATAGCCGACTTAATCTGGCTTTACGTGAACGAAGCGGTTTGGTGTATAACATAGAATCGACGTTTACTTCTTACTCGGACACAGGAACCTTTTTTGTCTATTTTGCGACTGACCCGAAGCATTTGGGACAGTGTGAATCTTTGTTGAAAAAAAATTTGACCCAATTGAAGGATCAACCCATCACATCGCATCAGTTGTCAAAAGCAAAACATCAGCTTCTGGGTCAACTGGCTATTGCTGCCGAAAATAAAGAAAATGTAGCGCTAAGTTTTGGGCGCAGTATGCTACATCTTGGATTTTATGAAAGTTTGAATGACATCATGGCAGAGCTGACGAANGTGACACCCGAAGATGTGCAACGAGTTGCTCAAGAAATTTTCAATGAGGAACAATTTTCCACGTTGGTTTATAAAACGAATAAAGATTCTTAAATGATGTCTTTAATTTGATCGATTCTCATTTTTGGCATTTTTTTTGCTGGGTTATCATGTTTTGCTTCAACAACTTTTAGCATGAAAAAGTTGGAAAAGNCAAGAAAAATGATTAACTTTGTAAACTTATCTTTGTCATTATATCACATGAGACAATTAAAAATCACCAAATCCATTACAAATAGAGAAAGCGCTTCACTCGACAAATATCTTCAGGAGATTGGTCGTGAAGAGTTGATTACAGTGGAAGAAGAAGTTAATTTGGCACAACGTATTCGGCGAGGGGATCGTCGCGCATTAGAGAAATTAACGAGAGCCAATTTGCGTTTTGTTGTGTCTGTGGCCAAACAGTATCAAAATCAGGGTTTGAGTCTGCCTGACTTGATCAACGAAGGAAATCTCGGATTGATAAAGGCGGCTGAAAAGTTTGATGAAACAAGAGGCTTTAAATTCATCTCCTATGCTGTGTGGTGGATCCGTCAGTCGATTTTGCAAGCGTTGGCTGAACAGTCGCGTATTGTGCGTTTGCCATTGAATCAGGTTGGATCGCTCAATAAAATCAATAAAGCATTTTCGAAATTTGAACAAGAAAATGAACGTCGTCCTTCAGCAGAAGAATTAGCTGAGAAATTGGATATTCCGGTGGAGAAAATTGCCGAAACCATGAAAGTGTCAGGACGTCATATTTCTGTTGATGCTCCCTTTGTTGAAGGCGAAGATAACAGTTTGCTCGATGTTTTGATCAACGAAGATGCCCCACATGCTGATCGCGGATTAATTAACGAGTCATTGTCATTGGAAATTGATCGTGCTCTGTCAACTTTGAGTGAACGCGAGGGCGAAATTATCAAAATGTTTTTTGGCATTGGCCGTCCCGAAATGACGTTGGAAGAAATTGGCGATGAGTTTGGTTTAACTCGTGAAAGAGTACGTCAAATTAAAGAAAAAGCAATCAGAAGATTACGAACTAATTCGCGTAATAAACTATTAAAAAGCTTTTTAGGTTGATCATTGTTGATTGATGGTTAAATAGCCCGTTCATTTTGATGAACGGGTTTTTTTTTGATCTGCTTGTCGAAACTTGACTTATTGAAGAACTTAATAGTTAATTGATTTATAAATATTTATGTTTATAATTTTACCTTTGTTTTTAAGATTGCCACAACTGAATTATCCTAATAAATAAATGGTGATGCCCATGATGAGCATGCCGCTGATGAGACCGAATCGTGTCAAGGTATGTTTGCCATAGCATTCAGCTGAAGGCAGTAATTCAATGAGTGCAATGTAAATCATTGTTCCTGAGACAGCTCCTAAAACGATGGCTTGTAAAAGAGGCGTCCATGACGGAAGTAAAAAAATCCATGCTAAGACAGCTCCTAATGGAGATGCCATTCCCGTTAGAATGCTGACGAGAAAAGCGAATCCTTTTTTGCCCGTTGCCTGATAGATGGGTGCTGAAATGGACATTCCAATGGGAATATTGTGAAGAATAATGGCAAATAAAATAGGAATCGCTACATTGATATGTGCAATTCCCACGGTAAAAATGGCAATTCCTTCAGGTACGTTGTGAAGAGAAACGGCAATGGCTATCAGAATGCCAACTCTTTTTAAGTGTGTCAGTGATGAAGGGTCGCCATTTGTGTGTTCATGAATGTGCCCTTCAGCCGGATTATGTTCATGATGTGGTGCTATCCAGTCCAGAACGAGCATGATGATGACCCCCGAAAAGAATGTGACAAGCCACCAAAAGAATGAATTTTTTGCTCCTAACGTTTCTGAAAATAAAGATTGACTCTCAGGGAAGATATCCGCAAACGAGACAAACAGAAGCACACCGGCGGCTAATCCCAATGAATAGGAAAGAAAGGATCGATTGGATCGATGAGTGAAAAAAGTCAGCCAACTCCCAATGGCAGTAGAAAGTCCGGCGATTAAAGTGAGTGAAAAAGCAATGATGATGGATGATGAGATCATAAGCGTTCAATCATTTGTGGCATTCGCTATTGGCTAAAAGCGTTAGTTTGGTGATGAATAAGTTGAAACTACATTCCCTGAACGGATGAGCAAAAACAATGCCAATGGGTTAGTTTAGTATAAAGCAAAAGAGTGGCGTCACACAATGGCACACATGTCAATGAATCTCCTCGCGATTGAAAGGAGTCATTTGGTAGACGAAATAGTTGAGCCAATTGGTAAACAGCAGATTGGCATGACCTCTCCAACGAACCAATGGTGGTTTTGAAACGTCGTCCTGTTGATAATAGTGTAAGGGAGGTTCAATTGGCAATCCTTTTGCTAAGTCGCGTTTGTATTCCTGGTCTAACGTGTTGGGAGCATATTCAGCATGACCGGTAATGAAAAAATCTCTTCCGTCACGTGCCATCACCATGTAAATGCCTGCTTCACTCGATTCAGATAAAATGGTTAGCGCTTCATTGGCAACAATATCTTCTTTTCTAACTTCGGTGTGTCTGCTGTGTGGAACATAAAACAAGTCGTCAAAGCCTCTGAAAATAGGGTTTAATGGGGTCTTGATTGTATGTTCAAATATCCCAAACATTTTTTTAGGTAAAGGATATTTGGGAATATGATAAAAATGATATAAGCCTGCTTGTGCTGCCCAGCAGATATAAAGGGTAGAAGTGACGTGCGTTTGAGCCCAATCAAAAATTTCAGTCAGTTCTTTCCAATAAGTCACTTCTTCAAAGTCGAGCATTTCCACCGGTGCTCCGGTAATGATCATTCCGTCGTATTTTTTATTTCGGATCGCATTGAATGTGGTGTAAAACATCATCATGTGTTCAAGGGGCGTGTTTTTCGACGTATGAGTTTTCAGTTTTAAAAAGTCGATTTCAATCTGCAGCGGCGAATTGGACAACAGCCTGATAAGATCCGTTTCNGTTGTGATTTTTATGGGCATTAAGTTAAGAATGACGATGTTCAATGGACGAATATCTTGCGATGAAGCACGTGACGTGTCCATGATGAAGATATTTTCACGTTTTAATTGTTCAATTGCTGGTAATTGATCGGGAATATTGACAGGCATAATAAATCGTTTTGGTTTGACGCAGTAACATTATTTTAATCCTTTTCAGTGGTCAAAAGGACTTTTACAGAGGTTTCACACTATGATGTGAGATGCTTTGATGTCTTTGTTAATAAAAATAGAGGCGGAAGTTTCAAATTTTTCTGCCGACTCTGTGGTCAGATAATGGCAAGTTCCATTTTTTGAACAACGCTCTGCTAATGTAGCATGTCTTTTCAAATAATCATCTAAACGGTCGGCGATGATTGGACCTTGAATGATGATTGATACCGTAGATGGCGTATATTTGCGGATTTTTTCAATTAACAAAGGATAATGGGTACATCCAAGTACTAAAGTGTCGATGTCAGGATCAGCGATAAAAAGATGATTCAGATTTTTCTCAACAAAATAATCGGCTCCCGGAGATAAATGTTCTCCATTTTCGACTAAAGGAACCCACATGGGGCAAGCTTCGGAAACGATCGTAATATCAGGAAAAAGTTTCGCTATTTCAATTTCGTACGATTGAGATTGAACGGTCCCCGTTGTTCCAACAATGCCGACGTGTCTGGTTTGAGTGATGTTGCCAATGTGCTCGACTGTTGGGCGAATGACGCCAAGCACTCTTCTCGTCGGATCAATGCGGGGTAAATCATGTTGTTGAATGGTTCGTAATGCTTTGGCCGAAGCTGTGTTACATGCTAATATGATGAGCTGACAATTCAATTCAAACAATTTTTTCACGCTTTCCAACGTATATTGATAAACAACATCAAAAGAGCGTGTTCCGTAAGGCGTTCGGGCATTGTCCCCAAGATAAAGATAATCATAGTGAGGCAAGCGTTTTTGAATCGAATCAAGGATGGTTAATCCTCCATAGCCGGAATCAAAAATGCCGATAGGGCCGATATTCCTTGTGTTGGAAAATGACATGCTATTTTCTGTTATTGAGTTCTTGCTGACTTTTGACTTTGAACTCGTCAGGATTTGCCTGAATGATTTGTTTTTTAAAATCGTCCGGGTATCCAGGACGATCAATNGTTGGAGGAATGCCAGCAGCATTCTGAACGAACTTACCGTCTTTTTCGATTTTGATATTTCCGTCTAAATATTTGACTAATAAATATTCACCTAATTTTTTCCATGCTGCGGTGACTGCTTCAGCTTGTGTATCACTAAACTCGGTGAGAAAATCAATGGCGGCTATTGAATCAGTCGTCATTAAATAGGCTGCTGTTTTGTCAATGGCCGGTGTGAGTATGGAGAATTTCTTTTCCCATGCTGCCTGTTCTTTGTTAATGTCCTGAATCATGTAACTGTATTTGCTGTACGCCATGTTGGAAACCCAATTAAAAATCCAAAAAGCAGAAGTCCAGGAAAATTGCAATAAACTGCCATTNTGTTCGGAAAAACATTCAGGCACTTTATTGATTCCGCAATACATTGGTACATATTCCGANCAAGAAGCATCATCCACCCCAAACCATAGAATTCCTCCTACGGGATTAGGAAGCCAATCCCTCATTTCGGCCACAAAAGTAAATCCTGTTTGATAAGTGGCTGTGGGACGTTCGTGCATGTATTCTTGTCCGTTGTAATTCCATGTCAAAGGACTGCATCGCAACGGCGAACCAAACGGTCCAGCTCCAACTCCTTTGGTAATATCCAATTCGGTCCCTTCGTAGTGATCGCGCATGTCATGCATGAGTTCATGCAGTGTCACACGATGTGATGGCTTGATCCATAATGGCATTCGTTCTTTCGTTTCCCCTTTGATATAAGTGATGTATTTATTCATAGTTGTATCCATTTTTCTGAAAAACGACCAGACGCGAGCTTCGCATGCGCGCAAAGCGACATAATCCAAAGGAGCGTAGGTGTCAGAAAAACTAAAGTCTTTGTTGGTTCCGTTGTAGTATCCTTTTGAACGGGCGAATGAAATGACATCGGGAGAAAAGAGACAATTATTCGGGTCATCCAATGGGAATGTGGTGATACGAGCTTGATTGGCATGAGCTGAAACACAGTCATCGGGAATACGTTCGGCAACCCAAACCGCACCTTTATTTTTAGGTCCTTTGCCGACCATTTCTAAAATCCACACTTCGTCAGGATCTCCGATGGAAAACGATTCGCCTTCGCTTCCATATCCATATTCATTAACCAAAGAAGTCATTACTTTGATGGCTTCGCGGGCTGTTTTGGCTCGTTGCAATGTGATGTACATCAGGCTTCCATAATCGAGCACAGCGGTTGTGTCAACTAATTCCGGTCGGCCTCCAAAAGTTGTTTCTCCGATAGTCACTTGATATTGATTCATGTTTCCAACCACTGAATAGGTATGTTCAGCCTGTGCAATCTTCCCTCTATAATTTCCTGTATCCCAGTCATAAATATCCATCATGGTGCCTTTGGGATAATTGGCGGCGGGGCGATAATAGAGTGCACCGAATAAAAAATAAGAATCGGCATTGTAGGAGATATAGGTTGCCCCCGTAGCACTCGCCTTTTTTCCAACTAAAAAATTGGTACATGCTTGGATTTGGTTAATGAAAGCTGTCAGAATGGCAAATAGGAGAAGGATACGCATTTTCATAAATAATCAGTTTTTGGTTGAAAGGATCTGAATGACTTACTGGTGTAAATATATGATTTTTTTGTTAGTTATAAGTAGTTTGTTGGGTTTTTCTCAAATTCTTTTTCTTGGCATAAGGCACGTTATGAAATAGACAAGACAACGACCGGAATCATTTCCCTTTGTCGTTATCCGCTGTATGATGTTCAACCGAATGCCTATCTCTGACGTTCACTCAGCAATCGGCTGACGTATTTGCCGATGATGTCAAACTCCAAATTGACTACTGATCCGACGGTGATTTGATTGAAATTGGTATGTTCGTACGTATATGGAATAATAGCAATTGAAAAACTGTTCGGCTTGGAATGGACCACTGTCAGGCTAACGCCATTGACAGCAATGGATCCTTTCTCAACCGTCAGATAACCTTGTGCTTTCATTTGAGAGGTGGTTTTGTAACTGAACGAATAGTACCAACTTCCTTGCGCTAATTGGACATCAGTACAAATAGCCGTTTGATCGACATGTCCCTGTACGATGTGTCCGTCCAGACGTTCATTGAGCATCATGCTTCTTTCGAGGTTCACTTTGCTGCCAATTTGCAAAAGTCCTAAGTTGGATTTATCTAATGTTTCTTGAACAGCCGTAACGGTGTAAACGTCGTTTTTGATGTCGATCACCGTCAGACAAACTCCATTATGAGCGACACTTTGATCAATTTTCAATTCATTGGTGAATGAACAACGCAACGAAATGTTGAGATTTGTTTTGTCGTATTGCAATTCGACCACTTCGCCGGCTTCTTCAATAATTCCTGAAAACATTGTAAACGATTTTTTTAGGTTAGATTTTTATTCATGAGAAGACGAGCTTCTCTTATTTATGTTATTAATAATCAATATTCTGTGTCTGTTTCTTCTGAAAATCAGACAAGATACAAATGTATAAAAAGTGTAGTATATCAACAAATGAGTGCATAAAGAAACTCCTCTTCCAATGGTTCAGTTGAAAGAGGAGTTTCAAAAAAGTTAAAAATCAAAGAAGATTTATTTTGCCAGTTGATTCACATGCTTGGCTAATTTTGATTTCAAATTGTTTGCTTTATTTTTGTGAATCATATTGCGTTTGGCTAATTTATCCAGCATTGAAGCCACCTTTGGATATAAAGAAGCTGCCTCAGCAGGATCTTTCAAATTGCGTAAAGAGCGCACGGCATTTCGTGCTGTTTTTGCATAATAACGATTATGCAACCTCTTTTTTTCGGTTTGACGAATTCTTTTTACAGATGATTTGTGGTTTGCCATAGTGATTAATTATATGTCGTTGGGTAGCCCATAGGGGAATCGAACCCCTCTTTCAAGAATGAAAATCTTGCGTCCTAACCGATAGACGAATGGGCCTCTTGTTGTTTCAAAAGCGGTGCAAAGATACATTGCTTATTTGAAATTACAAAATATGTTGACTACTTTTTTTGTTTCATTCTTCTTTCATGTCAATTTGCTTTGATCAAATGATTTTAAATTTATCTTACTGATGTTTTTATCACATTAAGGATCAAATGATTATGAGGCTTATTCTTTTTTGCCTCTTCTCTGTGATTACTCCTATTTTCGTGCGTTGAGTTCAATGGCACATCTATTGTTAAAGGGATTGATTACGTTAATGATTCAAAATGAATGAGTTGATAATATTTTTATTTTGCTGAATATCAATATTATATGTTTCAGTGCATTTGTTTTGAAGATCATCATAACACAAAAGATCTGACATATTGACAGCTTAAATAAATTGATTGACATGGATATAGTATTTAATAAAATGATGGGTGATAATTCAGATGAACCTTCAGGCTATCTTTCCATAGTGGCAGAAGCAAATGATTCGGAAAATATGACTTTTCAGTCGGACGAGTTGTTTCCTATTTTGCCTTTACGAAATATGGTTATGTTGCCGAACATCGTATTGCCCATTACTGTGAGTCGAAACAAATCATTACGTTTGGTTCGGGAAGTGTATAAAAACAACGGTGTCTTGGCTGCTATTTCACAAAGAGACATTAAGGTGGATGATCCCTCAATGGCTGATTTGTATTTAGTAGGCACGCTGTCGCGNATTGTCCGAATTTTGGAAATGCCTGATAATTCCACAACGGTCTTGTTGCAAGGAATAAAACGATTTCAATTGTTGGAGATGACCACCAACATGCCGTATCATCAGGGTTTTGTTAAAACGTTGGACGATGAAGTTCCCAATGAAGATAACCGCGTTTTTGTTGCTTTAATTGAAGCCATTAAAGAATTAGCCATTAAAATCATTCAAAATTCAGGGACCATTCCTCCGGAAACCTCTTTTGCTATTCGAAATATTGATAATCCGGAGCAATTGATTAATTACATTATNGGGAATTTTGCCATTAAAATTCCGGAAAAGCAACGATTGCTTGAGATGGACGAGTTGGAAGAACGAGGTTATCAACTGCTCGAGATTTTGAACAAGGAGTCTCAATTGCTTGAAATTAAGGCAAGTATTCAGGCTAAGGCACGTGAAGATATTGATCAACAACAGCGTGAATATTTCTTGCAGCAGCAAATGAAGACCATTCAGGATGAATTGGGTGGAGGAACAGCCGAACAGCAAATCAATGAAATGAGAGCCAAAGCTGCCACCAAGAAATGGAGCAAAGAGGTGGCCGAAATCTTCGAAAAAGAATTGAATAAGTTGGAGCGTACTCATCCTCATTCNCCGGATTATCCCGTACAAATGAACTATGTGGAGACGATTCTTGAATTGCCTTGGAATGAATACACAAAAGATAATTTTGATTTAAAAAGAGCGCAACGTACCTTGAATCGTGACCATTTTGGTTTGGAAAAAGTGAAAGAAAGAATCTTGGAACATCTGGCTGTCTTAAAATTAAAAGGTGATTTGAAATCGCCTATTTTATGCCTTTACGGCCCTCCGGGCGTCGGGAAAACATCTTTGGGAAAATCGATTGCTGAAACGTTGAATCGCAAATACATTCGGATTTCTTTAGGAGGATTACACGACGAAGCTGAGATTCGAGGGCATCGTAGGACTTATATTGGTGCCATGCCCGGGCGTATTATTCAAAATATTAAAAAAGTCGGTTCGGCCAATCCGGTGATGGTGTTGGACGAAATAGACAAAGTAAGTTCCGATTTCAAGGGAGATCCATCGTCTGCTTTGTTGGAAGTGCTTGATCCTGAACAAAATTCCACTTTTCACGATAATTATTTGGACATTGACTTTGATTTGTCGAAAGTGTTGTTTATTGCAACGGCCAATACGACACAAACCATTTCTCAGCCATTGCTTGATCGAATGGAATTAATTGATGTCAGTGGCTATATTACTGAAGAGAAAATTGAAATTGCAAGTCGTCATTTAGTGCCTCGTCAACGTGATAATCATGGGTTGACCAAAGAACAATGTGTTTTTCCGAAAGAGACATTGCGTTCCGTCATTGAGTTCTACACGCGAGAATCAGGTGTGCGTGAGTTAGATCGAAAGATTGCAAAAATCATGCGCCAAGTAGCTAAGAAAGTTGCTACTAACGAAGAATACAATCCAACCATTCAACCGGAAGATTTGAAAAGTTATTTGGGCGGAGCGCCTTTTACCAAAGATTTGTATGAAGGAAACGATTATGTAGGCGTTGTGACCGGTTTGGCATGGACAGCCGTTGGTGGTGAAATATTATTTATTGAAACTTCGTTGAGCAAGTCGAAATCACCTTCATTGACATTAACCGGCAACTTGGGAAATGTCATGAAAGAATCGGCTGTGTTGGCGCTGGAGTACATCAAATCGCATGCTTCGATATGGAACATTGATGAATCCTTATTTGAAACCATGAGTGTGCATCTGCACGTTCCTGAAGGAGCGATTCCAAAGGATGGCCCATCGGCCGGCATTACAATGGTAACAGCTTTAGCATCAGCATTTACGGGAAGGAAAGTAAGAAAAGCGTTAGCCATGACCGGCGAAATGACTTTGCGTGGAAAAGTGTTGCCGGTGGGAGGTATCAAAGAAAAAATCTTAGCTGCCAAAAGAGCAAATATTAAAGAAATTATTTTAAGTGCCGAAAATCAAAAAGATATTGAGGAAATTAAGCCATCTTATTTGAAAGGGTTAAAATTTCATTTTGTGAACGACATCACTGAAGTGTTGGAAATTGCTTTGTTGGCAAAATAACCGCTTATTTTTTTCGAAACACAATGAAAGCTGAATGGTGCATTGCATCATGTCAGCTTTTTTTGTTTCAAATTCATCACAGGCGGGACAGGGTCGTGTCTATTTTGAAAAACAGCAGGTGAAAGAATGTTATTCATACCGTCCGTTGGAATTATCCATATTTTTGTTGAACTTTGAAAAAAAGTGATCATGGCTTAGGTAATGGGTTAAGTTGCTTTTAATCATGTATATAATGTTATTTAAGTTTTAATTCAAAATCAATAAAAGATTTCATGATACAGGTAGATGTTTTGGGAGGCCTTTTCAGGGATTTTCTTTTCTACGGCAATGTGCATGCAACGGAAGTGTTGGAAATGATGGGAGGAACTGGCTATAATGTGCATGTAGGGTTACGATCCGTTGGCATTGAGACCGTTATTCATGCTGCAGGTGGTTATGACAATCCGCTTCATGAAGGACTTTCGATTGATAATGAACGTACCGGCATTTTTGTTTGTCGAAATGAGACTGAGCCGTTGGCTGTTTACCGTGGTGCTAATTTGATGATGCAGGTTGAACCGTTGGTGTCGAACATCTTGTTTGCTACGCTGGAGTGCGGAGGAGACATTTTTGAAGCCTATGCCCGAAACATGAAACAAAAGGGAGGTTTTGTTGTTCTTGATCCAACTCCTTCTTTTGAATGGAGAGAGAAATGGTTGGACTGGTGTGATGTCCTAATTCCGAATGAAAAAGAATTGGAACGCATCGGAAAGGATGTTGTCAGACGAAAACCAGTTTATTTGAAACAAGGCATTCATGGAGGTTCGTATAGATATGATGATCAACAGTATGCATGTCCNGCTCAGAAAGAAGGATCTTTTCCGTTAGGATGTGGCGATGCTTTTGATGTGGCGGTGGTGTATGGTTACCTTCATCATTATTCGCCTCAAGATATTCTTTCATTGGCTGTTAGGGCAGGGGAGAGAGCTTCTTTTGTGCAGGGAAGTTCCAAGGCCGTAATGGAGGCAGTGCAGGCAGTGATCTAATTTTCAAACCNTGTTTTGATTTTGAACGGAAAGATTGTTGATGGCATTCTTGCCGGTTTTTTTCTTTGAAATGAGCATCATCTTTTCATTTCAAAATCTTACCTTTGCATTCTAAACTGATTATCCATTTTTAGAAATATTCTTTCACATGACACGAGACCATGCTATTTTTTCAATCATTGATCAGGAGCATCAACGTCAATTAAAAGGAATTGAATTGATTGCTTCTGAAAATTTTGTGAGTGACCAGGTAATGCAGGCGATGGGCACCTGGCTAACGAATAAATACGCCGAAGGCTATCCAGGCCATCGCTATTATGGAGGTTGTGAAGTAGTTGACATGAGTGAACAGTTAGCCATTGACAGAGTAAAACAACTGTTTGGCGCTGAATACGCTAACGTGCAGCCACATTCCGGCGCTCAAGCCAATGCTGCTGTTTTTCTGGCAGTGATGAATCCCGGAGATAAATTTCTGGGCTTAAATTTGTCTCACGGAGGCCATTTATCTCACGGATCACCGGTCAACAGTTCAGGCATTCTTTATCAGCCGTTGGCTTATAACGTGAAAGAATCGGANGGCTTGGTGGATTATGATCAGATGGAAGAGATTGCATTGCGCGAACGTCCAAAGTTAATTGTAGGCGGCGCATCAGCCTATTCTCGTGATTGGGATTATGCCAGAATGCGTGCTATTGCCGATCAGATCGGCGCTTTGTTGATGATTGATATGGCACATCCTGCCGGATTGATTGCGGCAAAATTATTGAAAGATCCTTTGAAATATGCACACATTGTCACTTCGACTACCCATAAGACATTGCGTGGGCCACGCGGAGGCATTATTTTGATGGGAAAAGATTTTGACAATCCTTGGGGAAAAACCACACCGAAAGGAGAAATTAAAAAATGTCCGCATTGCTTGATTCTGCTGTTTTCCCCGGCATTCAGGGAGGTCCGCTTGAACATGTGATTGCCGCGAAAGCTGTTGCTTTCTTTGAAGCACTTCAACCTTCTTTTGTTGATTATCAACAACAAGTCAAACAAAATGCTGCTGTTATGGCCAAAGCATTTATGGATCGGGGATATCATATTGTTTCAGGAGGCACGGACAATCATTCGATGTTGATTGATTTGAGAAGTAAATTTCCTGATTTAACCGGTAAAATGGCCGAAAACAGTTTGGTAAAAGCGGATATTACCGTCAATAAAAATATGGTTCCTTTTGACAGTCGTTCTCCATTTCAAACATCAGGTATTCGAGTTGGAACACCTGCTATCACTACCCGTGGTGCCAAAGAAGAGTTCATGCATGAAATCGTGGATATGATCGATCATGTTTTGCATCATGTTGATGATGAAACGGAGTTGACAAACGTACGTAAAAAAGTGAATAGCATCATGAATGAATATCCCCTCTTTGCTTATTAAACCACTCATGGATTCAGCCCAAGAGAGATTCCCCAAAAAGGAATTTCTCTTCTTTTTTTGATGATTTTTTCAACATGATTGAACGTACTTTTATTCTGAATGATGCCGTTGATCCAGTCCTTTTTTTTGGCGTCAACAACGTCAATATCCAATTAATTAAGAATTTATATCCTAAATTGAAAATCATTGCCCGCGGTAATGTCATTAAAGTTTTAGGAGAACCTGAATTAATTGCTGAATGGGAAGAGGTGTTGATGAAACTTCAAAATTATTGTTCAGAATATAATTTGTTGTCTGAGGAAGTGATTTTGGACATGATCAAAGGGAATTCGCCTGTTGAAATAAAACAGGAAAATCTCATCATTCATGGTGTTTACGGGAAAGCAATTGTTGCACGAACTGAAAATCAACAACAATTGGTCAATGAATTTAAGAAGAAAGATCTCTTGTTTGCTATTGGGCCGGCAGGATCGGGGAAAACTTATACTGCTATTGCTCTGGCAGTAAAAAGCTTGAAAAACAAAGAGATCAAACGAATCATTTTGAGTCGTCCGGCTGTTGAAGCAGGTGAGAAATTAGGATTTTTACCGGGTGATATGAAAGAAAAAATTGATCCATATCTTCAGCCACTGTATGATGCCTTGCAGGATATGTTGCCCGGAGCTAAGCTGAAAGAAATGTTGGAGGGCGGTGTGATTCAAATTGCTCCTTTAGCTTTTATGCGAGGCAGAACATTGAATGATGCAGTCGTCATTTTAGATGAGGCTCAAAACACTTCCATTCAGCAAATTAAAATGTTTTTGACCCGAATGGGAATGAATTGTAAAGTCATTGTGACGGGTGACATTACGCAGATTGATTTGCCGTATTCACAGAAATCGGGTTTAATTGATGCCTTGGAGGTGCTTCATGCTTTGAATGACATTGCAGTTATCCGGTTTAATATTAAGGATATCGTTCGACATCCGATCGTTAAACTCATTGTTGAGGCTTATGAACGACATGAAAAAGCGAAACAAGGCAACCCAATCAAAAATGTTCGTTCAAAAGAAGATTGATGTTGGTTATTCTACTCGCTTCACAGAATTCATTCCTTTGATTTTAATCAATTTAAGGCAAAGATTGTTGATGTCGTCGGTACTGTGNACATAGATATGAAGTGAACCTTCAAAAATGCCTGCATTCGTTTGGATGTTAATACTCTGAATATTAACAGAATATTCATCGGTGATGACATTTGTTATTTCACGTAGAATGCCCATTCTGTCAATGCCTTTCATTTCGAGTGTTGCCAAAAAAGATTTTTCATTGCGGATGGCCCATTCGGCAGAGACAATCCGATCTCCCTGGCTTGCTTGTAGCTTTAGTGCTTCGGGACATTGTCGTTTATGAACCACAACGACTTCATTGTCATCAATATAGCCAATAATATCGTCGCCNGGAATCGGCTGGCAACACGTAGCAATACGAAATGGTTGCGCAACATCGTCATCGGTAAGTTGAAAAGTTTTTTTGCGATCTACTTTTTTGTTCTTCCTGAGCAATGGGATTGATTTGTTGCCAGAGCCACCAAATTGTAAGGTTACAAACTTTTGAAGCAGGGTTTTGGTTTTGGGTTTGAAAATTTTTTTAGAAATGTCTGAAACATCAATGATTTTTTTCCCTGCTTGTCGGTAGAGTTCGCGTTTATCGGTTAATTGATAATAGTCGAGCAATGTTTGTATGGTTTCCGGAGTGGCAGTTAAATTGACTTTTTTCAATTCTTCTTCNATCATGCGTTGTCCATGATGTGAAACAATGGTTAATTCTTTACGGAGTGCATTTTCCAATTTTGTTTTGGCACGGGAGGTGATGACAAAATCGAGCCATTCTGTTTGTGGCTTTTGATTTTTGGTGGTTAAAATCTCCACCTGATCGCCACTTTTTAGCTGGTAGTTGAGAGGCACTAATTTGTGGTTAACTTTTGCACCAATGGCTTTTAATCCGATATCCGAATGTAGCAAAAAAGCAAAATCAAGAGCAGTGGCTCCTTGTGGGAGTGTTTTAATATCTCCTTTTGGGGTAAAGACAAACATTTCGGAAGCGTAGAGGTTTAATTTCACGTTATCCATGAAATCAATGGCACTGGGGTTTGGATTTTTGAGTTCTTCCTTCAGNTCTTTAAGCCAGCGATCCAATTCTGTTTCGTCGTCTTGTTCTCCCGTTTTGTATCGCCAGTGCGCNGCCAATCCTCTTTCGTCAATTTCATTCATGTGTTCGCTTCGAATTTGCACTTCAATCCATCGGCCGTGTGGTCCCATCACCGTCACGTGTAAGGCAGAGTACCCATTGGCTTTTGGCGTGCTTACCCAGTCGCGGATACGTTCGGGATGCGGGTGGTAAATTTGAGTAATGGCCGAATAGATAAGCCAACACTCTTCTTGTTCGGTCATTCCTTCGTTTGGAACAAAAATAATGCGTAAGGCAAGNAGATCATACACCTCCTCGAAGGGAATATTTTTCCGTTGCATTTTGTTCCAAACAGAATAGACGGATTTGATACGTTCAACTAGCTGAAACGAAAAATTAAGTGCATGCAAACGTTCTTCAATCGGGGCTTTGAACTCTTTATAAATTTGTTTATGTTCTTCAGCTTGTGATTCAATGAGCGTTTCTATTTGAGCATAAGCATCCGGATGTTCATATTTGAAGCTTAGATTTTCAAGTTCTGTTTTAATGGCAAAAAGACCCAATCGGTTGGCTAAAGGAGCATAAATATAGAGCGTTTCACCGGCAATTTTATATTGTTTTGTTGCGGGCATTGCATCCAATGTGCGCATGTTGTGCAATCGGTCTGCTATTTTGATCAGAATGACTCGAATGTCTTCTGACATGGTTAACAGCAATTTTCGAAAATTTTCAGCCTGATCGGAAGCGTGGTCTCCAAAAACGCCTCCTGAAATTTTGGTCAATCCGTCCACAATGATGGCAATGCGTTTTCCAAACAATGTTTCAATATCGTCCACCGTGTATTCGGTGTCTTCAACCACATCGTGTAAAAGAGCTGCACAAATAGATGTTGATCCTAATCCCATCTCTTTCACGACTATGAGCGAAACAGATATGGGATGCATAATATAAGGTTCTCCGGAACGTCTTCGAATTCCTTTGTGAGCTTGATTGGCAAAATGAAATGCTTTTTCAATCAATTCAACTTTTTGCTTGTGCGGAGACTTTTTGTAAACGTCAAGAACTTCATTAAATGCCGTTTGGATCATTTCCTGATCTTGCTGTTCTTGTTGTTCCAATTCAGATAGTACCATATATTATTGAATAAAAAATGGTTATGAGGAGATTGGGTCGTTGTTTTTTTATTGAATGCTAAAAGCTCCTTTTTTCCTTTTCAATTCAAAGTCACGACCTAAATATTTTTCACGAACTACCGGATTAGCCGCTAACTCTTCGGCCGTACCCTGAAATAGTATTTTCCCTTCAAACAGCAAATAGGCACGATCGGTGATGGAGAGTGTTTCATCGACGTTGTGATCGGTGATTAAGATTCCGATGTTTTTGTCTTTTAAATGCCAGACAATGTCCTGAATATCTTGAACAGCAATGGGATCAACTCCTGCAAACGGTTCATCCAGCATGATAAATTTGGGTTCAATGGCTAAACACCGTGCTATTTCTGTGCGTCTTCGTTCTCCTCCCGATAAGCGATTCCCAATATTTTTTCGAACATGTTGAAGGCTAAATTCATGAATAAGGCTTTCTAATTTTTGCTCTTGTTCTTCTTTGGTGAATTTGGTCATTTCCAATACGGCTCGAATGTTGTCTTCAACGCTCATTTGACGAAAAACAGAAGCTTCCTGTGCCAGATATCCAATGCCGGCTTGTGCTCTTTTGTAAACGGGAAATCGCGTGATATTGACCTCGTTTAAATAGATAGACCCTTCATTAGGGACAATTAATCCGGTGGCCATGTAAAATGTAGTCGTTTTTCCTGCCCCGTTTGGTCCCAACAGTCCGACAATTTCACCTTGTTGCACATTGATTGACACATGATCGACCACTGTTCTTTTGCCATACTTCTTGACTAAATTTTCGGTACGAAGTACCATGGCATTCTCCATTTGATTTATTCATTTGATTGAAAGACAAAAATAACAAATCTTTTCAACGTTTTGAATGGTGCGTGTTAGAATTTCAAGTAAAGCATTCCTCTCTCCTGATGGAATTCATACCCTTGTTTGAATGAATCAGGTTGAAAAGAAATGAAAATCAATGATTTATTCATTTTTTTTCATTTCCGATACGCTGATTCATTTGCGTGCTGTCCCTTACACTTTTTTTCTCCAGATCGTTACTTCTGATCGTTTTACCCGACTGATTCTTGAAGAGAATCTTTCAGTCAATCGTAAGTCAATAGGATGGCTCATGAGTTCAAAATGCGTGTCAAGAATCATTTTAATCCCTTCAAAGGAGGTGACAGGTTCTCCGTCTTGTTTGAATCCTCCCGGCCAATGGGAACGTTCGGTTATCTGATCGTTCCATTCGTAGGTTGAAGCAAGCACTAACCATCCGTTGTCGTTTAATCGTTCGTGAATTTGTTGCAAAAATTCGATAGGGTTGCGCAGTTCCTCCAGCAGGTTTGGAACCACCAGTAAATCATATCCTGAATAGATTGATTTCAGATTGTTAGCATCAGCCTGCATAAACAATATGCGATCCTTGCCCACATCCAGCCCTGTTTTCGAGAGTAACACTTCGCGATACAAGACTAATTCGCCTTCATCTTTTACAATGTAGCGCATAAATCCTTTTTGTTGCAATTGAACAGGCATTCGAATGAAACGAGCCGAAAAATCAATAGCGGTAATGTCTTCAAAGTGCATGGCCAATTCAAATGCCAAACGTCCGGTATCGGCATTCAAATCGAGCACCCGACGAATGGATTGATTTTTTAATGTTTCAACAATGAGTTGTGCAAGTTCTTTGTGAAACACGGATGTTTCGGCAAATAGGTCACTCCAATTATTTTCAGATGAGTTTGCCACTTCAGCATCTGTTTCATATTCATCGTTTTGTATGTTTAATGGCGTTTCTGACTGCACATAGCGAAATCCGGCATGTTGGTAAAAATGCCGACGGAATGCATAGCGTGCATGGCGTGTGGCTTCGTTCCCTGTTGAAATCCATGAGCCGCCTTTGATCAAATTATGTTGTCCATCGAAGGTTGGTGTGGAAAAATCATCGTACATCGGATGCACTTTGAATCCGGGATATCCTGTAATGGGAGTTTCGGTCCATTGCCATACGTTCCCGATCAAGTCGAAGAAATCGCCCATTTTAAAGCGATCAACGGGACATGGTGACGCAACGTGTTCCAAATTAATATTTCCAGGTGCCGACGTCCAATCCATTTGGTCAGGCACTTGGTTGTATTCGACTAAGCGCACCCATTCGGCTTCGGTCGGCAAGCGAAAAGTTTTGCCTTCTTTAGCGCTTTTCCAATTGCAAAAGGCTTTTGCTTCGAGGTAATTGACTTCCACCGGCCAATTCCATGGCATTGGAATTTCTTCAGCTACCAATCGTAATCGAAATGTCGCTCCATCTTTGCGCCAGAAAAGAGGCATTTCGGCTTGCTTGAAATTTCTCCATTTCCATCCTTCTTCTGTCCAGTATGATGACTGATGATAGCCACCATCATTGATAAAATCAAGAAATTCTCTGTTTGAAACCAACATGGCAGCAGCTTTGAAATCGGCAACTGTTTCCACATGATTTCCGTATTCGTTGTCCCATCCATAAAACGGATGATTCCAAGGTTTGCCTAATTTCATTTCAGCTCCGGGAACAGGAAGCAACTTGTTTTGAGGTGCTTCACCGTAGTCATTGCAAATAGTGCCAAATTTTCCTGAAACTACTTCATTTAATGGAAGTTGACGAATTAAAACGGATGATGTTTCAAGATGGATGCGTTCATGCTCAATGCCCATCATGATGATCCAAAATGGATCGTCCCATGTAATGGGAAGATCAAGCGGAGCTTGTTGTATTACATTTATGATCAACTCTTTGGCTTTGTTTCGATAATCTCGTACAGCATCAACTGTCGGCCAGTTATAATGTTTATCGTTTAAGTCGTCCCAGCTCATCTCATCAACGCCAATGGCAAACAATGATTCAAACTCTGGATTAATGCGTTGGTGAATGATTTTGGCCAACATCAGCTTGTTAATATAAAAAACGGCGGTATGACCTAAATAGAAAATGATGACATGTCGCAACGGATCACCTCGATGATAAAAGACATCGTCCGATTTTAACTGAGTGTATAATTTCTCATCAATCTCCCACGTTTTTTCAAAATAGTGTAAGATTTCTTCTCTTTTCTTGGTTGCATTTCCATGTTGTAAATCAATGGTTTTTGTAATAAGTTGTTGCATACGATTCTTTTTATTGTTACACTATGAATGGATTGATTTTGCCGAAATGATTAGGGTCTTTCTTCTTTTTTTTGATTCAAGTTTTTATAACGTTTTGTGGAATAGCCAAAAACAACAGTTTATCCGCATCGAAATGGATTGTTTCCGACAAAGGTCAATCTTTATTCAAATATACGTTATTTTATTGCTTATTTGATCCCTTGTTGTTCTTTTTTTTCTTGATCAAAAGCTTGATTGCTGTTGATGGATCCGAAAACGGTGGATCCATGTTTGGTGTTTTGTTTAAAATGAAGAACCACCTTCACAAGATGGTGAAAGTGGCTAAATCAAACAGAATAAGTTATTCTTTGTCTTTTTTGTCTTTTTTGATAGGGACAATGCCGGCCATTTCGCCAATGATATTTACCAGTTCGGTTCCGGTCGGAATGACAATTTTGGAATTGTTTTCCAATGAGCCTTGAAGGGTATCTAATTTTTTCAATAATTGAGCATTGCCGATAAAGTATTTGTCAGCAGCTTCGTTCACTAATCGAATGGCTTCGGCTTCACCTTCGGCATGTAATATTTTTGCCTGCTTGTATCCTTCCGCTTCTTTAATTTTAGCCCGTTTTTCACCGTCAGCCACTGTTTCTCGTGCTGAGGCAAAGTCAATGGCTGCAATTTTTTCATTTTCAGCTTTAACCACTTTGTTCATGGTTTCCTGCACATCGCGCGGCGGATCGATCTCTTTAAGCTCGGTGCGAACGATTTCAATGCCCCAAGAACGAGTTTCTTCCAGTAACGTGTGGTGTAATTCAGCATTTATTTTGCCGCGTTCACTGTTAGCAGATTTTAAGGTCATGGTGCCAATAATGTTTCTTAAAGTGGTGCGTGCCAGATTCACAATTTGCCATTTGTAATTATTGACATTGTACAACGATCCTTTCACACTTTCTTCGTCTTCTTTTACCTTAAAATAGACCTGTGCATCCACGCTGGCATTTAAATTGTCGTTGGTGATGATCTCTTGCGGATCGGCATTCACCATTTGTTCCGTGATGTTTACGGGATACATTTTTTCAATTACCGGAATGATCCAGTGAAATCCGGGTTTGGCAAAACGATGATATTTACCTAATCGTTCGATCAATCCGCGATGAGTGGGGCGAATGATGCGCACGCCCCAAAAAAATAGAATAACAGCAATAATGATGAGATAAGCGATGAACATAACGGACTCCTTTCTTTTTTAATCAGGATACAACGTGTAGCTGATATGAGAATAATGTTTGAAAATGAACAAAAATGATGTCCTATTTTTTTCAGCAGATAGGCTGATTTTGGGCTTTGTACCTGTCATTCTGCTTACTGCTTTTTTAAAGTAATACAAAGAACGCTATTTATTTTGAAATGACAAACTAAATGAGCTAAAAAAATTAAATGAAACGAGCTGTGCAATGAATGCTTAAGTAAATGATTACATGAGATTTCCTTGATCTTTCAACGATTCATTTCGGGTTGAAAATTTTTTCAACATTTTTCTTGTATGTTGTTTTTTTGAAAGAATATAAAGCGTCGTTGAAAGGATGATGATGGCGACGACTTGAAATGCAATGGAAAAAAGAAGGGCGTTGAACAGTGAAAATCCTTTTTCATAAAAGAAAACATTTTGTTCCGTCTTTTCTTGATCTTTCGACAGAAAAATGGTTTCTAATTGTTCAATGAAATCATTAAAATTCATACTGATGCGTTTTTTTGTGATGGTTTAGAATTCGGAAAAATGGTTCAACAACGAATGAATGACTTCTTTTAGGATCTTTTCATTGCAAATCTACGAAATTTAACTAATAAATGCAACTTGATGAGAGGAGAAAAGAAAGAATATTTTTCAAGGCAAAGTGAAACCACAGGTTCCCTATCTACATACCATGACTGGCGATAATGGAAAAGAATGTGCCGAACATAAAACAATAAGCCAGATGGTAGGAATTGATTTCTTCTTGAGTGTCGGCTCAAATGTTGTATTGAAATATCGTTTTAATGTTTTCTGTCACCTGTTAAAATGGTTTACTCTTTTCTTGTCTGTTTAACGGTCATTTGCTGTTGTGTCGTTGTCTTAATACGCTTGCTGCCAACGGTTCGAGGCTTGGCGAAGGTGGCGATTTTTTAGCACTAAACTTCAATCGAAGAACTACACTTGAACTTAGCATAAACCTGTCATACGTAGCATTGTATCCGCCATTACGCCAAATCGCTGTTAGCACCAGTTGTTCTTCTCTGGTCATTGTTTTAAAAATTCGTATTCGTAAACTTTCGGCTCTATTTTGTCAGCAAGTTGTCTAAGTTTTTC
>JGI24721J26819_10000495_pt1 | contig 42915 bp, 37 predicted proteins | sample YelNatPaOPGAMG01_FD_26819 | JGI IMG/M metagenome (IMG submission 26819) | reverse complement strand
CTCATTGTGAAGTCCTGGGCCATCCTCACGAGGGCATCGTACACGGCTGCATCCCCGTGGGGGTGGTACTTCCCTATGACGTCCCCAACTATTCTCGCAGACTTCTTGAAGGGCCTGTTCCATGTATTGCCCATCTCGTGCATGGCATAGATTATCCGCCTCTGGACTGGCTTGAGCCCATCCCTCACATCCGGTATGGCCCTTCCGATGATTACGCTCAGGGCATAATCCAGGTACGATCTTGTAAGCTCCTGCTCTATACTGATTTCCAGGATATCTCCCATATCTGAACTCCTAGGTGACAAGCTCTATTCCGAAGATGGTGATGAATGGGGCCTTGTGGCCTCACCCGAATTATTCTCCAAGGCCTATTGGCTCAGGGGGCTACGACTTTCCCATCTCCTCCAGCGCATTCCGCTCACATCCTGGCCAAGTGTGAGACAAAAATCGGTGTCTTTCCTTCTCTGGACCCCTCCTTCCCGACATTTCATTGAGAGGGGCCCCATTGGGAGCTCCTCCGGAATAACCGAGGCCCAGTTTCTCAGATGTCCAGGTTCGTGACTTTCATGGCATTGGCTTGAATGAACTCCCGGCGAGGCTCCACGCTGTCCCCCATCAGGATCGAGAAGATCTGGTCCGCCTCTACCAGATCCTCTATGGTCACCTTGAGGAGGCTTCTCGTTTTGGGATCCATGGTTGTGGCCCAGAGTTGCTCGGGGTTCATCTCCCCTAGGCCCTTGTATCTCTGCACCGTGGCTTTNCCCTTACAGAGGGAGGATATGGATTGAGCTAGCTCGTCGAACCTCTTCACCTCCGCTGTCTCGCCGTCGGATATAACNGTCCATGGCAGGGGACCTATTGAGGCGAGCTTCTTCCTCAGTTCCCTGAACCCCTTCAGCCTCGATGAGAGGAGAAAGTGCTCGTCCACAACCGTGTGGAACCTCTGCGCCCCTCTCTCCGAGGAGATCTCCAGGGCATATCCGCCCCCTTCCTCGCCCTCTTCCACGGAAAAGGTGATCTCGCTGTACTCGTTGGAGATGGATCTAGCATAGCTTATCAAGTCTCTTCCGACCCTCTCCAGGGCCTTTGGATCCATACATACCTGGGGATCTATGTTTTCTTCGAGAGCAAGGCCCTCGACTATCAACCAGTCGTAGTGGATCTTGGAAAGCTGCCTTATGGCCTCTTCGAGTTTATCCGCAGTCCTGTACACATCTAGGAGTCGGCTCCCTTCCAATATCGAGCCATCTGCGNTCTTCAACTTGAGCTTCTTTATGGACCTCTCGACTATGAAGGTGTTGAGCTCGCTTTCATCTTTGAAATAGTGATCGGTATTGTCGACTCTCGCTCTAAAAAGAGGCGGCTGAGCGATGTAGAGACATCCCTTCTCTATCAGCTTAGGCATTTGTCTATAAAAGAAGGTCAACAGAAGGGTCCGTATGTGGGCTCCGTCTACATCGGCATCTGTCATGATTATCACCTTTCCATAGCGGAGCTTTTCTATGGAAAAGTCGTTTTCTCCTATCCCAGTGCCGAGCGCGGTAATCAGTGTCTTTATCTCCTCATTCGAGATCATCTTATCGAACCTGGCCTTCTCGACATTCAGGATCTTGCCTTTGAGAGGGAGCACCGCTTGTATCGTCCTATCCCTAGCCTGCTTTGCGGATCCGCCAGCGGAGTCTCCCTCGACTAAGAANAGCTCTGCCATGGAAGGATCCTTGCTCTGGCAGTCCGCCAGCTTTCCAGGCAGGGAGCCCAGGTCNACTGCATTCTTTTTTCTCGCAAGCTCCTTAGCCTTGCGGGCGGCTTCCCGCGCCCTGGCCGCCTCCATGGACTTCTCCACTATCTTCTTGGCAGCCCCGGGATTCTCCTCCAAGAACTGGTAGAGCTTCTCGTGGGTGAAGGACTCGCATATCCCCTTCACTTCACTATTGCCCAATTTGCTCTTGGTCTGGCCCTCGAACTGTGGGTTCGCCATTCTAATGCTTACTACCGCAGAAAGCCCCTCCCTTATGTCCTCGCCCGTAATCGTGTACTTGAAATTCTTGAGGAAACCATTCGCTGANGCATATTGGTTTATCGCCCTGGTGAGGCCCGCTTTGAACCCTATTACGTGCGTTCCACCCTCNATCGTGTTAATGTTGTTCACAAAAGAAAGAAGGTTCTCCACGTAGGAATCGTTGTATTGTATCGCTATGTCGAACAGAATTCCCTCTTTTTCGCCAGTCAAATGAATTACTTTGGTTAGGGGATTCTTGCTTCTANTGAGATATTCGACAAATGATGCAACCCCGCCCTTGTATTTAAAGACTTTGCTCTGATCTATCCTCTCGTCCGTTATTGTGATAGTGATTCCACTTGTCAGGAAGGCAAGTTCTCTTAGCCTTCTCGAGAGAATGTCGAAGCTGAAATCCGTGGTCTCGAAGATCTCCGGGTCCGGAGAAAAAGTTATTTTNGTGCCATGTCTTCTTGTCTTGCGCACTGCCTGAAGAGGAGTTGTGGGAACGCCCCTCGAATAGGTCTGAGTGTAGACCCAACCATCCCGGTGGATCTCCAGATAAAGCTTCTCAGAAAGGGCATTGACCACCGAGACTCCCACTCCATGCAATCCTCCTGAGAAGGCGTAGCTTTTCTTGTCGAACTTGGCTCCGGCATGGAGCGTAGTCATCACTACCTCTGCGGCTGGTTTCCCCGCAGTNGGATGGATATCAACTGGTATCCCTCTGCCATTGTCTTCCACGGTAACGGAATTGTCCCTGTGGATTATGACCGTTATCTCATCNCAATAGCCAGCGAGGGCCTCGTCTATGCTATTGTCCACAACCTCATAGACCAGGTGATGGAGCCCAACCAGGCCAGTGCTCCCGATGTACATTGCCGGCCTTTCCCTTACTGGCTCCAAGCCTTCCAGGATCTTTATGTTCTCAGCTGTGTAAGCAGCCTCCATGTCTCCTCCGACAGGGTGTGTCACAGTCTCATGGGCATTATNACTGCAAGGAAGTCCTCATCCGAGGGGTCTCTCAAAACAACTGGACTNGAGTTATCCGTGAATTCTATGACCGCTGTCTCGGCGGATACGACACTCAACGCATCCACTAAGTACCTGGGATTGAAGAGGATATCCGTTGGCTGACCTGAATAATCGATCTCTATGATCTCCATGAACTCCCCTAGCTCTGGGTTGTTACAGCTCACCTTGAGACCGCCTTTTCTCATCTCCAAGAGGACACTGGGAGCATAAGCCTGCGTNGAAAGAAGGGATGCCCTTCTCACTGCACCCAAGAGATCCTCCTTCTTCGCCCTGGCCCTGTTGGATCCGAACTTGGGTATCACGTCCTTGTAAGCCGGGAACATGGCATCCAGGAGCCGGACATACACCATGGAATCCCCTATCCTAGCCCCCATATGNGCCTCGAAAAACCCGATCTCCGCTTGATCCGATTGGCTGAGAAGCCTCCTCAGCTCCAGCATCCCCCTCCTGGGAACAATGGGAGATGGATCTTTTGGCACATCCAGTTCCATCTCCCTGTCCACCAAGGAAAGTCTATGGCCGTCAGTGCCCACGAACCTCACTTTTCCGCTCTCATCCAGTCTCTCGACATGAACTCCCGTGAGATTCGGCTGGACGTGCTCCGCTGCCACAGCATATATGACCTTATCTATCATCTCGGCGACTATTTGGCTTGGGACCTCAGAGAGGCAGTCTGACGGGATAGTTGGAAAACCGGGAAATTGCTCCGGATCCAGGGTCTTGAGCTTCACAGATGCCCCCCTGCACTCTATCCTCACCGAGCCCTCTTCGGACCTGAACTTGAGGATCTCTTCTGGAAGCTCCCTCACAACCTGAAATAGCTTACGACTAGGCAGGGCTGCAGCCCCCAACGATACTATGGACACGTCCTTCACCAGGTGCTCCATTCCCACCTGGAGATTCGTGGCCGAGACCTTGAGGCCCTCTTCCCTCGCTTCTATGAGGGCATGGCTCAAGATGGGCATGAGATCTGCCCTGTCAGCTAAAGCCTGAACGCTCTGGAGAACTCCATGCAGTTTTTCTCGAGATATAGTGAACTCCATGGTTTTTCTCCTTCTAAGACTAGTAGTAAGAAGTGGCCATTGTTGAAAAGCGGGCTAAATCGCTTCCGGCCAAAGGATTTTTCCTCAACATCAGCCTGAAGAAAGAAAGCCAAGAACAATGGAGAGGCCAGACGCACTGTTGAAAACCGCCGCTTTTGTTGGACGAAATTATACCTGATTGGGAAGTCTTTTTCAATAGGGGGTCTTGATTGTCAAGCGATGGATATTATTTGGGTTTTCACTGCCTTGGATTGCTGTTTTGAGGCATGCCGGACTGCCACAGAGAGAAAACCCTATTTTTCCCTCTCGAGATCCGGCCCTCCTTGGGGGATATGGCTATCTTGAAGGGGGACTTGAGCGATGGAAAGGATAGGATTTGCGGAATCCTGGCCAGGTGGGGCTAGGGGTCCATGTGAGAGAGCCCGAGGGGCTAAAGGAGGTCGGAGGTTCTTCTCTATTGGTCTTCCGTGTGGGAGAGAAGTAAAATAGAGAACGAGTAAAGATTTTCCGGGTCTTTGGTTTTCGGGAGATGCGAGATGGCCGATGGGGCCAAGAGCCACTGGTTGCCACTTTTCTTTGATGCGGGAAGTGGCACCTGCCTCGTTGTGGGAGGGGGGAAAGTGGCTCTCAGGAAGATAGAGACATTGATGGAATATGGCTGCGACATAGAGGTTGTGGCCAAAGAGGCGATCTCGGAGATTCAGGGCCTCGCTCAAAAGGGGAAAATCCAATTGAGGTTGCGGGAGGCTTCTCTGGAGGATCTCGAGGGCAAGGTCCTCGTGATAGTGGCCACGGATGACAACCGAACCAATAGGCTCCTCTCCTCGTGGGCAAGGCAAAGAGGGATTCTCTGCAACGTAGTTGACTCTCCTGATCTGTGCAATGTGATCTTTCCAGCAGTTTTCAGAAATGGGAGGATCACCCTGGCNGTNTCCACAGAAGGTGCAAGCCCAGCATTGGCTGCGAAGCTGAGGGATAGTTTAGCGAGGGAGATAGGCCCAGCTTGGGCCATTGCGGCGGAGATCATAGGNGAAATAAGGATAAGGCTCAAGGAAGAGAAGAGGGAAGGTCGAGGGAGGATGGANCTGCTCAGGGGGCTTGCTCAGGAGGAGTTTCTCGAATGTTGTGCGAGGGGGAATCCGGAGGAGATCGCGAAGGTGGTGTTCGAGAAGACCGGGCTGGAGATGGATTTGGAACGAGCGAGGACTATAGTTGCCCAGTTTCAAAAGAAATAGTCGCTGGATGATTTGCCAATGGATCTCGGGATAGTGGGTCTTTTTTTGTGGAAGATCGTCATCATATGTTATGCCGTTGTCTCTACNGCAATATTCCTGTACCTTACGAGAGAAAAGCTCTCCAATCCCGATTGGTCCCGTCTGCTCGTAGTAGGTGGATTCCTCGTACAGAGTGTTCTCGTAGTGTGGCTTTGGATCGAGACCGGGATTCTTCCAGTGGGGAGTCTTTCCAAGGCCCTGCGGTTCTTTTCCTGGGCCTTGGCAGCGCTATATATCTTTGTCCTTTACAGGTACCGACTGAGCCAGCTCGGGCTTGTCTTGCTTCCCCTAGCTACCATCATGTGGGCTCTCGGTGGACCCATGAGGGAGGCTAAAGCCTCTTCACCCCTTCTTGCAAGCCCATGGCTCACAGTGCACGGGATTTTCTCTTTTCTGGGAGAAGCTACCCTTGTGGGGGCTTTCGGGGTATCGGTCCTGTACCTTCTCCAGGAGAGGAGGATAAGGAAGAGGATATCCCCGTCCTTTTTGGCCAGGCTTCCATCCCTGGAGGTCCTCGACCACATCACTTACAAATGCATGGCTTGGGGATTTGTNCTCCTCACTGCNGGGATCGTAGCAGGTGCCATTTGGGCGAATCAGGCCTGGGGCTCCTATTGGACGTGGCAGGCAAAGGAGACATGGGCCCTTGCCACATGGCTCCTTTACGCTGGGTTGCTCCACCAGAGGGTGAGCTCGGGTTGGGGCGGAAGAAAGGGGGCTCTGCTTCTCATTGTGGGATTCGGTTTTCTTCTTTTTACGTTCATTGGGGCGGGTTTCATGGGCTCCGGTCCCCACAGGTTCGACAGACTCCAGGGCTGAGGAGAGGCTCAATTGTCCCTGCTTCTTGTAGGCGCGAATCACAAGACAGCCCCCGTGGAGTTCAGGGAAAAGATTGCCCTGGCAAAGGAGGAGATCCCGGAGGTCCTCTCCAAAATGGTGGCCACAGGTCCCATAAGAGAGGCCATGATCCTCTCCACTTGTAATAGGACCGAGTTTTTGGCCGAGGGAGAGGACATCCACGGCTCTCTCGAGGTCATAAGGGAGATACTCGCCTCCCGTACAAGGGTATCGACCCGAGATCTCGATCCATATCTGTACGTGCTCGCGGGACTGGATGCCGTGAGGCACGTTTTCTCAGTGGCCTCGAGCATGGATTCCATGGTCGTGGGTGAACCCCAGATCCTTGGGCAGGTGAAGGAAGCTTACAAGATCTCTCTCCAGTGCAGGACAGCCGGTCCCACGATAAATCGCCTCATGCACCATGCATTTCGGGTATCTAAGAGGGTCAGGACTGAAACGGACATAGGCAGGGGAGCTGTTTCGGTTGCATATGCCGCAGTGGAGATGGCCCGTCACGTCTTCGATACCCTGGGCAACAAGACAGCCCTCCTTGTGGGAGCCGGGGAGATGATAGAGACAGCGGGCCTCCACTTGAAGCAGAAGGGAATTGCCAAGACATACGTGACCAACAGGACCTTTTGGAGAGCTGAGGCCCTTGCCAAGCGGCTAGGGGGCGAGGCCCTTCCCTTCGAGAGCCTGGGAAACTCATTGGCCATGGCGGATATGGTGCTCACCTGCACTGGCGCACCCGAGCCCATCATAACGAAGGAGCAAGTAAAGGCTGCCATGAAGGCTAGGAGGAACAGGCCCATATTCTTCATAGACATAGCTGTGCCGAGGGATGTGCATCCCTCTGTGGCGGAGCTCCAAAACGTATTCCTTTACGATCTCGATGACCTTCAGAAAGTGGTCGATAACAACAAGGCCGAGAGGATAAAGGAACTCGAGAAAGCGGGCGAGATAGTCGCCGAAGAGGCTCGAAAGTTCTCCCTCTGGTTCAGTTCCCTCGAGGCAGAGCCGACCATCCGCGAACTTCTCGAATGGGCNGAGGAAGTGAGAATAAAGGAATTGAGAAAGACACTCAAAAGGCTAANGGGCTTGGACGAGCGAGAACTCGAGGCCATAGACCTCATGACCAAGGCCCTCATCAAGAAGCTTTTCCACAGACCCATAGTCAAGATGAAGCGGGAGGGAGGTAGAGATGGATCCGCCTCCTTCATAGGCCTGGCTAGGGAACTATTCGGACTGGATGGCAGGGGGAGTGGCAGGTGATCTACTGTCGCACCTTGAAGATAGGCACGAGGGGAAGCCGCCTGGCACTCCTCCAGACCCAATGGGTGGCAGAGAGGCTTCTCAGGGCGCGCCCAGGTATTGAGATAGAGATCGTGACCATCAAAACCAAGGGTGACAGGATCCTGGATTCCCCNCTCTCCATGGTCGGGGGGAAGGGGATTTTTGTGAAGGAGATAGAGGATGCCCTCCTTTCGGGCACCATCGATCTCGCTGTCCACAGCATGAAGGACCTCCCATCGGACCTCCCCAGGGGATTGAAGATAGGGGCTGTTCCCGAAAGGGAAGATCCCAGAGATGCCCTCATCACAAAGGATGGAAGGAGACTTTCTCAGCTCGGGGAAGGGGAAGTGATCGCAACGAGCAGTCTCAGGAGAAAGTCCCAGATAAGACACATGAGGCCCGACCTAGCCGTGGTGGACCTGAGGGGGAATGTGGATACAAGGCTGAGAAAGCTCCTCGCTGGGGATTCGGGAATAGAGGCCATTGTCTTGGCCCTGGCAGGGATAAAGAGGATGGGACTCATGGAAAAGGTGACGGAGATCCTCGATACCGACCGAATGATTCCGGCTGCGGGCCAGGGGGCCTTGGCCATAGAGGTAAGGGAAGGAGACCCCGAGGTGGAGGCTATCGTGAGGTCCATCGAGGATCCGGCGACTCGAGCCTGCATCAGGGCAGAGAGGGCCTTCCTGGAGGAGCTTCAGGCTGGGTGCCAGGTGCCAGCCGGGGCCATAGCCAGTTTTTCAGGAGAGGGTCTCGAGATGTCTGCCATGGTAGCCGATCCAGAGGGAAAGGAGCTCTTCAGGATCACCCGGGCTGGGCCGAGCTCCGAGCCCGAGGCCCTGGGAAGACAAGTTGCAAGGAGTCTCCTCGATAAAGGAGCTCGCGAAATTCTCAGAGCGCTCAGGACCAATTGATCCGAGAGATCCCTGGCCGCTATACTTAGAAGCGGGTCATGAAATCGAATCCAGGAAAGGTCTTCCTCGTCGGGGCTGGGCCCGGAGATCCTGGGCTCATGACTTGCAGAGGACTGGAACTCCTCAAGGGAGCAGAGGTGTTGGTATACGACCATCTGGTCGATCCTTCCCTTCTCCAATATTGCTCGCCCACTTGCCAGTTGATCTATGTGGGAAAGGAGGCAAGCTCCCACACCATGTCCCAGGAGGAGATAAATTCCCTCCTCGTGGATAAAGCGAGGGAGGGAAAGGTGGTTGTGAGGCTCAAAGGGGGGGATCCCTTCGTGTTCGGAAGGGGAGGAGAGGAGGCTGAGCACCTGGCCAGGGAGGGTGTGGCCTTCGAGGTGGTGCCTGGGGTGACCTCTGCCATAGCGGCACCAGCATATGCTGGGATTCCCGTGACCCACAGGCGGATGTCCTCCTCGGTGGCTTTCATAACCGGCCACGAGGACCCAACCAAGGGTAGCTCCTCTTTGAGGTGGGAGAAAATAGCCGGGGCAACCGACACCCTGGTCTTCCTCATGGGGATGAAGAATCTCGGCCAGATATGCTCCCTTCTTGCCTCAAACGGCCTCGATCCAGAGACTCCTTGCGCTGTGATCCAGTGGGGAACTCTGCCCAAGCAGAAGGTGGTTGTCGGAGACCTCTCGAACATCGTGGAGAAGGTTTCCGAGAAGGGTATAAGCGCCCCGGCTGTTCTCGTTGTGGGCGAGGTGGTGAGACTAAGGGAAAAGATCAATTGGTTCGAGAGAAAACCCCTTTTGGGATTGAGAGTCCTGGTCACCCGCACGAGGAGACAGGCGAGCAAGCTTTCCTCTCTCCTCAAGGAGCTCGGGGCCATCGTGGTCGAGGTTCCCACCATAGAGATCGCGCCCCCAAGCGACTGGGACCAAATGGACAGGGCCATAGATCGCCTGGGGAATTATGACTGGATAATCTTCACGAGCGAAAATGGGGTGAGGATCTTCGGATCCAGGCTTTGGGAGAGGGGAAAGGACGCGAGAGCCCTAAATGGGGTGAAAGTGGCTGCCATAGGAGCCAGCACAGCTCAGGCCCTCAGGGAATTGGGCCTCAGAGCAGACAGGGTCCCCGATGAGTTCGTGGCAGAGGCTCTGGCCGGGGCTTTCAAGGAGGAAGAGGTCAGAGGGAGCCGTTTTCTTTTGATACGGGCCGAGAAGGCCAGGGAGGTTCTTCCAGATGCCCTCAGGGAAATGGGAGGCGAAGTGGAGGTCGTTGCGGCCTACAGGACAAGGACCCCTGATGGCTCAAGCCACAGGCTCGCTTCTGCCCTCCAAGAGGGAATAGATCTCGTCACTTTCACGAGCTCATCCACAGTCGTCAACTTCGCCGAGATGTCCGGGGCCGAGGATCTCCCTCGACTCCTCGAAGGCGTGACCGTGGCGTGCATTGGGCCAGTGACCGCGAACACTGTCCGGAGGTACGGAGTAGAGCCCCAGATAGTTGCTGAGACCTATACCGTCCAAGGCTTGGTCCATGCGATAACTCGCTATTACGAGCAGAGGGGAAGAAACGAGTGATTGGGATATCGAAACTTTACTGTGGAACCGTCGAACCATCGGATCCTCTGAGATATGGCAGGGCTTCCAAGAGCCTGCCCTCTCATCTCCTCCAGTTCTCCCAGGACAAAAAGCCTGTTGTGGTGTGGAATGTCACGAAACAGTGCAATCTGAGATGTCAACACTGTTATTCGGGTTCGGATCACAGGAGGGCCGCAGACGAGCTCACCACCCAGGAGGGCATGGCCCTCCTCGAGGACCTCGCTCAGTTCGGATGCCCTGTGGTCCTGTTTTCGGGCGGGGAGCCCTTGATGAGGAAGGATCTCCTCGAGCTGGCTGAGAGGGCCAGGGAGCTGGGAATGAGGGTGGTCCTCTCGACCAACGGAACTCTGATCACCCGGGAGATGGCCAAGAGACTGGCCTCCATAGGCCTCTCTTACGTGGGGATAAGCCTGGATGGCCTGGAGGAGAGGCACGATGCCTTCAGGGGAGTGAGGGGAGCCTTCGATGGGGCCATGAGGGCAGTGAAAAACTGTCAGGACGAGGGTCTCAAGGTGGGCCTTCGTTTCACTATCCACAAGAGGAATTTTGGCGAGATACCGAGGATATTCGACCTTGTGGAGAGGGAGAGGATCCCACGGGTGTGTTTTTACCATCTGGTTTACTCGGGCAGGGGCTCGGAGCTCATGGACCAGGACTTGAGCCACGAGGAGACCCGCCGCACCGTTGACTTGATAATGGACAGGACCAAGGAGATCCACGCAAGGGGTCTCAAGGTGGAGGTCCTCACAGTGGACAATCATGCCGACGGTCCATACGTGTATCTCAGGCTCTTGCGGGAGGACCCCAAGAGGGCTGCTCAGGTCCTGGAGCTCCTCAGGATGAACGAGGGGAACAGTTCCGGGGTGGGAATTGGTTGCGTGAGCTGGGATGGGGAGGTCCATGCGGATCAGTTCTGGAGACACAGGAGCTTCGGGAACGTGAGGAGGAGACCATTCAGTTCCATCTGGACTGACACTAGCGACCCCCTCATGGCTGCTCTGAAAGAGAAGAAGAAGCATGTGAAGGGAAGGTGTGCCACGTGTCGGTGGTTGGACATTTGCGGGGGAAACTTCAGGGTCAGGGCAGAGGCCATGACAGGGGATATCTGGGCCCCTGACCCAGCCTGCTATCTCACTGACGAGGAGATATCTCCTCATAGCCGGGAGGTCCATTTACCATGAGATATCCCCAATACAGGCCGAGAAGGCTCAGGAGGAACGAGCCCTTGAGAAGGCTCGTGCAGGAGACCGATCTCTCTCCCCGTCACCTGGTCTATCCGCTCTTTGTAGTCCCGGGAAATGGCATAAGGAGGGAGATCCCCTCCTTGCCAGGGCAGTTTCACCTCTCCGTTGACAAGCTCCCGGATGTGGCGAGGGAGGCAAAATCCCTGGGAATTCTGGGAGTGATACTCTTTGGGATTCCCAGCAGGAAAGACCCTTTGGGCTCGGAGGCCTACGATCCCGATGGAATCATCCAGAGGGCCATAAAGGAGCTGAAGAACTCGGTCCCGGACCTCGTAGTCATAACGGATGTGTGCCTGTGCGAGTACACGGACCACGGCCACTGTGGAGTGTTGAAGGGCGAGACCGTGGACAACGACGCGACCCTCGAACTCCTGGCGAGGACAGCGGTTTCCCAGGCAAGGGCTGGGGCGGATGTGGTCGCACCCTCGGACATGATGGATGGGAGGGTTGGAGCCATAAGGAGGGCTCTCGATGAGGAGGGGTTTTCGGATGTGAGCATACTCTCCTACGCTGCCAAGTACTGTTCCGCCTTCTACGGTCCTTTCAGGGAGGCTGCGGACTCAGCCCCCAAGTTCGGGGACAGAAAGTCGTACCAGATGGACCCGCCCAACTGGAGGGAGGCCNTGAGGGAGGTGGCCATGGACATCGAGGAAGGGGCAGATATCGTCATGGTGAAGCCAGCAATGCCCTATCTCGATGTGATAGCGCGGGTAAAAGAGGAATTCCTCTACCCCGTAGCCGCGTACCAGGTAAGTGGAGAGTTCGCCATGGTAAAGGCTGCGGACCGCCTGGGTTGGGTGGATGGAAACAGGGCAATGATGGAGTGTCTCGTTGCCATAAGAAGGGCTGGAGCTGACTTTGTCCTGACCTATGCTGCCCTCGAAGTGGCCCGGATATTGGGAGGGGGATGATGTCCCAGGAGTTTCGGGTGCCACCCCTCAGGATGGTGGCTTGGGAGGTCACGAGAAGTTGCAACCTCAACTGCGTGCATTGCCGAGCTTCAGCTGAGCGCGGGCCGTACGAGGGGGAGCTCTCGACCCAAGAGGCAATGGCGGTTCTCGAGGATCTGGCCTCCATGGGCAGTCCAGTGGTCATATTGACAGGCGGGGAGCCTCTCTTGCGGCAAGACGTGGTGGATCTGGCAAGGAGGGGAAGCGAGCTGGGCCTCAGGATGGTCATGGCCCCCAACGGCACCCTCCTGACCCCAAAGAGGGCCCGGGAGCTGAAAGAAGCTGGGATCCAGAGGGTGAGTATAAGTCTGGATGGAGCAAGGGAGGAGACCCACGATTCCTTCAGAAAGGTTCCAGGTGCCTTTCGTGGGGCCATGGCCGGGATAATGGCAGCGAGAGAATCCGGGCTTCCCTTCCAGATAAACACCACTGTGACCCCATTGAATCTAGGAGAAATCCCTGCCATCTTGGAGCTTGCGGTTTCACTCGGTGCCGTTGCCCATCACATATTCTTGCTCGTTCCCGTGGGAAGGGGAAAGGATGTGGGATCCCAAGGCCTCTCAGCAGAGCGCTACGAGGAGACCCTCGAGTGGTTCCATCAACAGGAGGGGAGGGTTCCCATTCAACTGAAGGCGACCTGCGCGCCCCAGTACCAGAGGATCGCCAGGCAGAGGGGAAGATCCGCGGAAAGGCCATCCCCCCACCCGAGTCTCGACTCGGTCACGAGGGGATGCCTTGCGGGCTGGGGCTTCTGCTTCATATCCCACAGAGGAGAGGTTCAGCCCTGCGGCTACTTGGAGGTGAGTTGCGGCAATGTGAGGCAAAGCCCCCTTTCGCGAATCTGGTCCTCATCCGAGGTATTCAGGAGACTGAGGAACCTCGAGGAGTACAAGGGAAAGTGCGGCAGATGCGAGTTCAGGAGAGTCTGTGGTGGATGCAGGGCCAGGGCTTACGAGCAAACGGGAGACTATCTCTCGGAAGAGCCCCTGTGCACTTACCTGCCTTCGAGGATCTAGAGCCATGTCCAGAGTGGATGAGACTGACAGGAAGCTCCTCAATATCATCCAGACGGATTTTCCTCTGAGTCCCAGGCCATTTCAGGAGCTGGCCCTCAAGCTCAACATCTCGGAGGAGGAGGTGCTAAGGAGGATCCGGGCCCTCAAGGAGAGCGGGATAATAAGGAGGATAGGAGGTAGTTTCGATTCGAGGAAGCTGGGATTCTTCAGCACCCTGTGTGCGGCCAAGGTTCCCCCCGAGAGACTGGAGAGGTTCAACGAGGTGATAAACTCCCATCCAGGGGTGACCCACAACTACCAGAGGAACCACGACTACAATGTATGGTTCACCTTCATAGGAGAGAGCGAGGAGAAGGTCGAGGAAACTTTGAGGGAGATGGCCGAGAGGGCAGGGATAGAGGAGATAGTGAGCCTTCCAGCCCGCAGGACCTTCAAGATAAAGGTGAAGTTCGAGCTTTGAGGCCGGCCTGAAAGGATCGGCCCTGTCCTAAGGGAGAGACGATTGGTGGAGAAAGACTCGGGTGGGCCTGTAATCTACCTCGTGGACGGGAGCTCTTACATCTACAGAGCATTTTTTGCCATCCGAGACCTGAAGACCTCCCAAGGGGTGCCAACCAACGCCGTATACGGGTTCTGCACCATGCTCCTCAAGGTGCTCAAGGACTTCAAGCCCGAGTTCCTGGCAGTGGTATTGGATGCAAGGGGCCCTACCTTCAGGCATCACATCTATGAACTTTACAAGGCAAACAGGCCCGAGATGCCCGAAGACCTGAGACCTCAGGTTCACTGGATAATGGAGATCCTCAGGGCCCTCAGGGTGCCGGTCCTGGAGAAGGAGGGGTACGAGGCAGATGACATAATAGGGACAGTGGTGGAGAAGTTCTATGCCGAGGGGTGTCGGCTGGTTCTCATCTCCGGGGACAAGGATCTCCTCCAGCTCGTGAGGCCCGGGGTCACGGTGGTGGACACCATGTACGAGAGGGTCTACGACGAGAAAGCAGTTGCGGAGCGTTACGGAGTCGAACCGGCAAGGTTGCCCGATTTCTTTGGCCTCCTGGGAGATACATCGGACAACATCCCTGGAGTCCCGGGCATAGGGGAGAAAAAGGCCAGGGAGATCCTCTGCCGCTTTGGCACCCTCGAGAATGCCATTAGCCAAGCGGATTCCATAGAGCAGGCCAAGACCAAAGAGGCCCTCAAGAAGTTCGCAGATCAGGCACTCCTCAGCAAGAGACTCGCGACCATAGAGAGGGATCTTCCCCTGGACCTGAAACTGGAGGATCTGCGCCATGGGCCCCCGGATGTGGCGAGGCTCAGGGCCACATTCAAGGCGCTCGAGTTCCAGAGGCTCTTGGAGCAATGGACATGGGAAGAAAAGACCCCAGAGCTCCAATGGGAGCTCATCGAGGGGGAATCTCAGGCGAAGAGGCTGAGTCTCTCGTTGAAGGAGTCCGGTCTCGCGGTGATTTGGCTGGATGAGAGGAGAGATCTCCCGGGAAAGGCGCCATGGGGTCTCGGGCTCATGGAGCCCTCTGGCAGGAAGTGGTACGGGAGAGGTCCTGAGGTCCTCAGTTGGTTCAGGGAACTCCTGGAGGATGAGGAGACTCGGAAGCTAGGTCACGACCTCAAGAGCTCCATGGTCCAGATGGCCAGGGATGGGGTCAGCCTCAGGGGGATAGAGGGGGATGTCATGGTCGCCTCCTATGTGGCCAACCCCTCGAGGAGGAGCCACACCTTAGAAGATCTTTCCCTGGAGCTCCTCGATAGGAAGCTTCCCATGAGCCCGCCTGGGGATCCCCTATCCGCATGCCAGAGACTTCAGGCCATATGGGATCTCAACTCCTTGCTCCAGGGAGTTCTGCAGGAGGACCCCCTCGCCAAGGTCTACAAGGAGATAGAGCTTCCCCTGATCCACGTCCTCGCTGCCATGGAGCTTTGGGGAATAAGGGTGGAGGTGGCTGTTCTGGAAGAGCTCTCTTCCCTCATGGAATCTTCCCTGAGAAGGCTCCAGGAAGAGATCTTCCAAATGGCGGGAGAGCCGTTCAATATCAACTCTCCACAAAGGTTGGCTGCTGTTCTCTTCGACAAGCTCAAGCTACCCATCGTCAAGAAGACCAAGAAAGGTTTTTCCACGGACAACGAAGTCCTAGAGGAACTCGCCAAGGAGCATCCGCTTCCAGCCAAGGTCATGGAATTCAGATCTCTGGCCAAGCTCAAGTCCACGTACGTGGATGTTCTGCCCTCNTTGGTCAATCCCAAGACAGGAAGGATTCACACTTCCTTCAACCAGACCGTTGCGCAGACGGGCAGGCTGAGCTCATCGAATCCCAACCTCCAGAACATTCCCGCTCGCACTGATCTGGGGAGGAAGATAAGGAGGGCCTTTGTCCCTGAGGAGGGATGGTGGTTTCTCTCGGCAGATTATAGCCAAGTGGAGCTCAGAATTCTCGCCCACCTGTCAGGAGATCCAACCCTCACCGAGGCCTTCTCCAGAGGAGAGGATATCCACGCGAGGACAGCTTCCGAGATCCTGGGCGTGCCCNTGGAATCAGTGACCCCGGAGATGAGGAGAGAGGCGAAGGTGGTGAACTTCGGGATAATTTACGGGATGAGCGCTTTCGGGTTGGCCAAGGAGCTCAAGGTGGACCAAAAGGTGGCCCAGGCTTACATCGAGGGATACTTCCAGAGATATAGAGGGGTCAAGGAATACCTGGAGCAGCTTCTCGAGAGGGCTAGGGAGAAGGGTTATGTGGAGACCCTCCTGGGCAGAAGGAGGCCTCTCTCCGAGATAAGGAGTCAGAACCAGGCATCGAGAAAGTTCGCCGAGAGGGTGGCCATAAACACCCCCATCCAGGGCACTGCAGCGGATCTCATAAAAAAGGCGATGATAGAGATCTTCAGGGACCTGAATCATAGGAAGATGAGGTCCCGGATGCTACTCCAGGTGCACGATGAGCTCCTCTTCGAGGTTCCAGAAGAGGAAAAAGAGGAGATGGCGTCCCTGGTGAGGGAGCGCATGGAGACCATCTATCCCCTTAGGGTCCCCCTCAAGGTGGAGCTGGGCTGGGGCAGAAATTGGGCGGAGGCCCATCCCTGACCCCCTGGCAACTGGCGGATGATGGAGGCCATCTCCATTGCCCTCAAGAGGAATCGGCCCAGTTGAGGGCACTGAGTTGTTACGGTTTCGGATTCGGTGCCAATGGTGGAGATATCCGGAAGCTACTTCACGACCTCTATCTTTCTCCCTGGGGCTTTATCGAATACCAGGGCCTTTGCCACGAGATCGTGTATTCCAGCGACCTCCATGTTCAGGCCGTGATAATCCACTAGCTCTCTCAGCTGCTTCTTGCAGTTGGCACAAGGGGCAGCCACTATCTTCGCCCCGGTCTCCCTGAGCTGCTGAACCTTTTTCCTGCCACCTACCTCCATTCTGAAGTCGTATATCTCCTCGAACCCCACGGTCCCACCTCCACCGCCGCAACAGTAGTTCTCATTTCCATGAGGTTCCATTTCAACGAAATGGGACACAGCGCTCCTCAATACAAAGCGCAAGGTGTCAGCCAATCCTCCCATGCGGCTCAGGTTGCAGGGGTCGTGGAGGGTCACGGGGTCGGGATTGCGGCTTGGGTCCAGCTTGATCCTTCCTTCCTCTATGTATTGGGCCGTCACTTCCATTATGTTCTTTATCTCGAAGTCGAGCTTGCCGCCAAAATACTCCGCGAAGACCTTCTGGGCCTTTGTGGCGTGACCGCATTCGCCTATGACCAGCTTCTTGGCCCCTAGGTCCTTCACCACATCGTGGAGCTGGAGCATGATGTCCCTGAGCCAATTGTCATCGTAAAAGACCCCGTAGTTTATGGAGTCGCTTCCCGCCCCTGTGGCTATTGTCCAGCTCGCCCCAGCCGCATAGAGTGTCATGGCAATGCCCATTAGGGTATCGGCTTCCATTATGTAATCGCTCACTGGAGCCACAAAGAGGATCTCGGCTCCCTTCACGTTGACAGGGAACTCTATGGGAAGCCCTGTCATCTCCTGCATCTCTTCATTGAGAAACTCTATCGTGTCGAGAAAAGCCCTCTCGGGGATGGCAGAGGTGTTCCGGGTCGGCCCCTTGAGCTGCGAGTCCACGCTCACCTTGAAGTTGTGAGGGACCATTCCAGCCTCGCTCAAGCAGAACCTTCCTATTCGGGTAATGAGGCTATTGTCCACTCCCATAGGGCACTCCAAGGCACAACGCCTGCACATGGTGCAACGGTAGAAGCTCTCGTACATCTCGTCCACGAGCTCCTCCGTCAGATCCTCCGCACCCACAAGCTTCCCCAGGAGCCTCCCCAGAAGGGTGTAGCGTCTCTTGTAAACCTTCCTCAAGAGGTCCGACCTTTTGGCCGGAAGCCAATGGGGATTCGATTGATCGTCGCAGGTTATGTGGCAGAGGGTCGCACAATTGTTGCATTTTGCACATGTGTCCAGATATAGCTTCAATGGAAACTTGTAAAGCTCGTGTTTGACCACCTTGTCCAGGCACTCGAGAAATGGCTTCACCCTTCCCTCTCTTGGCACGTGAGCCGCCCTGAAAAGCTGGTACTTGTCTATGGTCCTCCTGGGCTTTCCCTTTTTGTCCTCCTTGGCCTCGGCCGATTGATTCTTCTCGTTCATTTTCCGATCCCCTGGGCGCTCTTTTCTTTGGGCTCTTGGCCTCTTTCGGATTCTCAGCTTTTCATCCCCTCACTTCGTAGGGATTGAACCATCTGCTTTTGTGAAAGGCAAAATACTTGCTGGCCACGTGGAACATCTTGGAGAAAGGCAAGTAAGCGATGAAGAATTCGACCAGGAAAACGAACCAGATGAGACTGGCTCGTCCGGGAGGACCGAAGGGGAAAACCCTGCTAAGGAGAAGACCCAACGCCTCATCTCCCCGCTAAGTCCCCTGCCGGTGAGGCTCCATCCCAGTCCTCCCATTGCTATGAATATGGCCAGATTGAAGAATTCCACAGGAGTGGAGATGGCTCTCACCTGGGGTATCCAGAGCCTCGCTACGAATAGATAGATGCTCGAGAAGAAAAGCCCTGCCGCAGCGAGCCTCGAAAGCCAAGGCGCGCTCACTCCCAGGAGGAGAAGAAGAAACCAGATGGCCGATGCAACAAGACTCAGATGAAAGACATAGGAGCCAAGCCAGATGGCCCTGTTGTTCTTGAAGAGCATCTTGAAGCTTATCCACTCTCCCACTATGTAACTTGCCTCTCCCACAAGGCCTTCGGGAACCGGATAGAGTTTCCAGTTGAGCTTCTTGGGGGATGTGGCCCACACCCCTATCCTGTATCCTGCCCCTACCAAGAAAACCAAAATCGCCAAATAAGGGAAAACCTGGCTCACGATGGTCGCCATGGAATCCTCCTCTTTTTAGAGTTTAGCCTGGTTCCGCACGCTAGACCACAGCTCATGCCTTTTTTCTTCTCCTCTTAAAATCTCTCATCTCCACGACCTTTTCCGAGGACTGACCCCTTGTCCTCCTCGAAACTTCCCTTGGGGGTTGCACCATCACTACTGGGCATGGGGACCTCTTGGCCAGAAAGGCCCTGAGGCTCATACCGATGGGCGTCATCTTGGCCTCTGCAACCGATGCTGCCAAAACCAAGACTTCCACAGCCCTCCTTTTCACGAATCGCACCAGTTCCACCCCCTCCACGCCCACCAGCACATGAAAGGAGCTCGTGCCCACCCCTTCTACGGCTTGGCCATAGCGGGAGCGGAGCTCCTCCTCTGCGAGCCTTGCCACATCGGGGTTCAGGCCCGCTGCCATGGCCGAATCGACGATCTCGGCATAGAACCTGTAAGGGGATGGAAGCACGTGGACAACGAATAAGTGAGAGGTGGGATTCCTCGATGCCAGGCCCAAAGCGAAAGGAAACGCCAGGTCCGCTCCTGGGCTGAGGTCCGTATAAAAGAGAATTTTCTCCCAGGCCACGTTGGCAACCTCTTTGTCGCCTGAGCTGAGCCCCATAGCGTGGCCAAGCTCAGGCGGCAATTATAGCAGATTTGCCCCATAAGTATCATCCCAATTTTCCGTGAGCGAAATCTCCCCTTAAACCCCATAGGGCATCTTTGCAGCCCGCTCGATCCCTTAGAGATCACAAGGGAGAGGTCCTTCTAGCCCTTGAGATCCTTCCGAGGCAGCGGGTTCCGGGGCATCCCAGGGAAGGAAGCCGGCCTTGGGGATGGGGATGGGCTCAGGCCGAGGCCTACGGGTCATTTTCTCGTGAGCAAGCGGGCGCAGTTTCCAAGAATGACGATATCGGGTAGGGATTGTGCCGCTGCCGCAACCACGAGGGGGAGGATTCCGAGGGCGGCTAGGGACAACCCCACCAAGTTGTATATCGCCGTGAATGCCAGGTTCATCTTCACAACCCGCATGGTGCGCCGCGAGGTGCGCAACACTTCTGGCACAAGATGCCAGTCTTCGCGCATGAGGGCGATGTGGGCGGCCTCCATGGCCACATCTGTCCCAGCTGCGGCCATGGCAATGCCCACATCAGCTTGGGCAAGGGCCGGGGCGTCATTGACGCCATCGCCCACCATGACGACAGTGTGTCCGCGGGCTTGGAACTCCTTCACCACGCGGATCTTGTCTTCAGGGAGAAGTTTAGCTCGGCAGAGAACGCCAAGTTCTTGGGCCAGGCGGGCGGCGGTTCTCTCGTTGTCGCCCGTGAGCAATTCCACGTGACGGATTCCCAGTGCACGCATCTCTTGGAGCGCGGCGGGGACCTCTGGCCTAAGGGTGTCCTCCAATGCGAGGATACCAGCCAACTGACCGTCAATCTCGAGAAATAGCAGGGTCTTTCCCTGCTCTTCGAGCTCGGCGGCCATGGGAAATCTTTGCGCTTCTGGAATCATGCGGCTGTTACCGATGCGAATGCGTTTTCCGCCAATCACACCACTCACGCCCAACCCAGGCACCGCTTCGAAGTATCTGGGCTCTAGCAAGGGGATATTCTCGCATCGAGCGAGGGCCCGGATGGCCTCTGCGAGGGGGTGTTCCGAATATCGTTCAGCGGATGCGGCCAGGGTGAGGATCTCCTTGCGCGAAAGGCCACATGAGGAAAAGACATCCGTCACTTGCGGCTGACCCAATGTGAGGGTCCCGGTCTTGTCTACGAGCAGCACGTCGGCCCGGGCGAGGAGTTCCAGATATCTGCCGCCCTTGATGAGCAATCCCCGCCTGGCGCTAGCCCCAATGGATGCCAAGATTGCGACGGGAGTTGCCAAGGCAAAGGAACAAGAACAGGCCACGACGAGAACGGCTGCTGTGGACAGAGGATTGCGCGTAATGAGAAAGGTCAGGCCGGCGATGGCCCCTACTATCGGCAGATACAGGGCACTGAAGCGATCGGCCACGCTGTGGAGATGGGCCCGGTGCGCTTCGGCCTCCTCCACCATCTTGATCACCCGTCCAAAGGTTGTGTCCTCTCCCACCTTCTCGGCGCGAATGCGAAGACTGCCCAGCTTGGCAATGGTCGCGGCATAGACCCGGCTTCCGGGGATGACCTCTGCGGGCATGGACTCGCCGGTGATGGGAGACTGGTCCACGGTGGCGTGTCCGGCGATGACCTGGCCGTCCACTGGAATCCTCTCTCCCGGCCGGACAATGACTATCTCACCCACACTGACCTCCCCTATGGGGACTTGGATTTCGACCCCTTGGCGTTCCACGCGAGCGGTCTGCGGGGCAAGGGATGTGAGCTCTCTCAGGGCGCGACGGGCAGAGTGGGCAGTGAAGCTCTCCACGTAATCGCCAATGCGCATGAACAGGACCACGAGGCCGGCAGTAGCCCACTGACCCACTGCTAGTGCGGCAATGACTCCCAGGGTCATTAGGGTATGGGAGGTGACCTTTCCTCTCACTGCGGCGCGAAGGACATCCATGAAAATGGGATAGCCCCCTGCGACAACGACCGTCAAACCCAGGAGGAAAGGGACGTGCTCATTGAGGATGTCGAAGAATCCAAGGATCTCCCCAAAGACGACCGCGTTCACGATGAGGCCGAATGTGCCGACAAGGAGGAGAGTCAGTCGGCGGTGGAAACCCTCCGCCGAGGCGAGAGCATCCTTTGGGGATTCCAAAGGCGAGACCTCATATCCCGCAGTGCGAATGGCAGCGCAGATCTCCGGTAGTCCAATCTTGTCAGGGTCGAACTCCACAATGGCTTTCTCGGCCCCGAGCAAGACCTGGGCTGACTGGACCCCGGGGAGCTTCTCGATAGCACCTCGAACGTGTCGGGCACACTCGGCACAGTCCATGCCAGAGATAGGGATCTCGACGGTTTGGGCTCCCCTCATCCCAGTGCGTCCCCCTCAGGGTAACCTTTGGTGTGAGAACTGAAAGTCAGGCCCATACTCTCTTTCCTCCTTCGAGAAACCCGCTGAGAGTCGAGGGGAAATGGGCATCTTCTCAGAGTGTACTATTGGGGGTCCGTGACGGGAAATATGGGGAAGAGGAATCTCTTGTCCCGGACCTCCCACTGGGGAGGAATCCTGGTCAGGGGAGGGGGAGCCAATCCACCTCGGCCCCTGTTTCTATCTCNGGTCGAGACATTCGCCCCTCTCGCCTCAGAGGAGTCTTGCCTCNCTGAGCACAGGTCTTGGGTCGACCAAGTGTCTTCCGAGCCATCTCGTTGTCCTCGGGAGTTCCGCGGCCAAACCCAAAAGCTCGGTTATGTAGAGGNCAGGGAGGGCGGGCTCCTTTCGGCCTCTCATCTCCAAGTTCACCTGGCACAGGGGGCAGAACACCACTATGCAGTTGGCCCCTGCCCTTCTCGCATGCTCCCTTATCCTGTCCACCAGGGAGGATACTAGGCCGGGCTTTGTTATGCCCAGATGCGCTCCGCAACACTGTCTCCCATATCCCCAGTGGGCCACCTCGCCTCCCAATGTCCGGAAGAGATTTTCGAGAAAGCTCTCGTAAGGCCCCACATCGAACCCCGTTATCCATTCTGGCCTGCTCAAAAGACACCCATAGTAAAGAGCGCCTTTTATGCCCTTGAGGGGCTTCTTGAGGAGGGATCTCATCTGTTCCGTGCCCACGTCCCTGAGCATTTCCAGGAAGAACTTGAGTCTCACGCTGCCTCCATAGGGCCTTCCCAGGGCCTTGGAGACTTGTTCCCCCTTCTCGGGGTCCGACTGCACTTGTCTGGCTGCCTCCCTCAACCTCACAAAGCAGCTCGGGCACATTACCAAAAGTTCCTTGAGAGATTGCTCCTCGGCTAGGAGCAGGTTCCTCATGGCCAAGTTCAATGCCCACCCATGATGGGTGGAATGAGCAGGAGAGGAGCCGCAACAATTCCAGTCCTCCAATTCAAGGGCCTCGACTCCCAGTGGCCTCATGAGATCCCAGAAGCTTTCTCCCATCTCCTGAGCGCTGGAGTGCAAAGAGCAGCCAGGATAGTAGCCTACTTTCATCTGAGCCTCCTTGTGCCGTTCATTATCCTCTTGATCTGCTCCTCTCCCTTTACCCTGGATGGCAGCAGTTGAAGTCTTCCCTTGGCCATCATCTTGAATCCCACGGAGAAATCCTCGAAAAACTTGCCCGTCGAGAGCTTGTACTTGAGGACAAGACCCAGCTCGTAAACCCTTCCCCAGCGTCTCACCTCTCCCAAGAAGGCCCTGTGAAAGGCGAGTATCTCCGGCTCTGCAACCCTCACACCTGCCTCGAGGGCCATTTCCCTCAGGGTATCCATCATGGCGGGGATGTGGACCCGGTTAGGGCACTGGCTCAGACAGGAGAAGCACCCGACACAGACCCAGATGGCCTTGCTTCCCAGGACCTCCTCCCTCATCCCCCTCTGAACCATCCGGATGATCTGATTGGGATTGTAATCCATTGCCTCCACTACAGGACAACCGCCCCCACAGCTCAGGCAATGATAGCAGCCCTCGAACCTCTGGCCACTCCTTCGAGAAACCTCCTCCAAGAACTCAGCTGCCATGCCCGCCTCCCTCTCTCCACAATTTCAATTCACCGCGGCAAGGCTCTCCCTCACCTTGCCCAAAAGCTCCTCCGGCACCACTGGTTTTTCCAGAAAAGCGAAGGGCCTTCTCAGTTTCAGGGAGGAGAAGAAACTCCTGAAATCCTCTATCATGTGGTCGTGGATTCCCGTGACCACGATTATGGGAATATGAGCGAGGCTCTCATCCCTGGATATTTTCTGAAAAAGCGTCACACCACTCTTTTTTGGCATGAGAAGATCGAGCAGGATCACATCGGGCCTCAGATCTCTTATCCTCTCCAGTGCCTCCTCGGGATCGTTGGCACAATGGGCTTCATATCCGTGATCCTCCAAGAGGGTTGCCAAGTATGTGGTCATACTAGGCTCATCGTCCACTATCATTATACGCTTCGCGCCGCCCATATCCACCTCCCCAGTCACCAAATGGAGCCTCATCCCGAGGAGAGGCCCGTTTGCTCGGGATACTTTTCTCCAAAGACCGGCTTGCGGGGAATCATGATCTCGAAGATCGTCCCCCCTCTGGGCGAACTCCTGTAGCGAAGATGACCTCCGTGTTCCCTCACGATCTTGTTGGTCACTATCAGGCCGAGACCTGTACCCGCATTGCCCTTTGTCGTGACCATTTCCCGAAATAGTTTCTCTTTGATTTCCTCTGGCACGCCTGGACCATTGTCCTCCACCTGGAAGCACACCACCTCCTCGAGCTCGTGGACCCTGAGGAAGACCTTCCCAGGCCCCTGAGCCCCCAAGGAGGCGCAAGCATCTATGGCATTGGAGAGGAGATTGGCCAAGGCTGTGTGGAGCCCCTTGTGATCTCCCCTGAAGGTCAGGTTTCTCTCCCCTATGGTCTCCAATTGGAGCTCAATCCCCAAGTCTCCGGCCCTCTTTTGGAAGAGGGAGATGACCTCCAAGGCCAGGTTCACGGGGGATATGTCCTCGAGCTTTGGCCTTCCATGTCTCGAGACGAGGAGGATGTCCTGGAGGAGCCTTCTCGCCATCTCCACTCCCTCTTGGATCATGGAGAGACCCTTTTCCGTGAGCTCAGGATCGTTCCTTCTCAAAGCTGACCTGACCACATATGCACCGCCATCCAATCCTCCCAATATGTTCTTTATGGAATGAGCCGTTATGGCCACCGCTTGCCCGAGACTCGCGAGCTCCCTCTGGAGGGTCTTCACGGGTGTAATCTCAGTGGACATCTCCATCACAGCGTAGGTTGTGCCCCAGTTGTCCTTTATGGGAGCTGTGTAAACAACAACCTCCATGGGCTCTCCTGACCTTCTCCTCACTGTCTCCTCGCTGAAGTGTATCTGGCCATCGACAAAGGTCCTCTCCACCGGGCAGGGATCGCACTTCTTGTCCCTTCCTTTGTAAACCTCGTAGCATTTCCTGCCAATGGCTCTTCCGAACTCTTTCTGGAAGAGACCGTTTGTCTTTATTATGCGGAAATCGCGGTCCTGGACCGATATGTAGCAGGGAACCCCTTCGAAGAGGGCCTTGTACTCCCTCTGGCTCAGCTCCAGCTGGCTCTGTCTCCTCTTAAAAAGGGTGACATCGGTCGATATCTCGAGAAAGCAGCGCCCTCGGGCGAAGCCCCAAGGAAGAGGGATCAATTGGGAAAGCACCTGTATCTTCCCTGTCTGGGGGTTCTCTATGGACTGCTCCCAGCAAAAAGATTTGCCCGTAGAAGCAACCATCTCCAAAGGACATTCCCCACAGGGCTCCTCCCTCAACCAGTGCACCTCGAAGCATCTCATGCCCGGGACCAGTCCCATATCCCTTTTCATGGCCTTATTGGCCCAGAGGACCGTCCTCTCCCCTGACACCACACACGCATAAGAGGGAAGTAGATTCAGAAGGGACAGTCCTCCTCTGGCCTCCTCCGGGACATTGGCAATTTCCCCCCTTTCCTCTGGCTCCGGGGCCTCCTTTTTTTTAGGGCTCACAGGCGTCCAGAACATCCCCAGGCACCTTCAACTTTTTTGAGGGCCACATCCCAGCACTTTTTCCACGGTCTCAAGGAGGGCCTCTGGCGCCACAGGCTTTTCCAAGAAAGCTTCTGGGCCTCTTATGGATCTCTCGTAGATGAATTTCCTGAAGTCTATCATGGGATACTGTTCCTGGGTGAAGCCAGTTATGATCACTATGGGAATTGCCCCGAGGCGATCGTGTTTCCGGAGGTCCCTGTAGAGCTTTATCCCTGTCTTCTCGGGCATGAGAAGATCCAGTGTGATGAGGTCGGGGCTCTCCTTTAGGGCCTTCTCCCATGCCTCCTCTGCACTTTGTGAGCAAAATGTCGTGTACCCATGATCCTGGAGTATGGTGCTCAGGTAAGTGAGCATTGCTGGCTCGTCATCTACTATGAGGATCTTCTTGGTCATTTCCCCTCCTCGGGCCTCCTCCCCCTCACTCCATTACCAAGGCATCGGCCACAAGCTCGCAGAGGAGTTTCACCTCCACACCCAATTTGTAATGGCGATTTATCTCCGCGAGCTGGTCCACGCAATTGTGGCAGGAAGTGGCCACTATCTTTGCCCCGGTCTCGGCGATCTCCTCGGCTTTGACCTTTGCTGCCTCGAGCCTTCTTTTGGCGAACTCGGTCATGGTCAGGGCACCACCTCCACCACCGCAACAGTAGGAATACTGCCTGTTGTGCCTGAGCTCCACGAAGTCCTCCACAGCAGCCCTCAGGACTATCCTGGGCTCCTCCAAGATGCCCCCGCTTTTTGCTGCGTTGCACGGGTCATGATATGTGACCCTGTGGGGGTTCTTGGAGGGATCAAGCTTTATCCGGCCCTCCTGGATATACTGGGCGAGGAGCTCCTGGAACCCTATGACCTTGAATTTGGGCTGCCTGCCAAGCCAATTGGCGGCCTCCCACCTAATGGACCGGTAGCCGTGACCACACTCCGCCGCGAGGAGATACTCGCAGCCCAATCTCTCCACATCCTCTGCCTGCCACTGGGCTATCTTCCTCGCGTTGGCCACATCCCCAGTGAAAAGGCAGTAGTTGGTCGCGTCCCAAAACTTGGTGGATATGGTGTAGCTCTCCTTGGCCGCGTGCAAGATCTTGGCCTCCGCCTGGATGGTCAGGGGATAGTACTTGGGCTCCCTTGGGTTCATGGTGAGAAAATATTTGGCGCCCTTCTCGTTCAGAGGGATGCGGAAGGTGGGATCTTCCAATTCCGCCTGTAGCTCCTCCTCTATCCACTGGATGGTCTCTATGAGCTCCTCCTCGGTTATGCCCATATTGTTCCCTGTCTGGAGATGCACATCTATTGTCGCCTTGAGGCCTTCTGGGAGCCTGTTCATGGCTGCCATCATGTATCTGGCCGTGGACATTATGGAGGCGTAATCCACCCCCATGGGGCAGTTGAAGGAGCATCTCCTGCAGACAGTGCATGCTCCGAAAATGAGATCGTACATCTTCTCCGCCAGCTCCACATCGAGGTCCCTTCCTCCCACCCAGCGAGGGAAGATCCTCCCCAGCCAGTCGTATCTTTTCTTGTATACCTTTCGCAGGAGATCGGCTTTGTAGGCCGGGGCGAACTCGGGGTTTTTGGTCGAGGCATAGTAGTGGCAGGCCTCAGTGCAAAGCCCACAGTGAACACAGGCTGCCAAAGAAGAGGCGAGGAGCCTGTTCATCCTCTGATCCAAGATCTCGAGCATCTTGGGGATGTCTTGGGGTTCGAAGGCCGGCTTTGGGCCCTCTTTGGGAGCCACCTCTGGCTTTGGAGCGATGCTCGCCTGGGAAATCTCCATGTCCTTGGCTACCGCCATCTTATCCTGCATCTTGTCTTCCTCCTCTTCTCACTCGCTGATTTGTTCCCCTCCCTCGGATTTGGAAAAAGTCCATCCAAAAGCAGGGCTCAGGGGATCATTTGCTCAACGGAACGCCCTCGAAGGTCTCGCTATGACTCCCCTGCCTCCGAAATTGACTCCGTAATACCATCTGGCAAAGGGATACGTTATGTAATGGGAAATCTTGCTAAAGGGCACATAGACGAGGAAGAAAGTCGTGAGGATGAAGAACACCCACATTGCGGTCCTTTCCCCTGTGCCCAGAGCCCAAATGCCGGAGAGGAAGAAAATATCGAGAAGAGCTAAGGAGAAATAATCGTCAGGGGAGCTTATGAGGCGTATCTCGGGCTTGGTGATCCTCCTCAGGAGCCTCCTCACCCCAACTACAAATCCCACTGCCATGGCCACAACCACCACTTTGGAGAACGGATCTCCCGGCTCCATTACTCCGAAGGGAATGAGGAAAGTGGTAAGGATGGTCAGGGCCACAGCCAAGTGGAAGAGAGCGAACTCGAGATAAAAGTACCAGTGGGTCCTCGTGCTCTCCATTGCCCAAGGCATGAATATATTGGCCAAGGAGACCACAGCCCCTTTAGCCGGATCCCCCTTGAGATGGGCTTTGTCGCGCACTGTTGGCTTCTTGAGAAACCAGATCACTTTGGCCAGATACACTAGACCCATGAAGCTCAGGGCCATGTACTGAACCTCCTCCATCAAGAACCTCAATCCTCCATCCTCCATCATGTCCCAGTACCTCCTCTTGGTCTTTTCAAGGACGACTCTCCATCCTGGCCAAATACGCCTTGTCCAGCTCCAGCTGAGGATGTTCCAAGAGCTCGTCCAATCTCACTACCTCCCTGAGATGAACCCTGCACTCCTCGAATTGCCCGAGCTTCTCGAGGCACATGGCCAGATTGAGCCTCAAGAGCCTCTGGGTCCCGAGCTCCCCATCGTCGCACGCTAGCTTCAATCCCTTCTGGTAATTCTCCACAGCCCTGTCCAGTCTTCCCCAGGCCTCGTAAAGCCTGCCAAGGTTATTGAGGGCTATGGCGCACCCATTGGAGTATCCTATCTCCTGGGCTATTCTCATGCTCTGCCTGAAGAACTGCATGGCATGGTCGAACTTCCCCCAGCTCTGATAGACCATGCCTATGTTGTTGAGGGATATGCACTCCCATTTCTTGTCACCGAGCTCCCTGGCCTTGACAAGTCCGTTCCAGAACTGCTCCAAGGACCTATCGTAGCGCTGTTCCTGGTGGAGTCTGTGGCCCAACTGATTAAGGGCCGCTATCTCCCTTCGGGGATCGTCTCGTATTTCTGGGGATCTCCTGGCCATGTGCGCGCTCCCTCGGGCTCCTGACTCGTCCTTAGCTGGTGAATGCAATTTCTGTGCCCGAGAAAGATCTCGCGTGATATCAAAAGGTTAGAAGGAGGAAAGGGGGATACACGCTAAAGAAGTTGCAGATTGCAACCTCCCCGAGGGTCCCATCGTCGAAGCAGGATCGCGGGGTTGTGTTGGCATTACTCAAGGAGGTCTTTGGGGGCACCTCTCCAGATGAAAAACGACCCTACAAGGCACCCGGGACGGGGGCTCGGCTTCCCCGGGAAGATCCGGCCTGCCCAGTGCCTGAGCGCCCGAAGACGTATCTTTCGGGAATGAAGGGGGCAAGTTGCAACCTGTTCGCTACATGGCCTATGTGACACAGAGGTGTTGCATTTGTCTCCCAAGATGATGCGATTTGCATCAATAATGTTGCAAGGTCTGCTCCAGGCCCCTCAGCTTCCTCCATAAGGTGGTCCTGTGAATCCCGAGTTCTCTAGCTGCCTTGATCTTGTTGCCTCCGTGTTTTCTCAGCACCTGCAGGATGGTGGATATCTCCACCTCCTTCATGCGCATCTCCTTTGCCTGCTCCAGTTCCTTTTCCAGCCCCAATAGGTAAGATGGAAGGTGGTGCGGTTGAATATGACCCTCCTTGCACATGATGAGGGCGTGCTCCACTATGTTCTCCAGCTCTCGGACATTTCCCGGGAAATCGTATCTCTGGAGTATGGCCATGGCCTCGGGCGAAATATCCTGGACCGGTTTAGAGGTCTTGGCGCTGAAGCGCCTGATAAAGTGCCTCACCAGGAGAGGTATGTCTTCGGGTCTCTCCCTCAGGGGGGGAAGTTGGAACTTGACCACGTTGATGCGATAATATAGATCGCTTCTGAACCTCCCTGTTTTCACCATGTCTTCGAGGTTCCTGTTGGTTGCGGAGATAATCCTCACATCCACTCTGACGGGCTCCGTGGAACCTAGGGGGATGAACTCTCCATCTTGGAGGACTCTCAAGAGCTTCACTTGGAGGGAAGGACTCAGGTCCCCAATTTCATCCAGAAAGAGGGTCCCCCTGTGGGCGAGCTGGAACATCCCGGGTTTGTCCCTTCTCGCGTCAGTGAAGGCTCCCCTCACGTAACCGAAAAGTTCAGATTCCAGAAGGCTCTCAGGAAGGGCCCCGCAATTCAGGGCGACCCATGGCCCCTTTTGCCTGAGGCTCAACTTGTGGATTGCCATTGCGAAAAGCTCCTTGCCTGTTCCGCTTTCTCCCTGAATGAGCACAGAGGCATCGCTCCTGCTGACCTCAGGCAATATCTCGAGGAGCTGCAGGATCCTCCTGTTCCGGCTTATTATCCCCTGAAACGAGTACTCCTCCGCCACAGGTGGCCTCTTCGTGGGCATGTCCCTTATGGTGATTATTCCCCCAGAAAATTCCTCCTGTTGGTTGGTTATGGCCGAGAAACGGATGAGAACCGGGACACTCTGGCCGTCCTGGGTGGTGACCGAGGCCTCGTAATCCACAAGTGTCCCCCCTCCTTCCTTGAGCCTCGCAACCGGGCATCCCGCACCGCAGTTGGCAAGCCTCAGAACCTCCCTGCATGTCCTTCCAAGGGCCTCCTTTCTGGAATGGAGGGTGATCTCCTCGGCCCTTCTGTTGAAGTAGACTATCCGAAAACGGCCATCTATTATGATGACCCCCTCGCCCAACTGTTCCAGAATCTCCTCACCGTTCAACGACTTCCAGCTCCAGCTCGTGCGTTCCCCGTATCTCATGGCGAGACCCCTTTTGACAGCGAGCCCGAAGCTCGCGATTCGGGTGATCCCAGAGCATTCTGGTTCGAGATCATCCTACCAAAAGACTAGGTAGAATCTCAAGCCCCCTGATTCCTGTCATCTGCTGGGGATTTCTCCAGCCATGAAGAGGGCCTTCCCAAAAGCTTCCCTCCCATTTGGGCCCTCGCCTTGGGACTCTGGCCTGAGAAGGGTGTTATGTGGTATTAAAGAGCGAGGGGATAGCGATGGGGTTTTCCTGCGGCATCATAGGGCTTCCCAATGTGGGAAAGTCCACCATCTTCAATGCCCTCACAGCGGCAGGTGCAGCAGCGTCCAATTACCCCTTCTGCACCATAGAGCCCAATGTAGGTGTGGTCCCAGTCCCAGATGAGAGGCTTTGGAATCTGGCCAAACTTTTGGGCAAGGAGAACGTCGTTCCCACCACTTTGGAGTTCAGGGACATTGNNGGACTTGTAGAGGGAGCTCACGAGGGGAAAGGCAGGGGGAACCAGTTCCTCGATGACATCCGAAATGCGGATGTCCTTGCTCACGTGGTCAGGTGTTTTCGAGATCCGGACGTTGTCCACGTGGATGGGGTCTTGAATCCCACAAGAGAGATAGATGTTGTGGAGGCGGAACTCGTCTTCTCGGACTTGGAGCTNTTGGAAAGGAGGATCTCCAAGCTCAAGAAGATGGCCAAATCCCAGGAGCGCTCACTCCAGGAGGAGCTTTCCATCGCGGAAGAGCTCATGGAAGCCCTGGAGGAGGGAAGACCCTTGAGGAGCCTCCCCCTAGGGGAAAGGCACAAGAGGCTCGCTACGTCCTTGGGTCTTCTCACNGNCAAGCCCCTCTTCTATGTGGCCAATGCGGGCGAGGAGGAGTTGCAGGGGAAAGGGGAGCTTGTGGAAAAGGTGAGAGAGAAAGCGGAGAAGGACTCAGCTCCCTGCGTCGTGATATGCGGGAAACTGGAGGCGGAGCTCCTTGACCTCTCACAGGAAGAGAGGGCTGAGTTCCTCAAGGAGTACGGATTGGAATCCTCGGGGCTCGAGAGGGTCGTTCTAGTGGGATACAGGCTCCTCGACCTCATTACCTTCTATACCATAGTGGGCNGGGAGCTTAGGGCCTGGACAGTGAAGGCCGGGACTTTGGCTCCCAAAGCAGCGGGAAAGATCCATTCGGACATGGAAAGGGGATTTGTCAAGGCGGAGGTCATCCCTTACGATTCCTTCGTGCAAGCGGGATCCCTCGCCAAGGCCAGGGATCAGGGATTGGTGAGACTCGAGGGAAGGGACTATGTGATCCAGGATGGAGACATAGTGACATTCAGGTTCACCTCATGATCACAGCTTCAGAGCGGTTCACGAGGCCCAGGGCCAGAAAATTCCCCGCCTCAATGAGCGCATCCTCATCTTGAAGGGTCCTTGGATTTCTCCCTGAGGGAGCAAGAGGCCTTTGGGGGGAGAGGTCATTCCCTCGAGGTCAAAAGGCCGCCTCTTGCTCGCGTCCCCTGGGGAAAGTAAGCTGCAAGAAAAGGTTTATTTTCGCCTTGCGGCAGGGCATCACAAATTGTAGAATGGCATTCCGAATAGTGAGACTGCCCCGGCAGCCAGGATCCGGGGCAAAAGGGGGATCTTCTCATGGCTGTTCGGATAGGGGTTTACGTCTGCCATTGTGGGACCAACATAGCGGGAAAGCTCAGGGTGGAGGAGCTCGCTCAGTACGCAGCCACTCTTCCCCGAGTGGTGGTTGCGAGGGACTACAGGTTCATGTGCTCGGAGCCTGGTCAGGAGCAGATAAGAAAGGACATAAGGGAGCTCGGACTTAACAGGGTAGTTGTGGCAGCCTGCTCCCCCCGAATGCACGAGCACACCTTTCGCAAGACCTGCGAATCAGCTGGGATAAATCCCTACTTTCTCCAGATAGCCAATATCAGGGAGCAGTGCTCCTGGACAGTTGAGGAAGAGCTCCATGAGGCCAACGAGAAGGCCAAGGATCTCGTGAGGGCAGCTGTGTGGAGGGTGGCCTTTCACGAGCCATTGCCAGTTCAGGAGGTGCCTGTGCATCCCGATGTGCTGGTTGTGGGAGGGGGAATAGCAGGGATTCAGGCGGCCCTGGACATAGCCGAAAGTGGCCACAAGGTGCATCTTGTGGAGAGGGAGCAGTCCATAGGGGGCCACATGGCCCAGCTGGACAAGACCTTCCCTACCCTCGATTGCTCGGCCTGTATCCTCACCCCGAAGATGGTCGCAGCAGGAAGCCACCCCAACATAGTGCTCCATGCATACAGTGAAGTTCTCGATGTGAGCGGTTTTGTTGGAAACTTCAAGGTCAAGGATCCTTCACAAGGCCAAGTTCGTCGACTGGGAGAAATGCACTGGATGCGGTCTGTGTCAAGAGAAGTGTCCCAGGAAAGTCCCTTCCGAATACAACCAAGGCCTGGGCACAAGAAAGGCCATATACACTATGTTCCCCCAGGCAGTCCCCAACAAGCCGGTCATAGACAAGGTCAACTGCATCTTCTTCCAGAAAGGCAAGTGCCGAGCTTGCGAGAAGTTCTGCGAGGTCAAGGCCATAGACTTCGAGCAAAAGGACCTGGAGGAGACAGTAGAGGTGGGATCCATAATAGTGGCAACGGGATACGACCAGATGGATCCAACACCCCTCGAGATGTACGGCTATGGCAAGTACCCCAATGTGATCACCGGGCTCGAGTTCGAGAGACTGGTCTCGGCAGCCGGTCCCACAGGCGGCCAGATCGTGACCAAGGAGGGCAGGGAGCCCAGGGACGTTGCCATAATCCACTGTGTGGGGAGCCGTGACAAGAACTATCACGAGTACTGCTCCAGGGTCTGCTGCATGTACGCCCTCAAGTTCGCTCACCTCATAAAGGAAAAGACCGGGGCCAATGTCTTCCTCTTCTACATAGACATGAGGTGTTTTGGAAAGGGATACGAGGAATTCTATGACAGGGTCCAGGCCGAGGGGGCCATATTCGTGAGAGGGAAACCTGGGTTCGTGACGGACANGGCCATGACTGAAGAGGAACAGGGCAGGCTCATGGTGGTGGGGGAGGACAGCCTTTCGGGCGAGATCCTCAGGGTCCCAGTGGACATGGTCATCCTAGCTAGCGCCATGGAGCCCAGGGCTGATGCCGAGAAGGTATCTAGGATCTTCCATCTGGGCAGAAGCAAGGATGGTTTCTTCNTGGAACAGCATCCCAAGCTAGCCCCCGTGTCCACGGCAACCGCGGGCNTATTCCTGGCCGGGACATGCCAGGGCCCCAGGGACATTCCAGACACAGTGGCCCACGCATCAGCAGCTGCGGCCAAGGCCCTCTCCCTCGCTTCCAGAGGAAAGGTGGAGATGGAATCCATGACCTCGGAGATAGACCCCGAGGTCTGCTCGGGATGCAAGACCTGCATCCCCCTTTGTCCCTCATCCGCCATAACTTACGAGCCCAGGGCAGGTATCTCCAGGGTGAACCAGGCCTTGTGTCTGGGTTGCGGATCTTGCGCTGCGGCCTGTCCAAGTGGTGCGGCCTCCTTGAGACACTTCAAGCCAGAGCAGGTCATGGCTGAGATAGAAGCGATAATGGGAGCATGAGAGATGGTCAAAGAGCCTGGTGCTTTTTTTCGAGAAGAGGGGGAACTGGACCGCTATCCAGTGCTGGTGATAGGTGCTGGGGTTGCAGGCCTCACTGTGGCTGTGAATGCGGCCGAGATGGGAAAGAGGGTGCTCCTTGTGGATCGAGCCTCGTCTCATGGAGGAACAATCACTCTCCTGGACAAGCAGTTTCCAACGGATAGCTGCGGATTCTGCCAGATATTGCCCCCAGATCCCATCCGCTCAGAGGCTTGCCTGAAAAGCGCTTTCGAGCACCCCCTGGTGAGGTTCCTACCCTCCACAGAGGTAGAGGCGGTAGAGGGTGAGGCGGGAAATTTCAAGGTCACCCTCCTTAGGAAGGCCCGTTTCGTGGACCAAAGCCTCTGCACCCACTGCGGCAAATGCATAGAGGCATGTCCTGAGTCTTACCCCGATCCCCTCCATTGGGGCATGGCCACGAGGAAGGCCATAGATTACAGATCCGCCCTCTGCTCCCCTTCCCAGATAGAGGTGGATGTCTCCAAGTGCACCATGTGCGGGGCGTGTGTGAAGGCCTGCCCCCAAGAGGCAATCGATCTGGGGAGGGGAGAAGAGAGACTCCATGTGGAGGTCGCCTCCATAGTCCTGGCAACTGGATTTGTCCTCGCGGATCCATCGTCCAGGCCTGAGTTGGGCTACGGCAAATTCCCGGATGTGATCACCTCCATGGAACTCGAGAGGCTCATAGCCAAGGGGTGGGCACAGGGAAAGAGGGAGATCCAGCGCCCCTCGGACGGCTCCGTGCCCGAGAGGGTCGCGTGGATACAGTGTGTCGGGTCGAGGGATACGAAGCATAGCTATTGCTCCTCAGTGTGCTGCGCCATAGCCCTCAAGGAAGCCAGGATGGTAAGGGAGATCCTCCCCAAGGCTGTGCTAAAGGTCTTCTACATGGATCTCAGGACCTGCGGCAAGGGGTACGAGTCATACTTGGAAGCCACAAAGTCCATGGGAGTCGAGATGGTGAGGGCAAGGCCCTCGGAAGTCTTCTCTCGCGGAGGGGTCCTTTATCTGCGAGTGGAGGATGAAATGGGGAACTTGAGGGAGGAGCCTTTCGATTTGGTGGTCCTCTCCCTGGGGATGGAGCCGGCCAAGGAGACTTTGAGGCTGGCCAAGATCCTCGGTCTGGAGCTCGACCATGAGGGCCTGGTGGTCCGAAGCCCTGGGAGTCTGAGTGGCACGGGAAGGGAGGGAATCTTCGTCGCAGGGGCGGCCTGCGAGCCCAAGGACATACCCGAAACCGTGATGGCCAGCCTGGAAGTCGCTTCCATGGTGGCATCCCAGAGGACCCCTTCGACCCTCGAGGAACTATCGCCCCTGTCGGCCGTGGTCACAGATCCCAGGGATGAGGACATAAGGATCCTGGTAGTGCTCTGCGACTGCTGCGATACCCTCACTCCCCTTTTGGGCTTCGAGGAGCTTGCGGAATCCCTAAAGGGGGAAAAGGGGGTCGTGGAGGTCGTGAGGGAATCGAGGCTTTGCCGGAGCGAGGGGCTCGAGAGGCTAAAAGGGGCTCTTGCGAGGAGAAAGGCCAACTCCCTGGTTGTGGGGGCATGCACCTCGAGATGGCTCAAGGGCCGAAAGCTCGCGGAGATGGGCGGTCTGGATCCCAATTTGGTGGAGGTGGTGAACTTGAGGGAACAGACCCTCTGGTCCCACAGAGAGGGATCCCAGGAGATCCAGCGCTCAGCTCTCGCCAAGTTGAAAGCCGCGGTCGCCAAAATGAGGGCCTACCTCCCAGTGGGCCAAAGCCTTCCACCCAGGCCCCCTGAGACAAGGGTCCTGGTAGTGGGTGGAGGNCCAGCTGGTATCTCAGCCTCCCTTGTTTTGGCCTCTCTCGGGCATGAAGTGGTTTTGGTGGAAAGGGAAAAGGAGCTGGGGGGAAACTTGAGATGGCTGAGCTACGGGCTGAGGGAGGATTTTGAGCCCAAAAGACTCCTCAAATCCCTCTTGGATCATCTCAGGGAATCTCAATCAGTGCGGNTCTTGACCGAGGCNCAAGTGGAGAGCNTAAGGGGGAGGCCTGGCCATTTCACGGCCACAATCCGCGNAAGAGATGGCCAGGAGACAATCCCAGCTGGTGCCATAATCCTGGCAACTGGGGGAGATGCGGTGGAGTCCACTCCTTACTCCATGGGACATCCTGGAGTGATGAACCAGAAGGACCTCGAGCTCGCAATGGCCGGGGGGAGATTGGATCCCAAAGGCCTGAGGGAAGTGGTGATGATCCAATGTGTGGGGTCGAGGAATGAGGAGCACCCTTACTGTAGCAGGACATGCTGCGCCTCTGCCCTCAAGAATTGCCTGAGGCTTCTGGAGGGAAATCCCGACCTCAGGCTCTTTGTCCTTTACAGAGATATCAGGGCCTTTGGGACCCTCGAGAGGCACTACCGCAAGGCCAGGGAGGCTGGAGCAATATTCGTTCCCTTCGATCCCCATGACCCCCCAGTCCTCTCCCAGAAAGACGGTGCCCTGAAGGTAGTCTTCCTGGATCCCACTGTGGGAGCTAGGTTGGCCCTGAAGCCAGACATGGTGATCCTCAATACCGGAATCTCCCCTTCGATCCCAAATTCAGTCCTGGAGTCCCTCGACCTGGAGCTTGCCGAGGGCGGGTTCCTGAGGGAGAGGAATCCCAANTTCAGGCCNTTGGATCTGGGAGAGGGTGTTTATGGCTGCGGTCTCTGCNTGGGCCCCGCGTTTCTGGATGAGGCCATGGCTCAGGGAAGGGGGGCAGGGCTCAGGGCCTCCCAGTTTCTCAGAGGGCTTGCCATGAGGACCAACATATGGGGGGCGAGGGTCAACCCTTCCCGATGCTCCCAATGCGGCCTCTGTGTAGAGACATGTCCCTTCGGGGCAAGGGAGCTCGATACCGAAAGGGGGCATGCGGTGGTCTGGGGAGAATTGTGCCAGGCTTGCGGCAGTTGCGTGGCCGTATGCCCCAACGATGCGAGCCAGCTCTGGGCTCAGACGGACAAGCAGACACTGGCGGCCATAGAGGCCCTTCTCGAGTGAGGAGTTGAGACCTTTCCAATGAGCGGAGGAGACCGAGAAGATGGAAGAGTCCAAGGAACCCAAGATAATAGCCTTCCTCTGTAACTGGTGCACCTATGCTGGAGCTGATCTCGCAGGGACTGCCCGAATGACCTATCCCCCCAATGTCCGTTCCGTGAGGCTCATGTGCACGGGATCCCTGGATCCCATGTACGTGATAAAGGCCTTCCTGGAAGGTGCTGACGGAGTCCTGGTCGGGGGATGTCATCCAGGCGATTGCCATTACACAAACGGCAATTTCAAGGCCCGTCGAAGGGTGGCACTCCTCTGGGAGATAATGGACGCCCTCGGGATCGAAAGGAGCAGGCTCTGGCTCAGATGGATAAGCGCGAGCGAGGGGGGTCTTTTCGCTCAGACCATAAGGGAGATGGTGGACCACCTGAAGACCAGGGGAACGAACCCTATCAAGAAGCAGATGCTTCTTTGATGCCCTTCCAGGAGGAGGATCATGACAGCTCTANAGGCTTTTACAGTTCCCGTTCGAGGGAAGGGCTCTGTCGCTGATGCAGCAAGAGCGCTTTGCAGAGGAATCTTGGAGAAAGGTCTGGTAGAGGCCGTCATGGCCCCCATGCGGCTTCCAGACGGGATCATGGTCCAACACGTGCTCACCAGGGACCCCGAGTCCTTGGAGGCCATGGACATTCTNGCTCCTGTGATGGCGGTCAATGGGGCCACCTTGGTTGCCCGTCTCACTCGTCAGGAGATCCCAGGGCAGGTGGCTGCTCTGCTCAGGCCTTGCGAGATAAGGGCCTTCATGGAGCTCGTCAAGCTCAACCAGGGCGACAGGAGCAGGGTCCTCATCATCGGTATGGATTGCTTGGGCACAATGGAGCCTCCAGAATACCGCCAGTGGGCCCTCGGTGTGGAATCTCCAGGATGGCAGTTCTTCCAGGCAATGATGGGCCAGGGATCCCCTCCCCAGGGAGCNCCCGATATCAGGACCTCTTGCAAGGCGTGCGAGTTTCCAACNCCTGTGGGCGCGGATCTCGAGCTCATGCTCTTGGGGTCCAATTCCTCGGAAGGCCTCACCGTAAGCCCATTGACCCAAAGGGGAGTCGAGGTCATGGCCAATTTGGGAGCGCAGAAGGTGGAGGTCCGAGAGTCGCGAAAAGAGGCCATTGCGAGCTTGATTGAGAGGAGAAAGGCCTTCCGAGATGAGCTTTTGGGAAGAGTGGAGAGAGAACTCCTTCCCCTGGAAAACCTCCTCAAGGAGCTCTCCAGGTGCATAAACTGTTATAACTGCAGGGATGTATGCCCTGTCTGCTACTGCAAAAGCTGCGTCATGGATAGTTCCACGATGGAGCATCCCTCGGAGCAATACCTCCGGTGGGCCAAGAGGAGGTCCATGGTGAAGATGCCAGTGGACACCCTCTTCTATCACATGACCAGAATGGCCCACATGAGCACATCGTGTGTAGGCTGTGGCCAGTGCTCCAGTGGCTGTCCCATGGGGATAAAGGTGGCCGAGATATTCATGGCCGTCTCTCGCCGCACCCAGAGGCTCTTGGACTATGTGCCTGGAAGGAGCTTGGATGAGCCGATTCCCCTCGCCACCTTCAGAGAGGAGGAACTGGAGCCCAGATGACGGCAGATGGAGACATGGAGATGGAGGAGGGGGCCATGAGCCGAGAGGAAGAGAAGATTGTCGAGGAGGAAACCCTGGATCCTCTCTTTGCCCAGGAAGTGGCCAGGGAGCCTGGGGGTGAGGGAATAAGGGCCTGTTTCGCATGTGGGACATGCACTGCGGGCTGTCCCGTGAGAAGGTTCAACGAGAAGTTCAATCCCAGAAGGGTGATAAGGATGGTCCTTTTGGGCATGAGAGACGAGGTCCTGAGGGATCCTTTCGTCTGGATGTGCGCTACCTGCTTCACCTGCCAGGAGAGATGCCCCCAGGGGGTGCGCNTATCTGACTTGATGAGGGCGCTCAAGAACATGGCCTTGAGAAGGGGCAACTTGCCCGAGGGTATCGNTGTNCAGAGCAAGCTCCTGTCCGAGAAAGGGACCCTGTATCCCCTGGATGAGTTCGACAACAAGAAGAGGCAGAAGGCGGGTCTTCCTCCACTGGAGCAAGGAGAGAAATCCCTGGCGCCTCTCATGGAGGAGCTCCTCGAGGCCTTGGGTCCCAAGGACGGGAAAGACTGATCCAGTGCCAATGGAAAGCTCCATCGGGGCCCTTTCCCGTGGAGAGTAGGTCGAGGTGACGAGATGAACAAGCGTTACGCCCTATTTCTCGGGTGCACCATACCGGCCAGGGCGAGAAGCTACGAGATGTCCGTGAGGGCCCTGGCCTCCAGGTTGGNTATCGAGCTTGTGGATCTGGATGATTTCACCTGCTGTGGCTTCCCAATGGCAGCAGCCCATTACTGGGTATCCCAGGCCTTAGCTGCGAGAAATTTGACCATTGCCGAAAAAAGGGGACTTGACATCTGCACCCTTTGCAGCTCCTGCACTTCTTCCCTCACAGAGGCATCCCACTTTTTGGAGGAGAGGCCCCATGAGAAGAGGGAGATAAATCAGAGGCTGGCTAAAGTGGGCATGGAATACAGGGGGCCTGTCAAAGTGAAGCACTTCGTGAGGATCCTCTGGGAGGAGATAGGGGTGGAGGGGCTTCGAGAGAATGTTGTGAGGCCCCTCAAAGGCCTCAGGCTTGCCGCCCATTATGGCTGCCATTTTCTGAAGCCATCGGAGGTCTACGGCGGGTTCGATTCCGTTGAGGATCCCAAGGTAATAGATGAGCTCATCAGAGTGGCCGGGGCTGATCCAGTGGATTACTCCCTCAAAAAGCAGTGCTGCGGGGGATCTGTCCTAGTTGCCGACGAGAGGACCGCTCTCGCCATAGCAGCGGACAAACTTTCGGAGCTCAAGGCCCTGGATGTGGACGCTGTGGTTGTGGTCTGTCCTTTCTGCGGTGTGATGTTCGACTCCCAGCAGAAGAAGATGGAGAAGACCTTCGGGCAGACCTACGAGATCCCAGTCCTCTATCTCACGCAGGTGCTCGGCCTCGCAATGGGTATGGGAGAAAAGGAGCTCGGTTTCTCAATGCACGCTGTCAAGGTGAAGGCCTTGCTTGAGAGATTGGGGGAGGGAGGAGAAGCCAAGGGTTGAGGGTGATTCTCTCGAGTCTGGAGGAAGGGGCCGAAGCAGTAAGGGGATTGGCCGTCATAGTGGATGTTTTCAGGGCCTTCACCTGTGCTGCCCTCATGTTGGATATGGGAGTGGAGGAGATCATCCTCGTGGAAAGCCCCGAAGAGGCATTCCAACNGAAAAACAAGGACCCAGAGCTCCTCCTTGTGGGAGAGGTTCAAGGTCAGCCCATAGAGGGATTCGATCTTCCCAACTCTCCTTACGAGATCCTGNAAAAGGGCCCCGAGACTCTGAGAGGCAGAAAGGTCGTTCACAGAAGCTCCTCAGGAGTTCAAGGGGCCCTCCTGGCCGTAGAGAGGGCGGAATCGGTCCTCCTCGCAAGTTTCCTCAATGCAGCGGCCACTGCCAGATTCATAGCCTGTGGGAATTACCCCCTCGTGCACATAGTGGCCATGGGGCACCAGATGAAGAGCCCTACCCCTGAAGACGAGTGGTGTGCCAGGTACTTGGCAAGTCTTCTCGAGCCTTCAGGGGAGAGGAATCGTTACGACCATTGGAAGGCCATGAGGGAGATCCTGGCGAGTTACGAGGCCCAGAAATTTCTCAGATCCGAGAGGAGTTACTACCCCCCGGAGGATGCTGTCATATCGCTCCAGAGAGATGTGGTGGATGTGGTCATGGTGGCGAGAAAAGAGGGGGGTCTAGCCCTGGTGAGAGCTGAGAGATGTGGATCGTCGTGACTCAAGAGAAGGCGAGAAATTGCCGATAAGTACCTTGACAAGAGATGAAAGGGGGCTATTCTAAAACGAACAAAGCCAGAGATCTCTGGCTTCAGGAATCTGAGGAGGAACCATGATTCAAGTCACCCAGAGGGCACAGGAACAATTCGAGGAATTCTTCAGGCAGAGGACGGAGCTACCCCACACCATTAGGGTGTTTCTCCAAGAAGGTGGTTGAGGCGGGCCATCTTTGAGATTGGCTCTGGATGAGCCAAAGGCGACGGATGATTCCTTCAAGCAGGGAGATATCTCCTTCATCATAGACAAGGACCTCTCCAAGAAGACAGGGGACATAACCATCGATTTCGTGGATGCGGGCTATCAGTCGGGCTTCACCATAAGCTCCGCAAACCCCATTGGAATGGGCGGGGGTTGCTCACCGGGAGGAAGCTGCTCCTGCTGAAAGATATCTTTGGGCGAGGCGGCCTCATGGGAGCTAGGGGCCGCCCGAGCCCCTCTCCCCGTACATCGGTGCTGAGGTCGAAGGGGTAATTTCCGAGGGGCCTAACTTCCCCCTCGGCCAACTGAGAGGCGTGTCCTGCGGGAGGATGGTCTCTGGGAGCCGGACTCCTTGGAGAAGGCCGCTGTCCTCCTCTCTCCATTTCCGCCCCCTAGAGCCCAAGAGATGAGATCAGCCGTGACCCTATTTCTCACATCGCTAGAGGGCGACCCCATGACCACTGCTATGACCCTTTTACCATCTCTGCTCGCTGTGGCAGCTATGTTGAANCCAGCCTTCCTCACAAAGCCCGTCTTCAGCCCGTCAACTCCCTCGCACTGGCCCAGGAGCTTGTTGGTGCTGTGGATGGGATAGCGNCCTCCCCTGATATAGGCGACCTCCTGAGAGCTCCATCTCAGAACCTCCGGATATTTGAGAAGAGCCCTTGCCAGGATGGCCATATCGTAGGCTGTGGAGATGTTATCCAGGCCATTGGGTCCTGGCAGTCCATGGACATTGACGAAATGGGTGTTCTTCATGCCCAGGGTCCTCGCCTTGAGGTTCATCATGTCCACGAACCTTGCCTGGCTTCCCGCAACGTGCTCTGCAACCGTTGCTGCAGCATCGTTGGCCGATCTGACTATTATCGCCTGGAGGAGCTCTTCCAGGGGAAGCACCTCTCCTGGTTTGAGATCCACCTGGGTGCCTCCAACCCCTGTTGTCCATTCCGTGGCGACAACAGGTTCCGAAAGCCTGAGTCGGCCAGCCCTGATCTTTTCCATGACTATAAGGACGAGCATCATCTTGGTGAGGGAGGCAGGGACGAGCTGCTTGTGGGGATCGTGGGAAGCCAAGATCTCTCCACTTGCCGCATCCATGACAATGGCGGCCTTGTATGGGGGCAATTTTTGGAGGGCGTTTCCCCCTATCCGGGAAGAGCTTCGGGTAGTGGAAGTGGATTGAGTGGTCAGGCCCTGTCCCTTGACGATCGTGGTTTTCCTCTGAGCTTGCTCGGTGGAAGGGGTACTAGAGGAGACCTTGGCAATACTTGCTGAGCTGGATGATGATTTCTTCGAGGTAGTCCTTTTTTTCTGGGCGCTTGTTTTGTTTGCCTGCGCCTGGGTTGAGGATGTGGGCTGCTTCTTCTTTGACTCTTGCGCTCCGAGTGCCTCTGAGTGGGCACCGAGCACCAAAGGAAGGACCATCGCCCCCACAAGGAGGCGAACGAGTTTCCTTTTGACCTTACCCCTGGATCCTCTTGTGGCCCTTTCGGGCCCGGGGCCCTCTCCTGCACTGTCCAAAACCACCTCCGCGGACCCTCCGGGAAAAAAGGCAGAACTGTTTTTCGTGTTCGCCACTCCTCCCTCCTGGGTCTTCTGTGGCCTTGGATCCAAAGATGCTGGCAAAAGCCCCCAGAGCCCCCTCGGAGCGGACAATTTGCTAGGCTATAACGCCCGCTCGCCCATGTCAAGCCACTGTAAGCGCGGGGCAGCTCGATGGGACCGTGGAGAGTATGAGAAAGAGAAAGAAGCTCCTTCGATATGCTAATTGCGGCGAGGCGTCCGCGGACAGGCTAGGAAGAAATCTCCGTCACCAGTGAATTGACTAGCTCACTCGATATATTCTTACAAAGGGCCTGAAATGCAGAGGATCCCGCTTAACGGGCTTGGGCCGCTGGGTGACCTTCACAACATAGCCCACCTCAAACCTTTTAGCCCCGTTTCCCTGCACTGGGGACGACCCCCCAACCCCTAGCAACAAATGGGCCTTCCCTCGATCGATCGACCATAGTCCGGCCTCTCCTTTCCTCCGCCCAACTCGCCGAAA
>JGI24721J26819_10000481_pt1 | contig 43469 bp, 28 predicted proteins | sample YelNatPaOPGAMG01_FD_26819 | JGI IMG/M metagenome (IMG submission 26819) | reverse complement strand
TGGGTAGTGACAGAGAGGGGCGGAGAACCGTTGTCGGAAACCTGCACCTGCAGTCGGAACTGCTGTATCGTCTCATAATCAATCGCCTGCGGATTGTTCACCCTGAGCTGGCCTGAGGTTGGGTTGAGGGAAAAGGCATTGCCGGTATTCCCCGAAAGGATGGAAAAGCTGAGCGTCTGGCCTGCATCGGGGTCGGCAGCCGTAATGGTTCCTGCCAGGGCATTGGCCGAAGGGTTTTCGGCGAGGGCGAAGGTTTGTTTCGCTGCCACAGGAGGTTCGTTTACATTGAGCAGGGTAACCGTAACCGTGGCGGTATCGGTAAGGGAGGGAGATCCGTTGTCGCGCACCAGCACCCGCAGGGTAAACAGCGGCCAGGTTTCGAAATCCATCATGGAGGCATTGTTCACCCGCAGGCTTCCGTCCTGCTGGAGGGTAAAAGCCCCGGAGGTGTTCCCTGACAGGATGCTCCAGCTGAGGGTCTGGCCGGCATCCGGATCGGAGGCCGTTATTTTACCGATTAAAGTACCCGAAGGCGAATTTTCGGCCACAGAAAAGGTCTGGTTATTGATTGCAGGAGGGTGGTTTACCGGGGCAGTCGGTGCCTGGAGTGTTACCCTGAAGGTTTTCATCTGCCATTGGTTGAAGGTGTTGCTGAACGAGGTACCCGAAAAGGACAGGGATTGTAGGTCGGTTTCGATGTGGGTAGCAGAAAAAGCTGAGGTGACAGGCTGAAAAAAGCTGATGGCCGGTGTGTGCGAAGTGCCGTCCAGGTTCCAGAACCGAGCGATCAGTCCTTTTTCGGGGCCGTCATCGGCCGGCTTCAGGGCCCAGAGTACCACATTGGTATCGCTCACGGCAAGAAAAGAGCGGCTGGTACCCGGAAGGGACCCACTGCCCGTTACATAGCCGGCGGCCAGAGGGTTCTGATGGTTGAGGGACTGTTTCATGGAAGCCAGGGCAGAATATTGTGCAAAAGGAATCAGGGAAAAGCGGTAGGTAAACAGGCTCTCTCCGCCCTGGGAAGGAATGCCGTACTCGGTTCCGTTTACCTGTCCGCCGGCCAGCACGGTGATCTGCGGGGTGTTCACATCAAGGGTGGTGCCGGAACTGTTGCCCGCTTTGAAAAAGAAAGCATCAGCATTCGACAGGGTAACCCCGAAGCCGGTACTCTGGCTGATAGAAGCAAAATGATTGAGCGTAAACCAGTTGTACAGCGCATGACTGTCGGAATATTGTCCGCCCTGGCTAACCAGCCGGGCCTTCATGATGGCGCCAACTTCCTCGTGGTGGATTTCGGGCGAGGAAAGGTTGAACGAAAAGGCCCAGGTGCGGATGTCGCTGAAATTCTGGGTAATCTGATTAACCACATCCACGCGGGGAATGCCCCTGTAAATGGTAACGGTGGTGGTGTGCGGCAGGGGAGAAGAGGAGGTGACGGTGATGGAGGCGCTCACATTTCCCTGGAAGGAAGAGGAAATGGTGCCCGATTCGCCGGTGCCGGAACCCAGGTCGTTGGCGTATTTATTGCTGACGGCCGCAATCATTTCGCGTTGCAGTTTTTTGTCATAGAGGCTTTTGATGACTCCCTGCCGGGTAACGGTTACCCGTACGTATTCGTTTTCGAGGGTCTGTGCATTCAGGGTGGGGTTGTTGGAAAAAACAGCGGGGGTACCCTGCTGAACGCGGAAGAGTTTATAGCCTGCGGAAGGGACACGGGCTGCCAGGAAGCGGATCCATGTTTTCCCGTCGCGCGAAAAGGATTCTGAGGGCACTTCATTGCCGCTTTCCAGCTCGGTAACTTTGGCCGGGAGGCTTCCGGTATAGACGATTTCAGCCGGCTCGGTACGTTCCCAGGAGAGAGGGTTGAACACCCAAACAATCTGTTGTCCCTGCACCGAGGGCAGGAGGGCTGAAAACCGGACGGCCGAACGGTTATAGAGGGTATCTACGTATGAGGTAAAACGGTTTTGAACCGTGCGTTCCCAGTTGGCACGCTCGCTCATGGTCACCACACGGGGATTTTCCCAGTTATGCTCCCAGTAAAGGCCGGCAGAAAGCCATGCTTCTTCCCGTATCGCCTTCAGGTCATTGCCGAAGGAAGGATCATAGAGCACGGCGACAGATGCCAGTGCTTCAGCCGTGCGGAGTTTTTCAGTGGAACGCTTCATGCGGGCAGATACCTCCTGCAGGGAGGCAATATTCAGATCCCAGTCGTTCCCGTAGGAACAGGCAAGCGATGGGGTGGAACTACTGTAGGTATTTTCAAAATCCTGGAAGAAGTCGATCATATTGGAAACGAACACCTTACGGCTTGTGGTGCTGTTGTTTTTTGCCACGGTAACAAATTCATTGGTCAGGGTTTGCACGTCGTCCCATCCTTTGCCGAATGCGCCGGCAACAGCAAACGGATAGGCGGTGGTATTGCATTTGGCTGTAGCCTTGTTCAGGGCGTCGAGGGGGTCGCGGGCTTCGGCATAGCCTCCCAGGCTGGTATTGGCGCCGTCCATCGAATACCACTTCATGAGGATTTTGCTGTTGTCAGGACCGGTCATGTAATAGATTTCGCGCGGGCGATTGGCGAAGCCGGGATAGCTGGTGGCACATCCGCATACTCCTTTCCAGCTGTACCGGGCGCCGGCACCGGCCCAGAGGGAAGCAATCCCGTAAGGCAGGCCCTGATTTTCCATCGAAACCGCCATAGGAAAGTCAAGGTTGAACTCCCTCTGCAGAGAGCCTGCATACATCATCCCGCGGATCACCATTTCGGCATTCTGGCATCCGAAGAGCAAAACAAGGGGATTCAGGGGAGCGGTAATGTGCCCGGAACGGATTTTGGTGATGAGGTTCGAGAACTGGGAAGAAGAACGGTTCTGCCGGTATACGCGCAGCCACAGGGAACCGTCGCAGTTCCATCGGCTCTGAAATTCAGGCGCTTCGGAAGAAGTCGCTTCAGCCTGATTGATGTAGTAGTCGAGCATGGTCAGAAAGGCCTGCCGGTATCCTTCTTCCGTGGCCGACCAGAGGTAGTCGGTATGGTCATCGGCTGCCAGGTAGATGCGCTTTTGCTGGGCTTGTGTCCGGCTTCCCTGCAGGAGAAAAAGCAGAACAGAAAGCGCGATGATGATGGTGATTCGCATAGGAATTTTCCTTAATAACAATCAAAATTTCAGAAAGTTGAATAGGCTGTCCTGCTTTCTCCCTCAAAATTGTAACAAAAACCGGAACTTTGGTCAACGAAATTTGTTTATTGCTCAAAATTCGTGTACAACGCCGCCTGGTGGTCATCCTGCGTAACTGCCTGAAGAGGCGTGGAATGAAGCCGGAAAGCCTCTTCCGGCCGGAAACGTAACCGGCCTGCGGCAGGAGAAACAAAAACCGCCCGATTTGCGTTTATGCCTATATTTCGATAAATTCACAAAATCATTTAACCAGAAAGGTTTGGAAAAAATTGTCGTATATCAGTCATACCGCACGCAGAATGTTCCGGAGTTTATTTCCGGGTGCATGGAAAGCGTAAGAAACTGGGCCCGGGCAAATAATTATGCATACCGTTTTTATGACGATGCCCTGTTCGACCTTGTACCGGAATGGTTCCGGGAGAAGGTGTCTCATAAGATACTTCCCATGTCGGATCTGGGCCGCTTGTACGCTGCCCGTCAGCTTCTTTCGGAAGGATTTGATGCGGCTGTGTGGATGGATGCTGATCTTTTTGTATACAGTCCCGGGCGCTTCCGGATTGATACCGGCCAGCCGTTTCTGCTGACAAAGGAAGTGTGGATTACGTATTCCCTTCATCTGGTGCCTTCGGTATGGGTGAGGGTTTGCAATGCGGCCATGGTGTACCGCCGGGAAAATCCCTTTCTTGATTTCTACATCTACAGCGCCGAACAGCTGGTAAAGAACAGGGAACACTGGGTGGAGCGGTTCCGCGGGTCGAATGATTTCCGGTACCAGCTGTTTTCCTTGAAGAATAAGCTGAAACCCCTGGCACAGGACGTTCCGGTGGCTGTTATCGGCACCATGTACCTTACGGCACTGCATAAAATGTTCCCCCTCCCGCTGATTGAAAACATCGGCCTTTTCAGTCCCGCATTGCTCAAAGATATCGCTTCCGGCAGAGGCACCCTGATGCGCCGGTATATGGCCTTGTTCTCCGAACCTCTGTATGCCGCCAACCTGTGCGGATCATTTTACGGAAAGAGCGCTTTTGGAGTGAAAGCCGATGATGCACTGTACCGGAAGGTTATGGAAAACCTTATACAATCTGAAGGAGAAATTATGAACCGTTACAGGAGGGAAATCCATGAATAGACATTCTTCGGCTTGGTCCGCCACCGGAAGCCGGGTCGCATCGTTGATTGATCTGCTGAACCGTGTACCTCCGGTTCTGTTTCTTTTCATCCTGCTGTGCATCAATTTTGTAAGCCCCCACCTGCATCCTAACGAAGAGCACTATTTTGCCCTTGCAAAACAATATCTCGATCCGCAATGGATTAAGGATTCCTTCTCGTTTACCGATCCTCCGGAGACCAAAATTCTCTATTACTACATTACCGGCTTTGCTTTGAAGTTTCTCAGCTTTGAGCAGTTCTCCCTGCTGGCAGGCATTGTGGTTTCGTTCCTGCTGGCCTGGCCGCTGGCCCGTATTTTCAGGCTCTTCCGGCTCGATAACCTGGACGTTATGGTGTTGCTGCAGATCGGATTTTTTCCCTTTCAGACGTTCTTTGCCTATGAGTGGATTTTCGGCGGATTCGAACCCAAAAGCCTGGCGTATGTGCTGTTGTTCTTCTCCTTGTATTTCCTGCTGAAAGGAAAGAACATCCATGCGATGATTGCCCTGGCGGCTGCCACCTGGTTTCACTTCCTGGTGGCGGGCTGGTTTTTTCTGGCCGTTTTCATTCAGTGGGTCGTCGAAAAAGTTTCCTTCAGGGATCTGATCCGTCGGAGCCTGTGGTACGGAATTCCCGTACTGCCGGTAATTATCATTCTTCTGCTGTCNTTCCGCGGCGTTCCTTCGGAACAGGATGGGGTGAAATACAACTGGATTATAACCCACTTCGGGAATGCCGTTCATCTGTCGCTTTTCCGCAGTATGGAATGGTTTGGCCGGGATTATCTGCCGGGTATATTGCTGATGCTGGCGGCAGGACTGGTAAGTCTGACGATCTTCCATGAGAGGGAGGAAAGCCGGTTTCGTCAGCTTAACCGGTTGAATCTGATAATCATGGGGCTGGTTGTGCTTTTTATTCCGGTAAGTTACTTCGACCGGGAGGGATTCTTCATGCGTTTTTTCCCTTACCGGCAGGCTGCTCTGGCCTTACTTTTCAGCCTGATTCTCGCCGCGGTTTACCTGCGGGAAGAAATCATCGGTACGGCGGAAAATATTGTCAGGCTCCAGCGGATGGCCGGGTGGATGGTGCTGGCGGTTGTGGTATACACTGCGGGAGTGAACGGGTATAAGGCCTTCCGGAAGGAACCGTCAAAGATGGAGTCGCTTGAGAAATACGTTATTGAATACACACAACCCGGGGAGGTGTTCCTGTTCTATTATCCGGAAGATCTGATGAGCTATTTTCCTCAGAAAACGGAATTTTCTTTTTCAAGGAAAACCCGGCGCGATGTTTTCTTTTCGTGCAAGTTCATCCCCTATGGCGGGAAAAATACCTTTGAATGGTACAGAAGGTATCTTGCCATGAAAAGGATTGAGGAGGATATTACTTTTCTGCGGGACATTGCCCGGGATTACAGGGTGCATTATGTGGTCACCGACAGGGTGCTCGATTTCCCATGGCTGAAGAAGGTTTTTGGTGAAGGGGATTATATTTTGTACCGTATCGGTGAAGAAGAACCGCTCTGATGGTGGCATAATGATCACCATCATGGCTNCCCTTCGGGGTTCAATCCGCACCTGTTCATCCTCCATTCTCTTCAAGGCCCCGGTGATGCTTCAGCAAAGTAGTAGCAATGTGGAATTGCTCCTCGAAATAACGTTTGTTCTGAAGCGACAAAAATCCGATTCCCAGAAACAGCAAAGCAACCAATAAAACAAAACCGCCGATAAGAAAGGCATGGGGCCGTGTCTGAAACAGCATGGCGATGGTAGCCGACAGCCGGTCGTCAAAATAAGCAGAATCAACCTGCACCAGAGGATAAATTCTATAGCCGTTAATAAAAAGCCAGGCAATGATGTACAACGATATCAGGAAAAAGAAAGTGCCAACCGAGAAAAAGAAAATATACGGCCGGAAGATGAAGCTGGCCATGAACCCCGAAAAGATGCCGCGCAGGACCCGCATGCCTGAGGTACGTTTCTTTCCTGCCTTTTTCTGAAGGCTCCAGTTGAGGTGTGCCGGTATTTCAATAATCCTGGCCCGGAGGATGAAGGCTTTGTACATAATCTCCGGATTGATTTCATAATCTTTTGTTTTCAGGTTGAGCGACCTGACAAATCGCGCGTCATAGGCCCTGACCATGCCGGTAAACGTATGGAATTTCTCCTGAGCGGCAATATACATCAACCGGTTAACCATACGCGACAGAACTTTGCGCATCCAGGGAACATTGGATACCTTGCCTCCTTTCATGTAGGGAGAGGCAATCACCATGTCGGCCCTGGTCTGAACAAGGGTGTCGAGCATTCGTTCGATATGGTCGGGAGAATAACTGAGGTCCAGATCGAGGGTTACAATATATTTGCCGCGGGCATGTCGGAATCCGGTTTTGAGTGCATTGCCCAGGTTGAGGTTTACCGGATGGTGAACAACCCTGACCCTGGGTTCAGCAGTGGCAAATGCATCGGCCAGCGGACCGGTGTTGTCCCTGCTTCCGTCATTGACAAGCACAATTTCCCAGGAATAACGGTTCTCCAGAGTCGCCATATATTCTGTGATTATCTTCAGATGTTCGGTGAGGATGGCTTCTTCGTTGTAGGCAGGAATAACAAGAGTGACCAGAGGTTTTTCATCAGGATTCATGAGCAATATGTTTTTGATTATTTGTTGGTTACAGGTAATTTTTCCAGGAGGAATTGCACGAATGTAATGGCGGCGGTTTCATGTCCCGTCTGATTCCAATGCCATGACGCCGGAAAGTAAGGAGGTGATGAGGCCCTGTGCAAAGGAACGCTCAGGTCAAGGAGGGGGATTTCCTGTTGAGCGGCCAGAGCAACAAGATGCTTCCGTCCCCGTTCTGTATCAAATGCTGTGGTATCGGCAGGCGAAATTCCGGCTGGCAGATAGTTAATTTCGCCGGGGTTTCTCACTTCGATGGCCGAAGGAANATACATGAGNAGAAGCCTGCTCTGATATGACCTGCATAACGAATCGACGGAGNCTATCAGCGAATCGGTTACATGCAGTGCTTCAGGCGTAAAGAAAAAGTTGTTGTTTTTCTGATAAAGGTGCAGAAACGATTTGTAATAGAAATACCAGTCATAACGGTTCGTTTTTTGCTTAATGGAACGGATCAGATTGTCGGCATGGAGAAAAATCTGCCGGTTCATGAACCAGCGCGGCAACCATTCATCGGGTGCCTTTACAAGGCCGATTTCCTTAAGCCTTGCAATTGGAGGAAGGTGTGCTTCTTCATAATCGTTCACAAAAAACTGGTAAAGGACCAGAGTGGGTTTGAAAATGGAAGCAAGCGAATCGATTCGTCCTTTTATTTCCCGGGGTCCATATCCTGTTACAGCTCCGTTTATCAGACGCACGTGCATCTGCAGGGAGTCAAGAATTTTCTGAGCCAGTGCAATCCATGAATTTTCATAGGGAATCCCTTCCGGCATGCTGAATGCGTCGCCCACGACCAGCACCCTGGTTTCATCGGGGGGCAAAGGAATCGGTACCGGAGGCCCGGGAAGACCCTGCGCATTGGTCTTTATAACGAAATCGTATGCATTGTAGCGAAGCCGGGTTTGCCGGTGTGGCTTGAGTGAATATACCGATTTGTCGTCGATCTGAAGAACCGGTAATTCCCCCCAGTCGGCACCTTCCAGAGGTTTCAATTGTTTCAGCAGGAACTCTGCTCCCGTTAGCAGGATGGCGAAAAATAAGAATGCCGTAAGGGTGTAATGAACCCTGAATGCTTTTATACGGCTGATTATCATACAGATAATGAAGAATAACAGAGAGAGAAGCAAAATGTACTTATGATAGGCATGAGGAGCCAGCAGGAGTCCGGTGAACAGAAGAAACAACGAAACCATGCCGGAACGCAGAAAGGGATCAGAAACAGGAATTTTGGCAGCAAAAAGCAGAGTGGTCAGGATTCCGGCAAAGATGAAGCCGTTTAGCACATGAAGAAGGAAAGGATTTCCGGTACGCGACAGGGAAACATACAGGACAACTGCAAGCAGCAGGAATGCAATGAGATGCAGTCTTCGGGGTATAAAAGACAGCTTGTTTATCCGGTTGATGATTTTGTCAAACATAGCCGCCAGCGGAAAGGAGAATCCAATTACCAGAAGAGCCAGAATGGCATGTTGTATCCCGGACGAGAAAAAGGCAGTCCATTTAAGCGGTGCCTGATGAAAAAGAAACAGAGCAAAAGAAATGCTTCCGATACCGAGAACCAGTTTTCGTAAACCGGAAAAAGCATTACCTGAAATGGACCTCCAGATGCCAACTGTTATGCCGGTAAGGCCGAGGGTAACAAGGAGATTGGAAACAATGCTTCCGGCAAGCGTAAAGGAAAGGAACAGGCCTGCCAGGTAAACAATCAGGCTCAGAAAAGTTACCCGCCGGGTATTCTCCCAGAAAGTGCGGAAGCGCTCAGAGTTGATCAGCAAAAAAGCCATGGCCATGCCGGCAGAAAATTCGGCAAGGCGCGTTCCCGCAAACAATCCGGTCATCCAGTAATAAAGAGAATCCCCTCCATAGATGCCGTTGATAGCAAGGAGGCGGATGACAAAAGTGAGGAGAAGGGTACCAACCAGGAAGAGCCTGGGTCCTGACTTCATCAGTAAAAGCAGCAGAAATGGGAATACCAGATAGAGCTGAAGGAGGGTCCATATAAACCACCAGGAAGGGTTGATGAAGAAAAAGAGCTGGTCGGTAAACCGTAGACCAGCAAAGCTAAGCAGAACCCTGTAGTCGGTAAAAGCTACATGTGCCTGGGGAACCGCCACGCTGAAAAGGACAATAATAAAATGGATAAGGATATATAACGGAAAGATCCTGAGCATTCTTTTCCGGTAAAAAGACAAAGGGGAAAATCCCGGTGTGGGATTTTTAATGGCCGACATAGTGAGACCCAGTCCGCTGAGCAGGAGGAAAACTCCCGGGAAGCTGTCGCCGAGCCAGCCGGCGATTTTTACTACGCTGAAAAGCGGATTCTCCTGAGCAGGGAAAAACGAATGCATCCNTTCAGCAAAACCGGGCCAGTTTTCGGATGGATTGGTAAACCATGCTCCCGGAGCAAATTCTTCTATCAGGTGGTTGAACAGGATTCCGATAATGGCAAAGCCTTTCACGGCATCCAGCCAGGCAAAACGTTCTTTGGAAGACAGGGATTGGTCAGCTTGCATCAGGTGAAAGGCATTTNTATTAATAACCGCAAGTTAATTCAATTGTTCGGCTGGTAAAAAAAGAAATTGGTTCTTTTGACAAGTATCCTGTTTTTTCAATTGAGAAGACGGTCAAAGGTGACAAAATGAAGAGGGAATCTTCGAGAGAAAAAGGTTACTCCCATTGGCTGACCGGATTTTTCAGTTCAAATTCCCAGGGTTAAAGGGAAAATTGTACCTTTATCAAAATGATCATTGGTACGTATGCCCAATCTTGTTGTTTTTGATTTTGACGGAACCATTACCCGGAAAGATACCATGCTGGCGCTCGCACAATATCGCTGTGGCCTGCCAGGATTTCTGGCCGGAATGGTGGTACTATCACCCTGGCTGTTGATGCATGTTTTGGGCATTTATCCGAACCACCGCACCAAAGAACGATTCCTGACATTCTTCTTCGGAGGAACAACGGTTGAGGAGTTTGGCAAACTGTGTCAGCAATTTATTGACGAGAAGCTGGAGGGTATGCTGCGGAGCGATGCGATAAAATGTCTAAAGCAACACAAAGAAGCCGGTGACAGGGTGCTGGTGGTTACAGCTTCAGCCGGAAATTGGGTAATGCCCTGGTGTATAAGGTACGGAGTAGAATGCATTGCCAGCAGTCTGGAAGTGAAAGAAGGAAAGATAACCGGCCACATAGATGGGAAGAATTGCTATGGTGAGGAAAAAGTGAGAAGGCTTCTTGAAAAAGCCCGGCCCGGAGACTATGACGCACTCATTGTTTATGGCGATAGCCGGGGAGATAGTGCATTGGGGAAAATGGCAGACAAGTATTTTTACCGGAATTTTGCCTGAAAACTTCGGGCATACGAAAACCTGAAGCATCAGTGCGAGGAAGGGTTTCGAAGGTCAAGCACCATGCTTTGCCGGTCTTCGGCATAGTAAATTACTTTGTATTTTTCGGCCAGGCGCAGGACAAACCTTTCCATTTCGGGTTCACGCAGCATATAAGTGGCGGCAAAAACGGTTCCTCCTTTTGCTTTAAGCTCGCCGATTTTATCCTCATTCCATTCGTTCTTCTGCAGTGTCCATCCCTGCAGGCCGGAATAGTAATACAATACCGGACTCAGGTCGTTACCGCCTTTATGAATGGTATAAGTGCCGGCTGTTATCAGGTGGTCGCCCGGGCCTGAAATCTCTTTAATGTGCCGGGCTACCTCCCACTCAACAGGGTGAAACGGCGCGTCTTTTTTAACTACCAGATATTTGTAGCCCGAAACGAGGATGATCAGGCTAATTGCAAGAACCGACGCTACAGGTGTTCCAAAGAGTCTGCCAACACCAGGAACCCTGGTGAGCAAAACGAACAACACAAAAAGTCCGGATGTCATCAGCATGGCAGCAACCGGTACTATGGCCAGCTGGCGGTAGGGAGCATCAATATTTCCTTCGGCTACAATGACAAAGAAAAGAACCACCCCAATAAGCCAGACAATTGGCAAATGGTATTTTCTTGCGTCCAGAATTGCATAAAGGGCTCCGGCCAGGAAAAGAAGGAAGCCCGCGGCCCCTCCGAATAAAGACCATATACTGTGAAACATGGCCGCATACCAGCTCTTTTGTGAAAGCATGGTCAGGGTCTGAAACTTGTCGTGCCCTCCGAAAACGCCGAAAACATCAATGGAAGTCTTTGTCAGGTGCCATGCATACACATACCATATAAACGGCAGAATGAATGCCGCAAGAAACCAGAGTGAAAGTTTCAGCCATGGCCGGAAATGAAAAAGATGTTTCCGGAACCAGAGCCAGACCATGGGCAGGGCAATGTAGAGTTCCGTAGGTTTCAACAGAAGGGCTAAGGACAAAAGGCCAAATGACAGCAGGGCTAAACGGACATTATTTTCTTCGGTATATCGGTAAAAAAAGTACAATGCCATAAGGGATGAAGCAAACAACAGGGGTTCTGAAAACTGAAAATTGCCAAAAGGGCTGTTGAGAGGAATAAAACCGGCAAAAGCGGAAGCCATTAGAGCACCATACTGACCCATGATTTTTCTGGCAAACAGGCCTGTGAACCAGATGATCAGAAGAAACGACAGCAGGGTGATGAACCGCACTGTAATAGGATTAAAACCAAATACTCTGTAAAGAAAAGCTGAAAGGTAAGGCACCAGAGGAAATTCCATGGCTGTTACACGGGGTGGCTCAGCTGGCCAGGTAATAGTAGGTTCATGAAATTTGAATCGGTTTTCAATGTAATTGGTTGAAATGGAGATATAGTCAATTTCCTTCCATGCAGTCCATTGCAGGGATGGTATGGCAATACCTGCAAGGCGTATCAGGGCGAAGAACAATACGATGGCGCCCAGATAAAAGTAAAATTTTGTGGCCGGAAGGGGGGATGACTTTAAACTGTTCATCGGAAATTTTAACGAAAAACGGAGGTTTTTCATAGGTTACTGCAGTTTGTTAATGAGTTCCCGTAAAGAGGAGTTTTGATAGTAAATAATAAACAGGATGGAACATATCCAGAGGATTCCGTTGATAATGAAGGGAATGTCAGAAATTACGAGCCGGGCAGGGTCACCTCCTTCCGCTTTGACATACAGAAGATAGAGATACCGGAATACGCCAAAAACCACAAACAGGGTAGAGTAAATAAGATTGGGAGTTCCGATGTGGTTGATGGTTTCTGCAGAGATGGTATACAAACTGTAGGTGAGGATAGAGGCTCCTCCGCTGATGAGCAGCATGGCTTCCAGCAAAGGCAGATTGTAATTGCTCAGGCTTTTGCGATGATTGCCTGCCTCCTTCTGCAGGAAGCTGATTTCNTGGTAGCGTTTGCCTGTGGTCAGCATAAGAGCCAGCATGAGGGTACATAAAAAAAGCCAGCGCGAGGCTTCCACGTCAATAACAGCGGCTCCCGCCAATGCCCGGAGCAGAAATCCGGCCGAGACCATCATAACGTCGAGGATGACAATCTTTTTCAAACCAAACGAATACCCTATGTTGAGAAGAAAATACAGTCCCAGTACCACGGCAAATTTCCGGTGCAGAACGACAGAGCCGGTTATGGCGGTTGCGGCCAGCAGCACCATGATGGCAATGGCTATCCCTGCCGAGAGTTNACCGGACGGAAGCGGACGGTTCTTCTTCAACGGATGCAGCCGGTCTTCCTTCAGGTCTTTCAGGTCGTTCATAATATACACCGCACTGCTGGCCGCACAGAAAAGCAGGAATGCGGCGAATGACCTCAACAGCAGGTCGGTCTGAAAAAACGAAAGGGAAAAGATCAGTGCGGCAAAAACAAGGGAGTTCTTTGTCCACTGGTAAGGCCGCAATGTCTGGATGATGGCTTTTATCATGGCAAAAGGCTTAACGGGGTTTCCTTACGGGAAGTTGGGTTTTCATCCTTTCTTCTGCAAATGCACTCATGGGCATCAGCGTGTAATGCCTGGCCAGTTCACGGATCACCAGGCGAAAGACGGTCTTTTTCTTTTCGCTGGGCACCTGCATGCCCGGGAAGAAGGAAAGTTCGGGAACCTCATCGCCGCTGATAAGATCAAGGGGATGAAGCAGAAAACTGACCGGAGTGCGTGTAATCCGGCACATGAACAGGGCAAAGCGAAGGTATATCCGCATAAGTACCATGGAATAGCCGCTGAGGTAAAGAAGGTAGCTCAGGTGAAAAGGGACTTTGAAAACGGGTATGGTGGTAACGGGAATTTCGAGGAGGTTCCCTTCCTCACCAAGGTCCATCCGGTAGGGCTTCAGAGGCCGGAACCCGTCGGAAAACTTTCCGAAAAGATACTTCCGCACTTCTTTTTCTTCTTTGGTGAGGCGGGATGTCCAGAAATAGTAAAGCCGCGCCAGTGGGCCGATATACGTGGGAAGGGTAGAGGCGTCGTAAAGATAATTCTTCTTTTCCAGGAGTTTCAGCAGGTCAACGCTCCAACTGAATCCCGGGCCACGGAAACCACGGGGAACCTGGCCTGTAGCCTGCCGGATACTTTCCTCGGCTGAGGCCAGCTCCTCTTCCAGCTCGGCTGGCGAATAAGCCTGTATCCAGGATTCATGACGGAAAGAATGGTTTCCCACTTCGTGTCCCCGCTCCGTAATCATCCGAAGCCAGGGCCGGTTGATTTCCATGGAAGCATCCTGCCCCACAATAAAAAAGGTAATTTTCAGGTTGAGTTCATCTAGTAGATCAAGAACATAGGGCAGAAATACAGGAAGATAGGTCGGATACCGGTCCCATCCGGCATCCCCATGGATCTTCATGTAGCTCCATTGGTTGTCAAGGTCGAGGGAAAGAGCAGCTGGCGGTTTTGGTGTTTTCATGGAAGATTAGCAGTAAATCAGATTTTACAAGGAAAACATTTTGGCCAGAAATTCATTGGCCAGGTTCAGTGTTTCGTTTACATTCAGCGTGCTGTTGGTGATGTGGGCCGAATTCACCATATAGATACCTTCGGTTCCGGTATCAAATGACGGCTTGATGCGGGAATAATGAAGAACCGGCAGGGCAAAAACATACCGGCTGCGGGCTACCTTCACTGCAGCAATTTCTTCGTCTGACAGGGAAGGATGCACTTTTTTCAGCGCACCGGTGAACAGACGGATAATTTCCTCATCGTCCCTGTCAAAAAGAGGGTTGTCCGGCTCCAGGTATTTCGGAAGGTAAATGAGGGCATGGCCTCCGAATACTTCTGGATCAATCAGGGCCGTCATTTCAATGATTCCGGTAACGGGTATGCCTTCTTCTGTAACGTTGGTAACATAAAAAGGCGAAAGGGATTTTTTGAGAAGGAGAGAAACACAGATGACTCCCATATAGGGGATAGCCGTCATTNTATCTTTCTCAACCGGATCAACATCGGGAAAAATCCTNAGGATAACCGGGGGAGGCACAGTAAGGATTACCCGGTCGAATTCGAGCGTTTCACCGTTTTTCCCGGTAATTTCTGTTTTGTTGGCCTTATTTTTGATTCTGTCTACCGCGAAGCCGGTGCGGATAACGGTACCGTTATCGCTGAGGAACGATGTGACTGTTCGGAGTATGGTGGCATATCCTCCCTGCACGTAGCCGAACATTTCCTTTTTTTCTCCGCTTCGCCGGGCGGCATACATTCTTCTTATGGTGGCCCAGATAAAAGCGGCGGAAGTTTGCCGCCATGCGTCGCCCAGCTTTGTTTTCAGCAGGGGAAGCCAGATTTTTTCAAACGTTCGTTCTCCCGACCACCGTTTAAGCCAGTCGGCGACATGCATTTTTTCGAGGCGCCGCGGACTTTTTATAAGTGAGCCGAGAAAAATGGTTCCTCCGAGCCTGAGCTTATCGGCAAGATTCAGGGGAGGAAAAGCAAGAAACTCTTTGGTGTTGGACATGGAATAGAGCCGTCCGTCGGTATAAAAACCTGTCCGGGTTTCTTTCCATACGATTTGTTCGGCAAGGTTCATTTCCTTGAGGAAGGAACGAAGGACCGTGTCGGAAAGGGAGATGACGTGATAATATTTATCCCANGTATAGGGTCCGATCTGCCAGGCAGAAGCCAGGCCGCCTGTGGAAGGTGNTTCTTCCAGCACGGTAACATCCCAGCCTGCTTTGCGCAGACGGTGGGCCAGGTAGAGGCCCAGCATGCCGCCACCCACAATTCCTGCTTTCATAAGGCCGAAAAGGTATTTGTCCGGGCCTGCTGAAGGGCGCATTGCACCAGCCGTGGGATAAAGCCGTCGTATTCCACGGAATGGTTCACCTGTCCGGGAACTGCCAGGTCGCAGCCTGTGGTACAGGTTCCCGCCAGTTCGCGCACCCTACCGTAATGCACCCGGTTGAATTCGTTCAAATGGTATTCCTGGTTGAAGAAATTACAGAGCATAGCAACTTCATTGGCCACACCCGTTTCCATTGCCCGGAAGCCCTTGTAAACAAAATCGACAAACGTCGTGGTAGGTNTTTTTCTGCCCTTGCCGATGCCGGCCATNNGCACTGTTTCCTGGCTCAGATTCTTTNGCGGATAGGCATTGCAGGCATCAAACAAGCCCCGGGCCATCGGGGCNGAGGAAAGAATTTCACTCAGTCCGTCTACATACACCGAATGGGCTGTACATACAAAAATGTACTCAGCTTCACGGAGGGCTTCGGAAAGGTTGTGGGTAAGAATGTCGCTGAAACCATACCGCAGAATGTTCTGATCGTCTTTTTTGACAAACGGATCATGCAGAACAACCCGGCAGCCTTTGCTGATAAGTTCTCTGGCAAACACAAGGGTGGGACTGTTGCGGGTATCTTCGGAATTAAACCGGTAGGCGGCACCCAGAAGGGCAACTGATTTGCCGTTCAGGCTGCCAAAATGTTTTTCGGCCAGTTCCAGTGTTTTGGCAGGAGCCTCGTCATTGATCTCCCGTGCCTTGAGTATCAGACTGTCTGAGGATGGGCCGTCTTTTTCCAGCTTTCTCCACCACAGCAGAATGCCGTCTTTCGGCAGGCAATGGCCACCCACACCGAGAGCAGGAATCAGCATCGCTCCGGTAGGGACAGCAGTGGGGTTGGACGAACTTTCGTCGGGGCGGGCCAGTTTTTTATTCACCTCATCGCGAAGGGCATAAAAATCAATGTCGTTGTCGTCGCAATACCTGACGATCTCGGCCGAAAAGGCAATCCGTACATCCCGGTAGGCATTTTCCAGAGTTTTCACAATTTCTGCCGTGTAGCTGTTGGTNGTGTGCAGTTCGGCCCGGGTAACAATGAAGGAATACAGATGCCGGATGAGCTGGGGAGTCAGCGGATGAAGNCCTGCCACCAGCTTGTCGGCCTGCGCTATCCGTTCTACCAGTCTTCCGGGCATAACNCGGTTGGGGCTGTTGCCCAGAAGAATATCTTTTCCTTCCTGCAGGCCATNGCTGGCGAAGAAGGGTTTGATCAGCGTATCCATGGTGGATGGGGCCAGGGTGGATTCAAAAACAACGAGGGGTATTTTTCCGGAAGGCTTTTTCTGAAGAGCAACNGCCAGATCGGTTAACCCTGAAAAGAGTGGGCCGTAATCTGGNTCAAGCCCTTTTTTGTCAGTCTGGATGGCCACAAGCACCACATCGGCATCAGTGAGAACGGAGTAATCGTGGCTTGCCGAAAGGAGGCCTTCCTGTACTGATTCCCTGACAATATCATCCAGGCCCGGTTCAATGCCGCCGATAACGGAACGTCCCTGATTAATGGCAGCTACTTTCCATCCGCTGTGGGTGGAATTTCTCTGCACTACCACTACTTTGGCCGGTTCTTCCGAGCCGATACGGATCCGTGCATGGGCCAGCAGGGCTGCCATGGGCATGCCCACAATGCCGGGGCCGATCACTCCGATTTTTTTTACTTTCCATTCGGTACCATCCAGATGCTTCATGTTTTTTGTAATTAGTTGTCAATAAATGTATTAAACCATAATTCCACACTCAGTGCCCCCCAGAGTGCCCTTCCAAAGGCATCTTCATTGCGGATAAGGGCCTCGACTTTGCCGGGATCAAAAATGCCCCTCTCACGGGCTTTTTTCGACAGCAATATATCTTTGAAAAAAGTGCCGACAGGCCCGCGTGCCCAGATATGCAAAGGTACCGGGAACCCCATCTTGTCTTTGCGGTTGAAGATTTCCGGAGGGATGATGTCGCGGATTACTTTTTTCAGAATGTATTTCATTTCGCCGCCTTTAAATTTAAGGCCGGCCGGCATAACGGAAACCAGATCAACGATGCGGCGGTCGAGCAAAGGAACCCGCGATTCGAGCGAAACCGCCATGCTTACGCGGTCTTCCACCTGCAATAGTCCCGGCAAACTACCGAACATATCGAAATGGGTCATTTTGTTTATGTACGAAAGGGTATCGGGGTGGTTGAACAGGTTCTGGAACTTGGCAAAAATCGCTTCCCGATCAAACTGCCGAAGATAGTCTTCAGTAAATATGCCGGAATTGCCGTCAAACCGGTCAATGAGATGGAAGTAACGACGGTCCATGGGTTCAAAGGTTTCCTTGCTCCAGAATCTTTTCAGCATGGGCAGGTAACTTCTGATGTAGGGAAGATTCGGCAAGATGGACTGCAGGGAAACGATATGTTCTTTTTCTTCGTTGGTTTCGAATATGGCACCTTTCAGGGCCTGTTCCAGATAAGCAATTACGTAACGGGCATAACCGCTGAAGATTTCATCGCCGCCCTGTCCTCCAAGGACCACCTTCACATTTTGTGCCGCCAGCCGGGATACCATATACTGCGGGAAAAGGCCCGGGCCGGCCACCGGTTCGTCAAGGTGATAGATGAGGGTAGGTATGGCATCGATAAAGTCTTCCGGTTTCATATATATAATATGGTGCTTCGCGCCGGCTTTTTCGGCAACAATGGCGGCATAGTGCGATTCATCAAAGGAGGGTCCTTCGTCAAACGCTCCCGTGAACGAAGCAATGGGCTGATCAGACAAACGGGCGGCCAGCATGGTAACCAGCGATGAATCGAGCCCCCCGCTCAGGTACGTGCCCAGGGGTACATCACTGCGCAGCTGCCATTTCACGGTTTCCTCCAGAAGTCTTCCCAGTTCATGGGCAAAGTATTCTTCGGTATGATACAGGTCGATCTTGAAATTCGGTTCCCAGTACTGAACTGTTGTACGGCTGAAATCATGCAGGTTATAGAGGGTATAACAGCCGGGCATGAATTTTTTGATTCCCTTGAACAGGGTATCATTTCCTACCACAAACTGAAACACAAAGTACTCATTGAGCATGGGGTAGTTCACCTCCGGCTTCACCCCGGGATGCGCCAGCAGGGCTTTTATTTCGGAGGCAAAAAGCAGCAGGTGTTCATTCTCGAAAACATACAGGGGTTTGATCCCGAAGTGATCCCTTGCCACCAACAGTTCCTGCTTATTTTTGTCATAAAGAATAAAGGCAAACATCCCGTTCAGCAGAGGGATGCCTTCAGCACCGTAATGCCGGTAGAGCTTGAGTATGACTTCCGTATCGGAGGCAGTATGAAAAACGTATCCAAGCCGGATCAGATCGTTGCGCAGTTCAACGTAATTGTAGATTTCACCGTTAAAGACGATGACCAGTCCGTCATCTTCCATGGGCTGATGACCCGTTGCGAGGTCGATGATGGACAGCCTTTTGTGGAACAGACCCAGCGGGCCATCCACATATTGCCCTTCGTCGTCAGGGCCGCGGTGACGTATGGTTTCGGCCATTGCCCTGAGCAGGCCGGGTTCGGCTGAATGATGATTTTTGTTAATAAGCCCGACAAATCCACACATAGAGGTTAGGTTCTGTTACCTTTATCCTTATCCTGCTGGTTAGCAAGCCTTCCTTCACAACGTTTCATCAGATGAAAGGCTGAAAGTAANTACCTTGCAACTAACAGGGGAGAAATGGTAATGTTCATCTTAGAAAGTTTTAAAGTACCAAAAATGTTGACCCAAAAACCTGTTTATTGCCGGGAATTTTATCAATGGGTATTAACGTGTGATAAACGGCCTGAATAGTCCTGTAAAAAGAAAATAAAAAAGGACAGGAATTGGAGCGGAATGGTGAATTTTGTAAAAACAATCGGATCGGAATGCAACAATATTTCTTCAGAATGGTTTGTGTAAGGTAAAGTTTGTATGATGAAGATTGCCTATGTAAGCCGCTACAGTGCCCGTGATGTAAGGTCGTGGAGCGGATTGAACCATTATATTGCCAGAGCACTGGAAAAAAACGGTGCCATAATAGAATATATTGACGATTTGCAGATGCCGGGTTTTCTGGTTGAAAAGATGAAAGAACGGTTAATACCGGCATTGACGGGGAAAAAATATCTGATTGACAGAAGCCTTTCGGTGGCCAGAAGCTATGCCAGACAGGTGGCCCGCCGACTGAAAAAAATAAAGGCCGATGTGGTTTTCTGTCCTGCCAATCTGCCTGTTGCTTTCCTTGAGACCGATCTGCCGTTGGTTTTTTATACGGATGCATGTTTTGCCAATGTAATTGACTATTACAGCGATTTTTCCAATGTGCATGAAATCAGCATCCGCTCCGGGCATATTATCGAGGAAGAGTCCTTCCGGCGGTCTGCTGCCGTGGTATATTCATCACACTGGGCTGCTGACAAGGCAATTTCGTACTATGGCGTGCCGGAAGAGAAAGTCCATGTAATCCCTTTCGGGGGAAATATAGAAAATGCCCATACGGAGGCAGATATTCAGCTCTGGAATGAAAAAAAAGATTTCAGCAAGATCCGCCTTTTGTTTATCGGGGTTGACTGGTACCGCAAGGGGGGAGCCAAGGCATATGAAGTTGCAAAAATGCTNAATCTCAGGGGAATACCGGCAGAACTGATTGTGGNTGGCTGTCACGTTCCGGAAGGCTATCTGGATGATGGAATCGTAAAAAGATATCCTTTTCTGAACAAGCAGATTCCGGAACAGAGGGAGGTTTTGTACAACCTGTACCGAACGTCTCATTTTTTTCTGATGCCCACGTATGCCGAAGCTTTTGGACTGGTATTTGCCGAAGCATCGGCTTTCGGACTGCCTTGCATAACGCATGATACGGGAGGAGTTTCTGCCGCAGTGCATTCGGGCAGGAACGGCCAGTTGTTTTCTCCGGATGCCCCCCCTGAACAAATGGCCGACTTTATTGCCGGCCTCTGGAACAATCAGGATAACTACCGCACGCTTAGTCTGAATGCTTTCAGGCATTACCGTGAGCGGCTTTCGTGGGATGTGAACGGCAAATTGCTCTACAACCTGTTGCTGAAGGTGACAGGGAAATCTGCATCGGGTCAGTAATGATTAAAAAAGCAAAACCGGGCCGTTTGCTGGCTCTCCAAAAAAGACAGCAAGATGCTCTGAAAAGTAATACGAAAAAATAATAGACAGGTGAATATGACAGCTGAAGCAGGAGTTCCGGTAAAGAAGAAAAGGATAGAGGTAATTGATGCAGGGCGGGGAGCTGCCATGTTGTTTGTTTTTCTTTCCCATTTTTCTGAATTCTATCTGGGATATCACGGGAAAACAAGGTTGCTCGAAGCCATGTATAACATTACAATGATTGCCTCCCCTTCGTTCATGCTCATCAGCGGTACCATGCTGGGGTATCTGTTTCGGTCCAATCCGGGAGGTTATCAACGGATACGGGAAAAATACATTGACAGGGGGTTGTTCCTCCTGCTGGTGGCGCACATCCTGATATTTATCATCATGTTGCCATACCTTCATTATCATGGCCACAATTACCGGATGTTGTTTATTACCGATACGATTGGACTCAGCATGATAGCCGGAAGCTATCTGCTGCCGAAAATACGGCCTGCTATGCGCCTGGCAATAAGTGCCGGAATCTTCATTATCAGCTGGATCATTGTGCTGGAGCTTTCAATTAATAACTCGCATGTGTCCTTCTGGATGGAACCTGTAACCGGGAATCTAAAGCACCATTGGTTTGATGTGTTTCCTTTCCTGCCATGGTTTGCCCTGTTTTTTGCCGGTACTGCTATCGGAGAAAGAATCAGTGTGTATTACCGTGAAAATGCCTTGTTGAAAATTGAGAGGATGTTGCTGCGTTTATCGATGCTCTTCATCGGAATATTTTTGGTGCTGCAGGGAATAAAGGCCATTCTGAGAATCCGGGGGTGGGAGGTTGACATTGGTTACCTCGGCGCTTTGCTTTTCCATGGTCAGAAAAATCCTCCCGGCCTGTCTTACCTGTTGTTTTACGGAGGCACCGGTTTGTTTATGCTGTATGTTCTTGCCCTGATGATCCGCAGGAATTTTCTTCCGAACATAATGGAACTTCTGAAGCTGATTGGCCGAAACTCTCTGTTTGTTTTTGTTATTCAGTATTTCTTTATGATCAGCCTGAATGTTCTTATTCGGCCCTGTTGGTCACCTTTCTGGCCGGTTCTTTTTGGCATCGAAGTGATTCCGGTCATCCTGCTTACATGGTTCTGGGATACAAGGGGATTTAACCGTTTTCTTACGGTATTGCATCCCGGCGTGTGGAAAGAAATCATTCCCGTCAGGAAGGGAACATAAAAACGACGGGAAACACAAACATTTATTCATTTTTTAATTTGTATATATATGGTATTCAATGTTCTGATCAAATCTTACCCGGGTCCATAGAGTTAAGGTTCCCATCTTAAAACAAGGATATGAAAAAAGTTGTATCAATTTTTTTTCTGATGCTGGCTACCTGGGGCATTCTCAGGGCACGTTCCTTTTATCTTGATTCAAAGAACGGAAATGACCTTGCCGATGGGTCCACCCCCCAGAAAGCCTGGAAGACGCTGCAGAAGCTCAACCAGTCCATGAGTCAGATCCAACCGGGTGATACGATTTTCTTTATGCGCGGTTCCATTTTCCGCGAGTCCATATCCTTTCTGCTGTCAGGTTCTGCGCAGAAGCCGATTGTGCTCACGGCAGCCGGCACGGGCAGTATGCCGGTGATTAATGGCTCTGTGGAACTGACAGAATGGAATCAGGAAGGGAGCAATGTGTTTTCAGCTTCTGTTGGTAATTTGGTGAAGGATCTTTATCTCAACAACCGGCGTCTCACTGCAGCCCGGTATCCCAATCAGGGGTGGTTAACGGCCGATGAAGGCTTCGGCAAAAACGGATTCCGGGATAACGATCTGAACTTCTCAGACCACTATTGGGACGGGGCCATTGTGCGTTTCCGTCCTCATAAATGGTTATATGAAACCCGAAGGGTGCAATCCTTTACCGGCCGACAGATTGCATTTGATACTCCTTCGCAATACGATATTCTCACTGGTTCAGGATACTATCTTGAGAACCATCCTGCCGCCATGGATACTGACTTCGAATGGTACTATGATGCCGCGCAGAAAAAGGTGTTCCTTCGCCTTCCCTCAGGAAAACAACCCTCTTCGTATCTGATTGAAGCAGCCATCCGGGAAAATGGCCTGGCTACCAACTGGAACCTGAATTACATTCAGATCAGAAATCTGAAATTTGAAAAATTCTATGGAAGCGGCATCCTGGGTCTTGGATTAAAAAACAGTATTATCAGCGGGAATGAAGTAAGGTTGTGTAACTATGGAATCCTTATATACGGATCCGAACCGACGGCGGTGGAAGTGAGCAATAACAAAGTAAGTGATTGTACCGCCCAGGGCATTTCGCTTATCGATGCCCTGAGTTCAGTTGTAAGCAGCAATGTGGTGCGCAATACCGGGATTATCCCCGGATACGGCATAAGCGGTGACAATGGTGCCAGAGGAATTTATGTGGGAGGCATCAGCAGCAGGAACTGCCTTGTGGAGCTAAATGAAGTTGACAGTTCGGGCTATTCGGGAATTACCTGCATGGGCGAAGGACATAAGGTGCAGTATAACATTCTCAAAAACAGCATGCTGACTCTTAGTGACGGCGGGGCTCTCTATACCTGGGGCGGGTATTCAAAAAACCTGCTCTTTGCCAATAACCTGATTTCCGGAGTGGAAGGAAATGATGCCGGATCTCCCTTCCGGGGGAAAATGGCCAATGCTGTTTATCTGGATGATTTCGTTTCCAACATTACCGTGAGAGGTAATCTGGTGGAAAAATACAGCGATCTCGGTATTATGGTGCACAATGCCGATTATGTGACGGTGGAAGACAATATCGTAGTGGGCAATACATGCCTTGCCCTGCTGTATGATTTTGAGGGTGAAACAAAAAGAATTACCTCTTCCGGGAACGAGTTTTTCGGATTGCACCCTGAAGCCTTCCCTCTCTGGATCCAGTCTGCCACGGCCAATCTTCAGCTCAGCTTTCATGACAATCGCTATGTTAATCCTTACAATCCTGTGAAGGTCAAATTTAAAGATCCCACTCATGACCTTTTTCTGGGTCTTGAACGATGGAAAAGTGAGTTTGGCAAGGACGGGGGATCAGAAACCGATCAATATAACTGGAACCTTCTGGAAGTGAAAGACACACTTTCGGAGAATCTGGTCAAAAACGGCAATTTTGACACTGGCACCGGGAACTGGATTGTTTGGTTTTCCGATCAGGTGAAGACAACATGGGAAAGCTCGGCCGGTATGGATGGAGGGGCTATGAAACTCACCGGAAACAGCCGTCCTTCTGCCGGATATATGCGCACCTACACATCCAAATTCCCGTTAAAGAAAGATCATACCTACCTGGTTACCGGTTCTTTTAAAGCTTCTGTTCACACGACCCTGTATCTTGAGTCAGAAAATACCATCACAGGCTGGCAGTATCCGAACTTCAGCGCTTACCTGCCTCTGGTTTCCTCCNNACGAAAAAACTTCCGATGGGTGTTCGCAATGCCGAACGATGATTATCAGAGCGATCTGTACATTCAGATGCCCTGGCATGCCAGCGGGCAATGGCTTCTGCTCGATAATATGGGAGTATATGAAGTGTCAGCTAATGCCGTATCTCCTTTCTCAAAAGTGTTTTTCTTTACCAATCCTTCAAAAGACCGGATCGAATATTCACTTAAGCAGGCCAAATTTGTTGATATACGTGGGAAGCAATATTCCGGGAAGCTGACCCTTGAAGCATGGACCGGGAAAGTGCTTATTCTTACGGAAGGGACATTCAGCCTGGAAGGACCTCCCGAAAAGGCCGGGCAGATTCTTCTGTATCCCAATCCGGTTGCCCGCGGGCAAATGCTTACGGTTGCCCTGACCGGAATGGACAGTACCTATAACCAAATAAGGATTATAAGTTCTTCGGGAAGAATAATTGAACTTTTTACCCTTGCTTCATCAGCCGGTGAGTTTTTTATCCCCACACAGCAATTATCAGGCGGAATATATTATCTTCAGCTTCTCGGAAAAGAAGGGAAGAGAGAAAAATCTTTTGTAGTTGTGCAGAATAAATGAGACCTATCGTACGGTACATTTTTCTTTTTCTGGCAGGCATAATTGGTATTCTGTTGATATGGTTTATGGCCGGGCCTTTTGTACTGAGGGGGCCTCTGGAGAAGCCCGGAAAACAATGCGGACTTCTTGCGGCCGAAGGCTGGCTGCCGGAATCGGTTTTAAACGCGGTTGCCGATATTTACACCAGGGGATGTTACCGTAAGTTGCTGGTGACGGGAGTTACCCTGCCCGATGAAGTAGAGATGCTGTTCCGGGGGAAGCTTGTTATGTATCCGGCCGGTTCTCTCAGTGTGCAGCCCGGTGATACCCTGTACCTGAAACTGAGAGGAACCAAAGCTTTGGGAGAGAGGGCGGCAGGTCACGTCTGGATGAATGATACTCTGGTGGGGGCCGTTTTCTCCTCCCGGAGAGCCCGCTGGGTGCCATTACCGGTGCCGTATTCCTTTCCTGCGGTTGAATCCATTGGTATCAGCTTTGACAACGACGCATGGACACGCTATGCCGACCGCAATTTGTATGTTTATGGTTTAAAAATCAGGGGGAAGGAATACCTGCCGCGCAGCATGCGAGCCATTTATATACGGTATCTCGGGAGTGGAGTCGATACGGTGGATCTCAATTTCAGCTCGGTTCCGGGCCAGGCAGCATGGTTTCTTCACCGGTTCGGAATTCCTGAAAATCAAATGGATGTTATTGCTGTTCAGGGTATTCATTCCGATAAAACCTGGCACTCCATGAAGGCTCTGGCTGAATTTGCAAGATCCCATTACNCAACCGACAGTTCCCTTNTAATTGTTACGCATCCGTTTCATGCCCGCCGCACCCTGATGCTGGCAAGGAAGGCTTTCGGCCCGTCGGTCAAAGTGAGCGTCATTGCTCCTTTCCCATCCCGTACCTGGTGGAAAAGTGGAAACGAGATAAAAATGTTTGTCAAAGAATCGGCAGGACTGTTCTGGGCGTTTTTCAGAAAACCTGCCCTGCATTGAAAAAGAATTAACATGAAAGGATCCGGACCAGTACATCTTGTGAAAGAGTTTTTTACCGGCGGAGGCGAACGTTCGGTAAAGGTGAAACGCCATATTGTCTATTCATTTCTCCTGAAGGCGGCTTCCATTCTGATTACTTTTCTGCTCGTACCCCTCACCCTGCATTATCTTGGCACTGCGCGTTACGGGATATGGATAACCCTTTCTTCCATCCTTGGCTGGATCGGATTTTTTGATATCGGTCTGGGCAATGGATTGCGGAATAAATTTGCTGAGGCAATGGCCCGTTCTGATCATGGCCTGGCAAGAAAGTACGTAAGTACAACCTACGGGGGCATGACCGCCATTTTTGGGGCCATTATGCTGCTGTTTTTTCTGGTTAACCCTTTCCTGAACTGGGCGAAAATACTCAATACGCCTCCCGGGATGCAGCAGGAGGTGACCATTCTGGCCACCGTGGTGGTGGTGTTTTTTATCATACGGTTTGTTACGGGACTCATCAGTGTGATTCTTACAGCCGATCAGCGGCCGGCCCTGAGCGGGCTCCTGACTTTTCTGGGGAACCTGGCCGCTCTGGCGGGTGTCTATATTATCACAAAAATTACCGAAGGGTCCCTGGTGTATATCGGTATTGCCCTCAGCGCTGCTCCGGTGATTGTATATATCGTTGCCTCCGTATGGTATTTTGGGCGTGATTACAGCTTTTGCCGGCCCTCCCTGAAGTTCTTTCACAGGCAGTATCTGAAAGATCTGATGAGCCTCGGGGTTCAGTTTTTTATCATCAACATCGCTGTGCTGGTAATATTTACCACCAGCAACCTGATCATTACCCAGCTTTTTTCACCTGCCGAGGTTACTCCTTACAACATTGCCTACCGGTACTTCAGTATGATCACCATGGGATTTGAAATTATTCTGGTTCCCTTGTGGACAGCCTTTACCGATGCCTATGTGAAAAAAGACATTCCCTGGATCAGAAACACAATCCGCTACCTGCTCTTTGTATGGGGCGGAATGATTGTTNTCAGCCTCATAATGCTGGCTTTTTCCGGNATTTTCTACCGTTTCTGGGTCGGGTCCGAAGTGAAAATCCCCTTCAGTATGTCGGCTTTGCTGGCGGGCTATGTAATTCTGGCCACCTGGTGCAATCTCTGGGCATATTTTATCAACGGAACGGGCAAAATACGAATTTCANTATATATAGCNGTATTTCAGGCTGTTGCGAATATTCCCCTGGCCATTTTCCTTGCCCGCAATGCGCATCTGGGCCCTCAGGGTGTGGTACTGGCCACCATGATTGTTATGCTGGCCGGCGCCATTTTGTCGCCCATCCAATCCATCAAAATCATCGAAGGTAAAGACAGCGGATTGTGGGGAAAATAAACAATCCCTTTAAACGCCGATAAATTGGACAATTTGCCTTTCCCCGCCGGGGATGAAGGTCAACAGATTGAATTACGAAATATTCAACATGGATTTGTACAGCTCAGCATATTGCGTGGCTACAACCTGAATGTCAAATTTTTTCACCACCGTATCCCGGGCGTTTTCGGCGATCGTTTGATATTCCCGGTTGTCAATGATCCACCGAATTCCTTCCCGCAGATCATCAGCATCAAAAGGTCTGGCCAGATACCCGTTTTCCCGATGTTTTATCATATCAGGATTTCCTCCAATATCAAACGCCACAACCGGTGTTCCGCACGCCATGGATTCCATAATTCCGTTGGAAAGATTCTCCTGTTCGGAGGGGACAACCATCACATCGGCCGCTGAATAAACAATGCAAAGAGAAAGATCATCGTGCAGGTTCCCCAGAAAACGAACCGGGAAAGGAATCCCTGTATCCCGGGTATCGGCTTTTGCCCCAAAAACCACAATGACAAGATCATCCCTTTCAAAATTGCTCATGGCCTTCAGCAGGTGATGAAAGCCTTTTCTCTTTTCAGCATTGGAAAACTGTGCCCCGAACAAAATAACCTTTTTATCCAAAGGAACCGAAAGAAGACCCCTGGCCATATCTTTTGCCACCGGCTTATATTGCGAGGTGTCAATACCATTCGGCAGGTTCACTACACGAACACCCTGCAAAACCGAGCTTGATGAAGCAGCCTCCTGCATCCACCGGCTCAGTCCAACCATGGTCAGACCGGGCATTGCAGAATAAATCTTTTTCTTCCTTTTCTGTATCCATGTGCTGAGGTCGTTTTGCCTTTCCGAATGGAGCACCGGGCAGTTTCCGCATACGGTGCGGTATCGGTTACAGTTGTTATCGTAATGACATCCCCCTGTAAACGGATTCATATCATGCAAACTCCACGCCACCGGTCGGTTCAGTTTTTCAATGGTTTCAAGGGAAAGAAAATTGTCTGAAATCCAGTGCAGGTGGACGATATCAGGGTTCAATAGCCTGATCGTCTTCATAATAGGTGTTTTCCAGAATGAAATGGAAAAATTCACATTTTCCCGTCCGGGATACCGGTTGAGCCACAGCAGGTAATCGAGATGATAGGAAAAATAATTACGGATTTTGTTGAAGCGGACCTGGTGAACATACGCATTGTCGCTCTTTTTACTTTTAACCAGCATGTGCGAATCGATGCCGTTTTCTCTCAACCCGGTATGCAGGCGGAACGCTGCGCGGGCTGCTCCACCTTCCAGATCACTGGCGCTTAAATGCAATACGCGTATGTTCATAAGGCAACTCCGCTAATTCATCAAAAATACATTTTTTTTTGACCTTTGTTTTTNCGGGATAAGTTACTTTCGTAAATTNGACAAAGCAGAATTCCGGTGGAAGAAAAAAAACTTTCCTACGTAAAAACAAAAACGGCCTCGGGGGAAATGACTTACTTTGATCCCCTGATCCATTGGCTTTTTTGTCTGTTCCTTCTGCTGGTCCCCTATCTCGGAGGGTACCTGCCCCGCCTCAAGGTCGGAGGAACCACGCTCGACATCCGTCATTTTTTTCTTATTGCCTTTACCTTTTTCTTTTTTCTGAAATTTTTCCTGGGCCAGTTCAGGGCGCGCTTAAGCCCTTTTCTGATTGCGCTGGGAATTTATATGTTATATGTACTGCTCAACAAAAACTTCCTTACCGGATCGATTCCGCCTTCCATTCTTTTCAATCTGGTAACAACATGGTTTACCCTGGCCCTGTTCGAGAACCTTGTTTATACGCCTGCTGACGGCAGAAGGCTGTACATGTTTCTGCTCGTGGTAGCGGTGGGGTGTTTCATTGCAAGTGCTTTGCAGACCTTTGTTGACCCGACCTTCTATGTGGGGAAATATAAGGAGGCACTTTACTGGATCCGTTTCTTCAGCCGCTATGAAGGCATTGTGCGCAACAACTCCCTTTTCGCAGGAGTGGGGCCTTACGAGGCCGGAATTGGCCTTTCCTGCCTTTTTCTCTATTTCCTGTTCAGAAATTTCAGGGAATATTCGCTGAGAGACCTTGCTGTTGTAGCTATGCTGGCCTTTTCGGTGGCGGTTACCTATTCCCGGTGGATCTGGGGATTTGCCCTCATCGGAATTCTGGTTTTTGTCTGGTACCGCTATAAACAATACAGCATTGTGCTTTTCCCTGCTGTTATTCTTTTGCTCATTATTCTCTTCCTGGGATTTTTTTCGCAGATAGAACAGTCAAAAGTCTATCAGAAGCGCATTGCAACAGAAACCTACAAAGGCAGAACCGAAACTACCCAGATCTTTGTGGAACGCTTCTTTCAACAGAAACCTGTTTTTGGTTTCGGTGAATCAAGCTGGCAGGATAAGGAATACCTGAAATTCAACTGGTTTGGGATCCATGTTGCCTACTTTGATATTATTTTCAGGGAAGGACTTTTTGGTCTTGCCCTCTTTATCCTCTACTGGATTTTCGGCTTTTTACGTTTCCGGAAAAGCTTCCGTGTAACCGGAAATCCTATGCTCCTTGCCTTTTTCTGGGGATATGTATTTATCAACTTTACGGCTCTGTTTGATAATCTGAATTATTACGGGTATTTTCTGATGTTTTATTTGCTGAACATGTTTCTTCAGAACAAACAGGAACCCATACCCGCTTAATTGTGAAGCTCTGATACTATGATGACTGATCTGCACCGCCGACAAAAAGTAGCCATCCTTCTGCCGGTACATAATGCCCTTCCCTATACAAAAAAAACACTCGAGAATCTTCGTCAGCTCTTGTCTTCTGATTCGCTGAATTCCATCGGTTTTGATTTTGAGCTGGTTGTGGTAGATGATGGTTCCACAGACGGAACTTCTGAATGGATACAAGCAAATTTTCCCTTTGTTCATGTGCTNACCGGTGACGGCACCCTCTGGTGGAGCGGTGGCATCAACAGGGCTGCAGCCTATGCTTTATCAGACCTGAACGCCGCCTANCTGCTGCTGTGGAACAATGATATTGTGGCCGGGGAAGACTATTTTCCGGCGTTGTGCAGAATACTGTCTGAAAATAAGCCCGAAATTATTGTCGGCTCCAAGGTATTTATAGCCGGAGCAGACAATATCCTGTGGAGCATGGGCGGATACTTCAACCGCCGTTCAGGTGTTAAATATCCTGTCGGGTTTGGAGAGCCCGATTCGGAAACATACAGGCAGCCTCTGGACGTTGACTGGCTGCCCGGCATGGGAACCTGCCTTCATCGGTCAGTTATTGAGAAAATAGGGTACTGGGACGAAGTGCATTTTCCGCAGTATCACGGTGATTCTGATTTTACCTGCCGGGCCAGGGAAAACGGATTCATCCTGAGGGTGTATCCCGAACTGAAACTCTGGAACCATACCGACCATACAGGCGCCCTGCACCAGGGACGCTGGAAGGATCTTCTCCGGTCATTTTCATCAGTTCGTTCCAATTATCACCTCGGCAAGGATATGATGTTTTACNGCCGGCATGGAAAAGGAGTTTTTTGCTATTACGGACTTCTTGTTAAGTACCTCCGGTATGTGGGAGGCTTTTTCAAGGGAAAACTATCGGGTGCATTGGGAATCAGCCGGAAAAATCATTCCATTCAATCCTGAATGTATGGAATCTGTTGTAATTGTTACACCGTCATGGTTTATTGAAGTGGACCTGCCTGTGGTCAGGGCATTATCATCACACTATGCCGTTCACTGGATGATATTGTTTCAGAAAGACCTGCGTGAATATACTCCTGCCGATGTCGTTCGTCTGACAGACAGCCTTCCCGTTACACTGCATATTTTTCAGCGGAAACACCGGCGGCTGCACCCCCATAATGCCCTTCTTGCCTTCCGTGTTGTTAGGGAAATAGCCTCCGTTCCCGGTGCCCGCATATATTTCAATACCCTGGAAGATATGTACCTTCTGATTCTCTCCCGGTTGTTTTTTTCTTCCTCCAGGATTATTATCGGGGTTCATGATTTCATACCCCACCGAAAATTTTCCACCCTGCTCATCAAATTTACACACCAGCTGGTATACAGGCTCTTCAGAAATTTTCATTTCTTTTCAGAAACCCAGAGGCGGGCCTTTCTGCAGAAATATCCGCACAAAAGAGCGTGGATGATCCCCATGTTTGTGAAGGATTATGGCCTTCCCACCACAGGAGGTTCCCTGAAAAGGGATCGCTGTCATTTTCTGTTTTTCGGACAGATGCGCTACAACAAGGGAATTGATGTGCTGACGGAAGCCATCAATTTATTGAGCGAAAAAACCGGAAGCTTTCTGGTTACAATGGCTGGAGCCGGGACAGAAGCTGAAAAATACCGCCAGGAAATCCGTGATCAGCACTGCGTGAAATGGGACATCCGGATTATCCCCGATCAGGAAATTCCCGATCTTTTTTCCCATACCGATTTTCTGGTTTTGCCTTACAGGGATGTAACCCAGAGCGGCCCTCTCTGGATTGCCTTCCGGTACGGTGTGCCTGTTATTGCAAGCGACTTGNCGGGGTTCAGGGAATGGATTACGGAAGGNGAAACGGGCTTTTTTGTACCTCCCGAAGATCCCCATGCCCTGGCCGATACCATGNTCAGGGCACTGCACATGACCGGGGAAGAGAAGAACCGCATGCAACAAAACATTTTGCAGTTTGTTCGTATAAAACTTGATCCGGAAAATATAACCACGGCCTATAGAAAAATGTTTTCATCGGCTGTATGATGGAGCAACAATGAATACAATCCCGAAAATACTGATTACAGCCCCGAGCTTTGACGAACGCGAAAACGTGAGTGGGGTGGTTTCTGTGGTCCGCCTGATTATGAAGCTTCCGGGGTACAGCTTTACCCATTTTCGTCTGGGGCGCAGGGATAACGAACGATCGGGCATATTCTGGCTGATGAGCCAGATAGGGTCTTTGTTTTCCTTTGTGCGGGTGGTTGGACGTTTTGACCTGGTGCATATCAGCTATTCCCTGAATCCTCCTTCCATCCTCAGGGATTTCTTTTATGGCCTGCTTGCACGCTTGTTTGGGAAAAAGCTGATAGTTCATGTTCACGGAGGAAAGTATCTGACCCGGAAACCGGACAACTTCCTGCTCAATGCAATGATAAGGCAACTGCTCCGGTATGCTCACAGGGTACTTGTTCTCAGCGCCAGAGAGGAACAACTTCTGCAGGAAAATTACGGGCATTATCCTGTCAGCATTCTGCCGAATTGTGTTGAATTTCCTGCTGATATTCAGCGGAGCGAAAATTCCGGTCCGCATCTCCGCTTGCTCTTTTTTGGCAGGATTCATGAATCAAAAGGGATATGGGATATTTGCGAGGCCATGAAAATTCTGGTACAGCAGAAAGAAAATGTTATCCTTGATGTGTATGGAAAAGGCCCCGAACAGGAACGATTCATTGCTTCCTGTTCCCTGGCAATGGGAGAACGATTCAGATACCGTGGCGTTGCCTCAGGATCTGAAAAATGGAAGGTGCTTGCTTCTTACGATGTTTTGCTTCTTCCTTCCCGGTACGGTGAAGGCCTTCCTATGGCAATGCTGGAAGCAATGGCCGTGGGGCTTGTGGTGGTGGTGACCGACGACGCATCCATAACAACGGTAATTGAAGACGGCACAAACGGAATTCTGGTGCAGAAAAATGACCCCCGTGCACTGGCAGAGAAAATCAGCTTTCTGGCAGGTAACAGGGCACTTGTACAAGCAATTGGAGAGAAGGCTCGTCAAACCATTCGTTCCCAATTTACCGTGGATAACTATCTTTATCGTCTTGATTCAATTTATAAACAACTGGTATAGAAAACGGCTCCTATGCAAAAAACCGAAATACTGGGATTTAATGTCTTTTCAGGTACCCTCGATGAAATTCAATGGGATCGTGTTCCGGTAATTGTAAATACCATCAATGCTTATTCGTATGTGGTTACCAAAAAAGATTCGCTGTTCCGGAAAGCATTGATGACCTCAGATGTACTCGTTCCTGACGGTTTTCCTGTGGTTATAGCGGCCCGTATCAGAGGCGACAGAAGAATGAGAAAAATTGCCGGAGCCGATATCCTGTTCTATTTGCTGGAAATGCTCGAAAAACAGAATGGAACCTGTTTTTTTCTGGGCTCTGAACAAGAGACCCTCAGGCTTATAGAAGAAAGGCTTCGTAAGGAATACCCCTCGGTAAAAGCTGGCTTTTTTTCACCCCCGTTCAGGGAAGAATTTTCAGAAACTGAAATCAGAGAAATGATCGGAAGGATTAATTCCTTTAAGCCGGATGTGTTATTTGTGGGGATGACGGCTCCCAAGCAGGAAAAATGGGTGCTGGCCAATAAACCGGCCATCCATCCCTGCATTATCTGCTCCATTGGTGCCGCGTTTGATTATTTTGCCGGGACTCTTCCCAGGCCATCACGCTTCTGGATTAAAATCGGAATGGAATGGTTTGTTCGGCTCGTGAAAGAACCCGGAAGGCTCTGGAGGAGATATCTGGTGCATTCTCCGGTTTTTTTCTTTGACCTTTTCAGGTGTCTGGTTCTGGGCAAAAGGGTGGTGAAAAAGCCCGGAAAAGAATAACTACTTGTAATACTCGAATCGGAGGTTCAGTCGTTCTTCAATGGCCTCTGCCAGTGCCAGCAGATCTTCGTCGTCATCGGTTCTCCACCTGACTTTCAGTTCTTTGCCTGCCATATTGATTCCTTTCATAAGGGTATGAAGAAGATCCGTCAGCTCCCTGGCAGATGACGAATCACAGCAAAGAAAATCGCAGTCCAGGATCGTTACCGTTTCCGGATGTTCCGCATATTTCTTCACCCATTCATGAGCCGGCTTGAAATAAACCGAGGCATTCGACGGATAAGAACACCCCTGGATATGTATATAGCCAGGTTTTAAGTTAAAAGTAAATGTTTTATCAGAACCGGGTATGTACAATTCTTCCATTGATAGTCCCTTTTGATGCTAATGCCAATTTACGATATTTTTCTGATAAAAACTCTGCTGTTTTTTTTGTCCTGATGCTTTGATAGTTCAACCCAACCTGACAGGTCGTTCATCAAATTTAATGCGGATTAAAAATTCAGGAATGAAAGCCGTTGGTAAGGTTAATCCGTTCATCGGTCAGAGATATTGCACGGTTGGTCAAAAAGGATGAACTTTTACCCGGGTTGTTTGTCATTTACGATAGAGGTAATTTTACCCTGATTAACATATGTTGTTTATGATAAGAAACCTTGCGAATTATTTCCTTACACGCAGATGGTATGTACGTTCCAAGTCGCTGAAGGGGTATTCGCGTGTGTTAGCAGCTTTTATTCAGGTTTCCGATATCCTGCTTCTTGTTCTCATTAACCTTCTTGCATGGAGGATTTACAGAAGGATTGATCCCGACTGGGCACCGACTCTTACGTTTTCGCTTGTGCTGTTCTATTTGGTTCAGTTCGTGGTCTGGTTTTCCCTTCTTCAGGTAGCAAACCTTCCTAAAATCCCCCGAACTACGCGTACAATAGTGCTGGTTTTCAATGTATTGCGAGTCAGTTTCATCGGATTAATTGCCCTGTTTGTTTTCAAATATCTTTTCGGAGTGTGGCAGGTTACACCAGCCTTGATTTTTCTTTTTTCTGCCCTTGCCGCTGTAACATATTCATTGGCTCACATCGTTTCGGTGAGGCTTTTTAAGATTTACAGAAGCAAAGGATATGACATCCACAAGGTACTTGTATTTGCCGATACCTATTCCGAAGATTTCATCCGGAAGATAATGGAACAGAAGGAATGGGGCTTTGAAATTGTTGCCATCATCTCCGATTCACGGATTATTAAAAACAAATTTGAAAATATTGTTCCGGTTTATTCATCCCGTAAAGACCCTGTTGAACTGATTAAAAAACACGTGGTGGATGAAGTGATCTACAGCCGGTTCAGGTTTGCTGAAGAGGAGTTCAGGAAGGTCATTCTCTACTGCTTCAAGACCGGAATTATTTTCCGGATGCAGTCGGAGCTTTCGCCGGTTGACGATGTAAAAATCCGCCTGGAACAATTGCATAAGATGCCTGATCTGGTATTTCTCAATGTTCCGGGTGATAACATCGCCCTTATGTTCAAATCGTTTATTGATCATGCTGTTTCGCTTGCTTTAGTTCTGATTTCTCTCCCTGTTTTTGCTGTGATTGCCATAGCAATTAAACTGGATTCTCCTGGTCCGGTCTTCTTCCTGCAGAAGAGGGTCGGACTCAGGGGAAGAGAGTTCAACCTCATTAAGTTTCGTACCATGGTGAAAAATGCGGAAGAGTTAAGGAAGCTGATTGAGAAACAGAATGAGATGGACGGTCCGGTATTTAAAGTGAAAAATGATCCGAGGGTAACCCGCGTGGGGAAATTTCTGCGGGAGACAGGACTGGATGAACTGCCTCAGCTTTTCAACGTTATCAAGGGCGAAATGTCACTTGTTGGCCCAAGGCCTCCTCTTCCGAGCGAAGTAAAACAATACCCCGACCAGTATCTGCGCCGGCTTTCTGTTAAGCCCGGGATTACCTGCACCTGGCAGGTGGTTCCCAACCGGAACTCCGTCCGGTTTGAACGCTGGATGCAGCTCGATATGGAATACATTGACAAATGGTCTCTGAAACTCGATTTCCTAATCTTCCTGAAAACTTTCCGAACAGTTATTCTTCGTACCGGCCTCTGATCGATTTTTTCCCTCTCCATGTCGTTTTTTCTGTGTAACTTTAGGGGCATTCATATGGAGGCTTATATTTTATCAAATGATGAAACACCTATGTATTAACACAAACACCAATGAATAAATTTCAAATCATGGGAGTTCCCCCGCTTTGGCGGGGCAGGCTATCCAACCTTTAAAAATCAATTTTGTTCGGATGAAACCCACATGTTTCACAAACACAAACACCACGGTAATAAAATCACCAACATCCGGGTTCCATCATACCATTGAAAATTAATTTTATTATGATAAAGCATCGTGAAATTCCTATCGAACAGACCAATCCCGTCAAGGAATTAATCTTCAGGGCACTTGAATACAAATGGATTTATATCATCAGTCTTGCTTTGTTTTTAATCTACTTTGCCGGGAAAAACAAATATGCCCCCCGTACCTACGAAAATTCAGCTACCATTCTCCTGAACAAGAATCCAAAATCCATGCTGGGAGGCGGTAATGTGCTTACAGGCCTCGAAGCTCTTGAGTTTGCCAATAATGTGGAAAACGAGGTGGCTGTTCTTTCTTCTTATACCCTTGTGAGCAACACCCTTTTCTTACTCGATTTTGATGTATCCTATTACCATATCAAAGATGATTTTCTCGGGAAGATTATCGGCAACTCGGCCATGACCACCGAGCTTTATACAAGCTCTCCTTTTAAGATCGTTCTCGACAAGACCCATGTTCAGCCTATCAATTCTTTTTTCGATATTTCAATTGTCAACGATTCGGTTTTTGTGCTGGAAATGCATGAAGATAAGCCTTATCTATACAATTATCTCGACGGAGGTATCCGGCAAACAGGCCCGATCTATTTCCGTAAACAATTTCAGTTCGGAAAGATGATTGATACCAGTTTCTGCCGCTTTTCCGTAACCATTACAGACCTGTCAAGAGCTAAGGAACTTCAGAAAACCGGAAAGCTGGCATTTGTTATGAATCACCCGGAACAGATTGCCTTGCAGTATCAGAGAAACATAAAAGCAGAGGCTAAAAACCCCGGTTCATCGGTCATCAAAATCACTCTGAAAGGAAATCACGAAAAGAAGGTGACTGATTTTCTGAACAAGCATATTGATACCTATTTAACCAATAACCTGAACAAAAAGAACAAAATTGCTGTCAGTACCATTGAATTTATTGATTCACAGCTTTCTGATATTTCGGACTCCCTTACTACCGTTGAAAGGAGACTGCAATCCTACCGTTCCTCCCATCAGATCACCAATCTGAGTTTTCAGGGGCAGAAGTATATCGAACAACAGACCCAGCTGGAAAATGAGAAAGCACGGCTGGTTTTGCAAAAACGATACTATGATTACCTGGTGGAATATCTTTCTTCAAACAAAGATGGGGCTGACCTGGTGCCTCCTTCGACCATGAATGTTGTTGACCCGGTCATGAACCAGCTTGTGGTGGAACTGATCAACAACAATGCAGAAAGAGCCTCAATTCTGCAGAACGAAAATATTCAGAACCTTTTTCTCGGGCAGATAGAAAATAAAATTAACAACCTGAAAAAGACGATATTGGAAAACGCCCGGAACAACCTGAATACCATTCAGATTTCCATTAATGAACTGGATTACCGGAGCAAGGTTCTTGCAAACGAAATTGCACGCCTTCCGGGCACTGAGCTTCAGCTGGTGGGCATTGAAAGGAAATTTAAGCTGAACGATGCTATTTATACCTATTTACTCGAGAAAAGAGCTGAGGCACAAATAGCCAGAGCATCCAATACACCTGATTTTGAAGTGATTGATTTGGCCAGAGACTCCATGGTCAAAGCCATATCGCCCAAACGAAGGCTCAACCTGGTTCTGGCGGTTCTATTGGGGCTTCTCCTTCCTACCGTTTACATTCTTCTGAAAGAGTTCTTCAATGTCCGCATCTCAGAAATCCGCGATATTGAAGCCATCAGCAACCTGCCTTTCCTTGGGGCTATTGTGAGGAGCCGGAAGGAAACCCCGCTGGTTGTTAAGGAATACCCGCGTTCTATCGTTTCAGAATCGTTCCGGGCCCTGCGCACCAATATTCAGATACGCATGGGAACCGACAGGCCTGTTGTCCTGGTGGTTACCTCTTCCACAAGCCGGGAAGGGAAAAGCTTCATTGCCCTGAATCTGGCTTCATCCTTTGCTTCCTTCGGAGGAAAAACGGTCCTTCTCGAATTCGATATGCACAAACCGGTTTTGACAGAAAACCTGAAACTTAAATCCGGCAAGGGGTTAAGTAATTTTCTCGACGGGCAGGCAGCCCCCGCAGAAATTATTCTGGCATCTGGCATTGAAGGCCTTGATTTTATCTCCTCAGGTCCCGTTCCCTTTAATCCTTCGGAGCTGATCAGTACCCAGAAGGTGAATGAACTGTTTGAATTCCTGAAGCAGCGGTATCATTATATTGTTCTTGATACACCTCCGCTTGCGGCTGTAGCCGATACCTACCTGCTGATGAAACACGCCGATATGAACATTCTGGTTACCTGCCGGAATACCACTCCAAAGAGTCTGTTTACGGCAGTTCTGGCCAACCTGGAAAACAATAACATTGAAAACCTTCAGGTGGTTCTTAATAACTATGAACTGCGCAATGGCAGAGATGAGTACTCATACGATTATAGTTATGTTCAGGAGGAAGGCAGGCGCAAAGGCTTGTCACGCTACCTGAAAAAGTTCTTATCGTTTGGTAAACTTCCGCGTGTCCGAAAAGGCTGAAAATTGATTTTACTTTATTTTACCGAAATGGCAAAGTAAAGAACGGCAATCAGGGTTGTAATGGCCGACAACAGGGTCGAAATGGTGGTATTCTGGTAACTGGTTGACTTGGCCCTGAGCGGTTCGACGATGATCACATCATTCGGGTACAGAAAATAATAATCTCCTGATGCCAGTTCCTTACTGGTAAGATCAACATACCGGTAAATAATTTCTCCTCCCGTTTCCCTNACAATCACAACTTTTTTCCTGTTGCCGTANCGGGAAATGCCTCCGGCAAGAGCCAGGGCCTTGTAAATATTGATTTTTTCGTCGGTGTAAGTGTAGGTACCCTGCCGTTCAACTTCGCCAAGTATGGTAACCTGGTTATTGACAAATTTTACTATTACTGCCGTGTTGGGCAAATAGTTGGCAAGCAGGCTCTCAATCCGCATTGAGGCTTCCCGGGTAGTAAACCCTTTCAGGTATATCTTTCCAACAAAGGGAAAATTGATATTGCCTTCCGAGTCAACATTGTAGCTCACAAGATCAACCTGTGTCTGCCCCCACAGTGTGGCATTGTCGTTAAAAATTCTCGTAGCCTTTTCATCAATGCTGATCACTTTAATGTACAGCTGATCATAAGGAGCGATAATTCTTTCAGCCCGGGGAGATTTGTGAACTTCCACCGAGTCAAATTTCCGGTCGAAGTAAACAAGCTGCTTTTGCGGAATACAGCCCGTAAAGGTCAGAATCACTATCAGAATGGTTGGTACGAAAAGCCGGCAGCTGATGAAAGACCTCATAGAAAGGAGTGATTTGTTTTACGACAAGTTGTCCTGACAAATATAACACTTTTGCGGTACAGACTGTACAATTAATCCTCCTTGCTGAAGAATTGATTAACCGGGTTTTTGTGTATTTCAACAGAAGAAATTTGTCAAACAAGCGGTTGGCGCCCGGCACCAACCGCTTGTTTGTTAATACGGCATTAAGCTTGTAATTCAGGTTANCTGACCTGCATCAGCCGTAAGGTCTTTGTTCCCTCCCGTGTGGTGATTCTGACCAAATAAATGCCGCTACCCAAATTACTGCGGCCGTTTTCTTCAGGTTTCCATGTAATGGTGTGTTCTCCGGCCGGCAATGCCTTCCTGTCTATTCTGTCTGCAAGCCTTCCTGTTGCATCATAAAAGGCAAAGGAAACATCCGTGTCCGCTGTCAGTTGTACGCGGAGGGTGACAGTTTCCCGGAACGGATTGGGGTAAGCGATAATATCCGGCATCGCATCAATNGCTGTAACTTCCGTGGTTCCGGCTCCGGTGAATGTGATAAACGCTGTTCCAAATCCGGCAAATGCAAGGGGANACCCTGCCGTGGCAGTCCATGTCAGATTCTTATATTCCTGCAATCTTTCATGGTTCCAGAAACGGAGGGTNCAGGTGTGTCCTTCCGTGAAACCGGGAAGGGGAATATCCGAAGAAGGATCCGTCATGCTGGCCGACATTCCGAACACCTCAGACCCATCATACACTGCTGCTCCCACGCACAGCTCCCCATCGAAAATTCCGATTTCATCACCGGTTTTCAAACCGTCAGTCCCTTGAAATCCTGTCAGCACAAAATTCATGGGCGCATACAGATCGCCGGGGAATNCCTCGGAAAAATAGGTTAAACCTTTTCCGGCCTGTGCGTAACTTTCGGCCGACGATTTGTCTCCGCTGGTGCCCGTTGTTAGGAAATCGGGCGCGGTCATGGTTACGTAATACCCTTCTCCCGGTTTCAAACTATCAACTCCAATAGTGAGTTTGCCTGACTGCAGCAGATTGATCCTGGTGCGATCGTCCTTAAGCTTGTAAAAGGTCTTTCTCTCGATCAGGGAAGCAAACAGATCGGTAAATGCTGACGGGTTCTTCGACGGGTATCCTATCAGGTTCTGTCCTTTGACAAGAGGAATGCTGATATTTCCCTTAACGGGTGACCCCTTAACCTGCATTGTTGCACCGGTGCGCATCCAGACATGGTATCCTTCGCCGGGGTGCATGCGTTCGAGATTNCTGAACCATGTGCCNTCAGGCAATTGGGTCATAAACCGGCCGGAACGGTCCTGTACTTTGATCAGTTGTTTGCCGGCCATCAGGGGCGCAAAAATATGGCTGAGGCTGTCGTCGGCCGGAACCACATAAAAGGAAACCATGTTCCATCCTTCTTCCAGCCGCAGATTCTGCAGACTATCGGCCGCTGTTGCCGGAGGATCGGTGACCGGGTCAGGCTGGGAGTTGCCCGCATTTCCGTCATAAATGCATACGATTGCCTTCCATGGAGCCAGGTTTACCGATGCCGGAAGGCTCGTTCCCGCGGCATCAATAGCATTCCCTCCGGTATTCATGGAGGCAGCTGATAAGGAAGGATTCACCAGAAGACGGGAATTGGCATACGGATCAAAGGGAGCAGTGGCTACTTTGTATAAATGNATGTTGTCAAAGTACATNGTTGCATCAAAATACTTGCTTGTACCAAAAAGAAACTTGCCGGTTGTTGTTTTTCCGGAAGTAAAAATGTAACGNTATTCTGCCCTTGCCGTATCGCAGGTTACGGCATAATTAAACTGAACGGGATTATCGGCATCATCCTTTAGCTGAATGGTTCCGGGCTTATCGCTTTTTGCCGAAAAGGAAATCAGGTAGCTTGTTCCCGCTGTGTAGCTGATGTTCTGACTGCTGAGAAAAGCTCCGTATGTCGGACTGGAAGAAAGAAAACGCATCTGAACATACCCGCCGTCCATTTTGCCGTCGTTTTTCCATATGCGCTGGAAGTTATCGGGATACCCCCACCAGTCGTTTAGATTGGTTGTAAAGGTTCCGTTTTTCAGCAAATCGGCCGAGAGGGTGTCAGTTACCTTTTGCGTGCTCCACCATACGGGACTTTCGGATGAATGGGCATCCTGGCCGTGAAAGGCTCTCCATCCGCTGAGGTTGAACAGGGTTTCGCCGGATCCCTGGACTTTATGAAGAATCGTTGCACGGCTAAACGGATTGGCATAAATGTTATAATCAAAATTTCCGAACGTTGTGGGTTCGCTGCTGCTTAATAACAGACTGACATCTCCCAGGTTTATGGTGAAAAATGTATTGTGCACAACGGTATTTGCATAGCTGGTTGAAGACAGTGCCCTGTCGATCAGAATCGATAATCCGCCTCCGTAAACGGTATTGCTGTCAACCGTATTGTCGAGGGAGTTATGCAGGAAAATGGCTGTGGCCTGCCGGTCATTGATGATATTCCCTGTTACTTTGTTGGCAATGGAATAGTCATCAAGATAGATGCCGAATCCCCAGTTGTGGTATGCTTTGATGGATTCGTTCAGGTGGATATTTTCAATGTAATTCTGCCGAATGGTGGTATTTTTTGAGTAATCGCCCCAGATATAGATTCCGGCTCCGTCTTTCAGTGTCATCAGGGCATTGGACACTACATTGTGTTCGATGAGTGTATTCCTGCTGTCGCTGCGGATTCCACTGTATCCGGTTGAATCAACCCTGTTGCTGGTGATTTTGTTGGAGGACCCCATATGATTGATGAAAATTCCTATGGCTCCGTCATATCCGTTTTTGCCATATCCCGGAACCAGTCCGATCTGTTTGACCGTGTTGTTGTCGATGATGCTGTTCTGCAGCGAGGTGGCTGAAATCCCCTTGCCATAGCAGGAACGGATCTGATTGGAAAGAATCCGGATCTGATCGCCTGTTTTACACTCGATGCCGGAAATCAATGACTCACGTATTGTGCAACCTGAAATTTCAATACTGCTGCAGTTATTCAGGTAAACGGCCGATTCCGTTTGATACTCAAAGGCTATGTTTTTTACAGTAAGGTTCTTTACCGAAGCGGCATAGAGACCAGAGGATTTTGAACAGGCCTGTATGCCGGCTGTGTCTTTTACATCCTTCAGGTACACATACAATGTGTCGTTTCTCCAGTACCATTCGCCGGGAGCATCAAGGGAGGAAAACGTATTTTCCAGGTAATAGATGTATCCGGGCTGAATGGTGTATTCCACACCCGGGTTCATGGTTAGGCTTCCCGGTGTATAGGATGATACCGTGCTGTAATCCCATGTATAGTCGCTTGTCCGAACACGGCAGGTTGCCCCTTTCCATGAACCGGCAGGCTGTGTAAGTTCCGCGTCGCCGATCCATGTGGTTGAATTGCTGTTGTCGGCAGTAAACCAGTTTCCTGCATTGGGCGTCCGTGCCAGGAAGTACAGTATATTGTTCACATAAACGCTCAGGGGTTTTTCTTTGACAACTGCTTTGTAAACCAATCCCTGGTACTGCTTCCAGCCTGTATAGGTCCTGGCCCCGGTAATTACCGGCAGTTCTCCGCTTCCATAAGCATCCACTGCAATGGATTTTGTGTCCGATCCAAGATTGTTCAGGCTTATCTGCCCGAAAAAGCGGCTGCCCCGTTTCAGAAGGATTTTGTCTCCCGGCTTGATCTGAGAAGCAACGGTNTTGAGTTTGTCCAGAGTTTTCCAGGCACTCGTTTCCGATGTACCTGTATTACGGTCATCTCCCTGCCGGGAGTCAAGGTAGTAGGTAGTCTGAGCCGGTGCTGTAAGTACCGATAACAACAGTAAAATGATTCCCGTTACAACCAGTAACAGAAACCTTTTGTCTCTTCTTTTCTTCATCGCATCAATCGTTTGGTTCAACATCATTTTTCTGTTCGCAATGGCACAAAACCTCCCCATCAAATGGCAAAAACCATTTTTGACGAAATGACATTTTGGAATGTCAGGAGATTAAAATTCTATGTTAAATGCTATTTTTTATACGACGAAAAATAATTAGCATGTTACGGTTGTTTTACACCAAAAAAGGATTTAGAATGATTTTAGATTATTTTATAAAATACAGGTATACAATAATTTGCAGTTTAATCAACCCTGCTGTAACGCATGGTTATAAAAATTTTTGTCTAACAATTCTTCGTAAAAAGAGGGGAAGGAGGAAATTTGCCAAAAAAGACAAGGGGCGTTACCCATTAAACCCCGGTTACTTTCTTGCCTTGATACAAGAAAGAAATTAAATTTCGCANAAGAAAATCTACCAGTTGGCGGTGAGGCCAACTGNATAGATTTTCTATCGCGGGAAAGGAAAAACAAGAACCCTGCGTTCTCTGCCAGCCTGGGCACCCCTGTTTTGCCCTGGCCCACGCGCTTTGGATTTACGTTCAGGAAAGAAATTCCTTTTCAGAAACGGGATTAAGCTCTTGCTCTGGCCCTTA
>JGI24721J26819_10000448_pt1 | contig 45235 bp, 39 predicted proteins | sample YelNatPaOPGAMG01_FD_26819 | JGI IMG/M metagenome (IMG submission 26819) | reverse complement strand
ATCAATCTTATTGGAACGATATTGGGTGGATACTGTAGTCTGCTTACACCGGCTAAATCCGCTGCCGCATATGTGCACCATTTACACATAAATCCAATTATCTTGGGTTCAAAATTTTCGTTCATAATATTCTCCTGTTCACTATTTTATTTAATTTTTAGAAAAAGTCAAGCAACCGATTAATTACTGAATCGCTACGGTTATAAACTTGACTTTTCTGGAAAAGTTTATAGAATTAAATTTCATAGAATTTGAAAAGGAGGTTTATGGAATATTTTTTAACCGACGAAGAAAAGGCGTTGAAAGAAAGGGTGAGGAAGATTGCGGAAGAGATTATATTACCGGTGCGTGATGAACTTGATAAGAATGCTGAATTTCCGCGCACGATAATTGAGAGAATGGCAAAAGAAGGACTATTGAGGATATTCATACCAAAAGAATATGGTGGAACCGGTGCAAAGATTATGGATATGAGCATTGCCTGTGAAGAGGTTGGAAGGGTCTGTGCTGGTGTTGCCACTGCCTATGCTGTTGGTGCACTCGGTTCAGGACCAATAATATACTTTGCCTCTGAAGAACAGAAAAAGAAGTATCTACCAAAGATTGCAAGTGGTGAACTATACTGTGCATTCGGGCTCACTGAGGCGCAGGCAGGGAGTGATGTAGCAAATATCCAGACCACGGCAAGAAGAGAAGGCGATTATTATATTTTAAATGGCGTGAAACAATTCATTTCAAATGGCAGTATTGCAGATGTCTATGTGGTTCTTGCCTCTACTGATAAGGCAAGAGGGGCAAGGGGGATTTCAGCATTTATTGTAGAAAAAGGGATGCCAGGATTTGATTTTGGTAAGCATGAAAACAAACTCGGCATACGGACTTCAACCACAACCGAACTTGTATTCTCTGATTGTAAGGTGCCGAAAGAAAACCTGATGGGAAAAGAGGGATTGGGATTTATCTATACAATGCGAAATTTTGACCGGGCAAGGCCTGGTGTTGGTGCGATCGGACTTGGTGTAGCACAGGGTGCGTATGAGGCAGTTCTTAAATTTGCTGCGGAAAAAAATCTCTTAGGCAATCAATATATTCAACGCAAGATTGCAGATATGGCAACCGAGATTGAGGCGGCACGTTCACTCATTTATGCTGCTGCCCGTTCAATAGATGCCGGGATAAAAAATACAACCAAACCTGCATCATTTGCCAAACTATTCCCTTCTGATATTGCAATGAAGACCACGCTTGATGCGATTGAAATAATGGGTCCGTATGGATTATTGAGAGAATATAATGTGGAGAAGATGTTGCGCGATGCAAAGATTACACAGATCTATGAAGGAACGAATCAAATCCAGCGCGGTCAGATCGCCCTGGAGATTATCAGGGAGACTGGATACAAAAAGGAGTGACGATGGAATTAAATAAAGAGGCTTTGTTGTTACAAAATGAGATCAGAAAATTTGCAAAAGAAGTATTGTCAGAAAAAGCAGATGAATTTGATAAAAAAGGTATATTCCCGGTTGAGAATATCAAAAAAATCAGTGAGATGGGTATCCTTGGTTCTACCATACCAGAATCTTTTGGTGGTTGTGCACTTGATACGGTTTCATTCCTTGTGACCTTAGAAGAGATAAGTAAGGTCTGTCCTTCAACCGCGCTCATACTCCTTGCTCATAATATTCTTTTTTCATATCCACTGGTAAAATTTGGTAATGATGCGCAGAAAAAAAAGTATCTACCATTTTTGGCAGCCGGAGAATCTATCGGTGGTTTTGCTGAGGTCATAACCAATGAAATAAAGGTGGGATTAGAGAACAATTCTTACATTATCTCTGGAAGAAATCATATTTTACTAAATGGCGTCGCAAATGGACCTTTTTTAATGTTTGCGGAATATAATGGTAAAGTTGATGCCCTGATGGTCGATAGTTCGGTTTCAGGTGTCCTAAGAAATAAAAAAGATAATATCATTGGAATGAATTGTAGTGGCATTACTGAATTGGTCTTTGATAATCTTAGGGTATCAGCAGATAATCGGCTTGGCAATGAAGGTGATGGAAGGAATATCCTTGAAGAGATAAAGACATTTGCCAATCTGGGTTTCTCAGCAATAAATCTGGGGATTGCCCAGGCAAGTATGGAGAATGCGATAAAATATGCAAAGGAAAGGGTTCAGTTTGGTGAGCCAATAATAAATTTTGGTATGGTCAGGGAGATGATTGCTGATATGGCAACGAAGATAGAGGCGGTCAGGAACTTATTGTATGATGGAGCAAATATCAGGGATAATAATAAAGACTGCGCACGGATTTCTGCAATCACGAGATATTTCAGTAATCAGGCAGTTGCTGAGATTACAACGAATGCGATACAGGTCTATGGTGGTTATGGATATATGAAGGATTATCCAGTTGAAAGATATTTCCGTGATGCCCAGGTTTCGAGGGTTTTGTGCTGTTCAGGGATGGAATTAAAAGAATCTATTGTTTCAAAGACGATATAGTTTTTTCTAAGATCAAATCTCATCTCTTTTTGGCGATTACACCGATAGAAAGGGCAGTATAGAGGAATATTCTCTTTTTTGACAAAGATTTCTGGATTTCATAAAATTTTTCTGTTAAACGTCCAAAAAATTTTGGATACATAGGAAGATATATCTTGAACCTCAAAAGAATTTCTCTTATGATTTTATAAACTATCCCGGGCCTTGACCAATCGCCGTAAAAATAGAGGGGTTCTAAATCATATCTTTTTATCAATCTTTTAAGCGAATCAATGGTAAACTGTCTTTCCCAGCCTGCAAACCATAATTTCAAAAACACCAAAATATTTTTTATCAATGTATAGATATGAAATGTCTGGGGTACATCAATAATCAGTAATCCATCTTTTTTTAAAATCCTGCAATTTTCTTTTATCAAAGGTGCTGGATCCCTGAAATGTTCAAGAAGCCCTTGATGAAAGACGATGTCAAAGGTTTCATCTTTAAATGGTGTGTTGAGAGCATCTGCCTGAATCAATTGAACATTATTTTCGTTTTTTAAATAATTTTTAGCAAGGTTTAAACTTTTTTTTGAATAATCAAGTAAAAAGACATTTGCCCCGAGTTTTGCCAATCTGATCCCATCCCTGCCCGTCCCAGCACCAGGTTCAAGGGCAAATTTATTTTTGGGATTAATGAATTTTATCAATTCCTGAATGATATCGGTGACAGGCGGGTATATGGATTCAGGTTGTTTTCGGGACCAGAACCTATCCCATAGATTGCGTGCGTCTTCCATATCTGATTATACAGATTTTTATCTCCTGGTCAACTGATTTTTACTGACGAATATTTATTAAGTAGCAGGTAGAGAGAAGAAGTTATCAGTTTTGCTCACTTGACAGTCCTTATTTTTTGATTATCATTTAAATTCTGGAGGTTTAAATGAATTATGATAAACTTGAGAAGATTCTTCTTTTTATTATTTTGATTTTTGCCGGCGGTGTCTATTTATATACTGTGGCACCGACAGTATCTTTCTGGGATTGCGGGGAGTTTATTTCTTCTGCCTATACCCTGGCAATCCCCCATCCACCAGGCACGCCTTTTTATGTGATTCTGGGCAGGGTCTGGTTGATGGTGCTTGGAATATTTGCCAGCATTCTGCCGATCTCAAAGGAAGTTGCCTGGCATATGAATCTGATTGCGATAACCTTTACCCTTTTATCTGCGGTCATTTTTTATCGTCTTCTATTAAAGATATTCAGATTATGGTCAAAGAATGAAAACCGCTTGACCCAGATTCTTGTTGCCTTTGGAACAACACTTTTAGTATGCTTCTTTTATACGGTCTGGGATAATGCGGTTGAAACCGAGGTTTACACCGCAGCAACATCTGTATTCCTCTTTGTAAATTACATTGTCCTTAAATGGTATGAGAGTGTGAAGAATGGTCAACCCAGGAATGAATTTCTTCTCCTGTCCTTTTATCTTATCTTTCTATCCACCGGTATCCATCTCACACCATTTTTGATATTTATCCCTGTCTATGGTTTCATCTTCATTGTGGAAAGGAGATATTTAAAGGACTGGTTATTGATATTATTAGGATTATTCCAGATCTTTCTATTTGTTTTGTTGTTCATTGCCCCTGAAAATCTTTATACATTGTTAATCATAATCCTTGGACTGATCCTGCTCATTGCCATTGTCTTGCCCCTGAACAATCCGAAAAAATATGCACACTGGCTCTTTTTCTGGGCCGGTGTTGTGTTCGTCATTATTGGTGTCTCAACCGAGTTGTATCTGCCGATAAGGTCAAGACGTATTACCGAATTATACAAAGACAGAGTTGCCCAAGAACTTTATCTCAAGGGTGAAAATATTGCACCGCGGATAAATGAATGTGAACCCGGTGCGAATTTGAAGGCATTTGATGATGCCTTGCACCGGCGCCAGTATGGACCACAGTATATGCTGCCGCGCAAGACCCAGGAAAAAACAGGTTATAGTGTGATTGAAGGCTATTTCTGGCAGGTTGCATTGTTTATAAGATACCTCTCCTGGCAGATTGCGCCAGAAAGTGTTAATAGATTCTTCCGTTCGATTTTGCTCACAATATTCTATGCAGCGGGCATCTGGGGAATCATTGAACTTTTTAAGAGGGAGAAGAAGATATTCATCTTTATGATGCTCATTATGTTTATGCTTTCCTTTGCAATGATCGGTTATTTGAATCTGAAGTTCTCACCCAGCGATTCAAATCCCAAACACCAGGAAAGAGAAGTGAGGGAGCGTGATTATTTCTTCCATACTACAGATGTATATTTTGGTCTCCTGGTTGGTCTTGGTTTTTATGCATTTGTAGAGTGGGTCAGAAAAGAGTCAAAAAACAACCGTTTTGCCAATATCGGTGCTTATTCAGGTATAGTTGCCTTTGGTATTATACCATTCTTTACAAACCTGTCTTTGAANAACCGCTATGGAAACTTCATTCCCAAGGATTATGGTATAAATATGCTCATTTCCTGTGACAAAGATGGAATCGTTTTTACCAATGGTGATAATGATACATTTCCATTATGGTTTGCCCAGGAGGTTCTGGGTGTGAGAAGGGATGTCATTGTAGCAAATCTTTCACTCATCAATACCGACTGGTATATAAGGCATTTGAAATACTGGGGTGCACCGATTACATTCAGCGAGAATGTTATAAGTAGATTAACCCCGCAGATGACTCCAGACCGAAGGATAATATATGTGAAGGATATAATGATCAGGCATATAATTGCAACAAACGCGGGTATTGAACTAAAAGACAGGGATTATTTCATCCCACTCGATGAATTTGCACGAAAATATATGAAGGGATATAAAGGTAAAAGGCCTATTTACTTTGCGTCAACTGTATCACCGGATAACTACAAAGGGCTTGAATCTTATCTAAGACTTGAAGGGCTTGTCAACCGTGTGACAGGAGATAGTATGGAAATCCCCTTTAATGTTGATATTGAAAAGACAAAGGATTTCTTCTATAGACAATTCCGGTATACTGGATTATTCAATCCTGAAATCTACCCATTTTTATCAAAGGTCATTGTTGATTTTGAAAATAGAAAGGCAAAGGGCGAATTCCCTGGTTATTATGTAAACAGGGATGAGAATTCAGAAAGATTATATGCAAACTATGCAGCTGGTCTCTTCAGTTTAGGGCTTGTGCTCCAGGCAAAAGGAGATATTGAGGGTGCAATCAATGCCTGGCGTTTTGCAATGGCATTTGAAGCAGGACAGCAATTTCCTTTTATCTACAACCTCGGGCTTCTCTATGCCCAGATCGGGATGCTTGATTCTGCAGATGCTATGTTTTCAAAGATAAAAACGAAAGACCCGAACAGCTTGATGAGGCTCGGTATGGTTTACCGTTCAATGGGCAGGTATGATAGGGCGATTGAATATTTCCAGGAGATTGTAACAACCCAGCCCAGAAATGCCCAGGGTTATATGGCACTACTTGCCACATATCTTGATATGAATGATACAGCATCGGCAAAGAAGGTGATCAAACAGTGGTTGATGATCAATCCTTCAGATACAAGTGCCTTGAATATGTTAAAGGAATTAGGAGGATAATGATGGCAAAGGCAGTTGTATTATATTCAGGGGGGCTTGATTCAACCCTTGCCCTTGAAATTGTGAAAGACTGGGGCATAACTTGTTATCCGCTCCATCTTACACATCAATTTCTTCCTGCAAAGACCCTGCCGAAGATTCCAAAGTTGAAGATCATTGACATCACTGAAGAATTGATTGAGATAATCAGGTCGCCCAGATATGGATTTGGTGAAAACCTTAATCCCTGTGTTGATTGCAGAATATTGATGCTACAAAAGGCAAAGGAATATATGAAGGAAGTTAAAGCAGATTTTATTGTCACCGGAGAGGTCCTTGACCAGAGACCCTTTTCCCAGCGAATGGAGATGCTCAATCTCGTTGTAAAAAAGGCAGATCTTGAAGGATTGGTGGTAAGACCATTGAGTGGTGGGTTATTGCCTGAAACGATTCCAGAAAAGAAGGGTTGGATAAAGAGAGAAAAATTATTGAAGATCAAAGGCCGGTCAAGGAGGGAAGCGCTTGCCCTGGCACAGGAAATGAATATCACAGAATTCCAGACGCCCAGTGGTGGTTGTCTTCTCACTGACCCTGGATTCTCGCGTCGGGTTGCAGATTTAATGAGATATGAGGAAAAGATAAAACCAGAAGATATTGCTTTGTTAAAGATTGGCCGCCATTTCAGATTATCTCCTGAGGCAAAACTCGTCGTAGGAAGGGAAGAAGAAGAGAATGAAAAACTTGAAAAATTTATCTCTCAGGCAGATTATCTATTATATGTGCCTGATACTGGAAGCCCTAATGGATTGCTCTTTGGTGGAAAGGATTTCCTAAAAATTTCTGCCCAGATTGTAGCAAGATATAGTGATAAAAAATCTGAACCACAGGTTGAGGTATGGTATAAAGAAGGCAGGAAGACCGTTAAGATAAAGGTCGCACCAATAAAAGATGAAGATTTAAACAAATACCGGATTGGATAGATGGAAAGACTCTGGGCACCCTGGAGAATGGAGTATATAAGGAATCCGAACAAAGAATGTTTTTTGTGTGCCGCATTGAAAAGTAAAGATCAAGAACCGGTATTTATCATAGAAAAATTTGAACTTGGTTTTACGATTATGAATCGCTACCCATATAACAATGGCCATTTGTTGATTGCACCGGTTCGGCATATCGGACAGATTGAATTGCTCAATGATGAAGAAATATTAACAATCCAAAGATTGCTCTCCCGTGCAATAATGGCAATGAATCAGGCATTCCATCCGGATGGATTTAATATCGGAATAAACCAGGGTAGGATTGCAGGTGCTGGACTCGTTGACCATTTGCATTATCACCTTGTGCCCAGGTGGCTGGGTGATACAAATTTTATGCCAATCATCAGTGATACAAAGGTTATTTCTGAGGCACTCAATAGAACATATAAACAGATAAAAAGTGCCCTTGATAATCTGAACAACCTATGAGTTTGGTTAAATGGATGAATGGTTTTGCTCGGTTGATTGCCAATAGATCTAATTTTCTGGAATTAAAAAATATTCTCATCATCCTGATTTTAATCATTGCTGGTGTGGTCTATCTTTTTACAGTTGCACCTACCCTTTCTTTCTGGGATTGTGGAGAATTCATTACCTCTGCCTATACCCTGGCAATCCCCCATCCACCAGGCACACCATTTTATGTTATTCTGGGCAGGGTCTGGTTGATGGTGATAGGATTATTTGCCCGCATTCTGCCGATCTCAAAGGAAGTTGCCTGGCATATGAATTTGCTTGCAATATTCTTTTCCCTTGGTTCAATATTTTTGATTTACAAAATCATATTAAAGATATTGGTATTGAGCAGATTTGGTCTGAATAATAAAGGGATCTGGTCAGCATTTATTGCTACACTCGGAATTCCATTCTATTTTTCAATCTGGTGGAATGCAGTTGAAACCGAGGTCTATGCACCAGCAAGTTTTATCTTTGTTTTGATAAATTATCTTGTGTTACTCTGGTATGAGAGTATAAAAAATAATCAACCCGATAACAAATATCTTCTATTTAGTTTCTACCTAATATTCCTTGCCACAGGTATCCATCTTGTGCCATTTTTAATGGTCATCCCCATATATGTATTTATCTATTTGGTCAATCCAGGATTTTTTAAAGATAGACTCTTTTTACTACTCGGTATTTTCCAGATTGTTATATTTTCTTATATGTTTCTGCTGCCTGATAACCTTCTTACACCGGCATTGGTGATTCTAATTTTGATATTATTGATCGCAGCGGGTTTCTCAATGAGTAGAAATACGACAAAGAATAATCGGATATTCTTCTGGACAGGTATTTTATTTATCCTTGCTGGTTTGAGTTCAGAATTATATCTGCCATTAAGGTCAAAGATACTGACTGAATTTTACAAGGATAAAAAGGTTGCTGAAAAGTACCTGAAAGGCGAGAATATTGCACCCCGTATAAATATGAATGAGCCAGGAGAGTCATTTTCTGCCTTCTTTGGTGTGCTCCATCGTTCACAATATGGCATGCAGAAGATATTGCCAAGACAGACGCAAATAAATGGTATGGGGGTAATAGAAGGGATTTATCATCAAATTGCCCTTTATATTCGTTATCTTTCCTGGCAGATTGCCCCGGAATATTTAAATGGTTTTTTAAGATTATTTTTACTTTTGATTTTTTATCTTTTAATAATAAATGGGTTTATTGAGTTATATAAAAAAGACCAGAAGATATTTATTTTTATGATTCTAATAATTATTTTTGTTTCTATCGGGATCGTCGGTTATCTCAATTTAAAGTTTTCCCCTTCTGATTCAAATCCTGCACATCAGCCCAGAGAGGTCAGGGAGCGTGATTATTTTTTCCATACGAGTTTTTTATATATCGGACTTTTGATCGCCTTTGGACTCCTCGGACTTTTTGAAAAGATAAGAAGGTTAAATCTTCAGAATATCCTCATACCTTTTCTAACCTTATATTCAATCGTCCCTGCATTTTTTAATTTCAACCTAAATAGCCGATACAAGAATTTCATACCGCGGGACTATGGATACAACCTATTGATGTCCTGTGCACCGAATGCCATTTTATTCACCAACGGTGATAATGATACATTCCCTTTGTGGTTTGTTCAGGAGGTCCTCGGAATAAGACGGGATATCATTGTAGCAAATCTTTCCCTTATCAATACCGACTGGTATATAAGGCATTTGAAATACTGGGGTGCACCGATAAGTTTTGATAATACAACGATTAAAAAAATATGTGAACAGGGTTATTTTGTATCTGAAGATAGAAAAATTCTGTTTGTGAAAGATATTATGATACGAGATATCCTTGCGACAAATGCCGGCAAAATTTTGAATGCCCAGGATTATTTCATAAAGGCAGATAGTTTTGGAGGAAGATTCTTGAAAAATTATGAGGGTAAAAGACCCATATATTTTTCATCTACAGTTGATTATGAAAATTACACGGGCTTTGACCCGTATCTAAAAATTGAAGGGATCGTATATCGGGTTAGTGGCGATGGCATACCATTTCCTAAGAATATGGATGTGATAAAGACAAAGAAATTTTTCTATGAGGATTATCGCTATACTGGTTATTTTTCACCCAAAAAATATGATATGCTGGCACGAATACTTAAGGATTTTGAAAAGAGGAAAAAAGAAGGAGAATTTTTTGGCTATGAAGCAATAAAGGATCAGAATACTATAAATTTATACTACAATTATGCAATTGCCCTAATCTATTTAGGATTTTTGCTCAGGGATAATAATGATTTTGAGGGTGCATTGAATGCCTGGCGTTTGGGTTTATTATTTGAATCATTGGGTAAAGAAGTCTGGAAACTGTATTATAATCTCGGGATGTTGTTCAATCAATTACACATAACTGATTCCGCAGATTATTATTTCAGCAGGATCGATAAAAAAGAACCCCAGATATTTGCTCAGATCGGTGAATCGTTCAGATTGAATCACGATTATCAAAGGGCACTAAAATATTTCAAAGAGGCACTGCACATTAATCCGCGCAATGCCTCTGCCTATAATGGATTGATTGATACCTATCTGGACCTGAATGATACTGAATCGGCAATTAGATTGCTTGAAGAATGGCTCAAATTCAATCCGAATGATACCGGTGCCCAGATGCTTTTAAAGACCCTTAAAAATCCCTGATTTTAATCCCGATTTAAAATATCATTAATTGTTTTGAAATATCTCCTCACCAGGTCTTTATTTGCCTGAGGAACCTTTGCATAAATTGTATCCATTTGATTCAGGGTCTGGGTGCTCTGTTTATATGCCTCAAGAGATGCCTTTATGGCATTTTTCTGTGCCTCAGGGATCTTTGGGTCTTTTAATAATTCTTCCATCTGCTTTATCTGTGCCTGATTTTCAGCCATTCCCTTTTGCATTTCAACCTTTAATGAATCAAGGAGGAGTGCAGAGTAAGCCATCATTGTTTTCGCATAAGCAGGCCAGAATTCATTCCAGCCCATACCCGCAGCTTTTAATCTTGAATCAAGGGCTGCGATCTGCCTGTCCAGCACACTCATCCCTTGAAATGCAGACATTATATCTCCGGGACGGGCATCGAGTTGGAGATCCTTACCTTCTTTTTCCACTATCTCAATGAATGTTGGTAACACCTTAAGAAATCTCTGTATCTCACCTTCTGTGAGCGTTCCAAAGGCAATATTTGGTCCCTGTTGCGCACCACCCGGAACAGGTCCCTGGGGACCACCACAGAAAATTAAAAACATTAAGAATAGAGAAAAAATATATTTATTCATTTTACCCCCTATGATGCTATTATACCGATTATATTGTAAAAGTCAATCCTTGTTGACAATAAAAAAAATTTAGTTATAATTTGAATGATGAAGATTATGGCGATTGATTATGGAAAGGTGCATATCGGAATCGCCCTTACTGACCCGCTCGGTATCATTGCCCAGCCATATTTGACGATTTCCTATAAATCACAAAAAGACCTTATCAAACGACTTAAGTTTATCTGTGCAGAAAATAATGTTGGCTTAATCCTCATCGGGAATCCATTACATCTTGATGGTAAAGATAGTGAAATGTCTGATGAAATAAAGAGTTTTGCTGCAAGATTAAAAAAATCTTTAAATATTGAAATCCAGTTATGGGATGAAAGATATACGAGCAAACTGGCAACAAATATATTAAAAGACTACGGGATTAAGAATAAGAACCTTGATCAAATCTCTGCCTCATTGATGCTTGAGGAATATCTACGCCAAAAGGACAATTTTACTGCCGAATGTTAATATATGAAGAAAATAATTTTTTTTAGTGCATTATTTATCATAATTTTATGCTGGCTCCAGCCTTTTGACCTTGGCCAAAGAGAAATCAATATACCAAGGAATACAACTGCGAAAGAAGTAGCGGATATCTTAACAAAAGAACATATTATCATTAATCCTTATGAATTTTTATTCTGGCTCAAAATCCTGGGCAAAGAAAACCAAATCCGTTCAGGAAGGCATCAATTATCAATTTATAAAAATCCAGTTTATGTCGTATATAAACTCATCAAAGGTGGCAGGAGCGATATCACAATAACAATTCCTGAAGGACTTATAATAGAAGAGGTCGCCGAGATTTTGAACAAAAGAAATGTGATTCAAAACAAAGAAAAATTTATCTCCCTGTGTAAGGACAGAAATTTTATAAAAAGTCTTGGACTCAACCTGCCATCCCTTGAAGGATATCTTTTTCCTGATACATACTCACTTGAAGAAAGTGCTGATGAGGCAGGGATAATTAAAAAAATGGTGGAAAATTTTAAAACCAGGGTCAAAAACATTACCGATCTTCCAATGGATTCAATCCACAATACGGTTATAATCGCCTCCCTTGTTGAAAAAGAGGCACGATATAATGAAGAGAGGCCTATCATTGCAAGGGTATTTTTAAATAGGATCAAACTCCATCGTCCCCTTGAATCCTGTGCAACTGTTATCTATGTCTATAAATTAAAAAATCCTGATACCGTGATTACCTATTTAAGAGAAAAGGATTTGAAATGTGATTCGCCTTACAATACATATCTTTATCCTGGTTTACCACCCGGACCGATATGCTCGCCTGGTCTGAATTCGTTAAAGGCAGCGCTATATCCTGCAGATGTTGATTATCTTTATTTCGTTGCCCGTGGCGACGGATACCATCACTTCTCAAAGACCTACAAAGAACATCTTCTGGCAAAGGAGTATTATAATGCTAAGAAATGAGTTTGAGGAGATTCTGATCACCGAGACCCCATATTATCAAAGAATGAATAAAATATATCGGGATTCAATAAATTTCAAACGCTATCTTGAGGTGTTGAAAAAGGTATCAAATAATGACCCTGTATTAAAATATTTTGATGATAAAGAAGGAAGAGAGATCGTTTTTTTAGGTAGAAAAATATTTGCCCTCCAGGAAGAATTTGTTGCCAACTATTTAAAATTTCTAAAAGACGAATCATTGATCAGCAAGTGGGATGAGTTTTTTGAACGCTACAGCAACACAATATTTGATATATACAAACGCTTTACCCAGCTTGATCCATTTAAAATTTTTATCTTTGAGATTGTGAATAGAAAATTATTACGAGATATCCTTACCAAAGAAATTGCGAGCCGGGGCGTGGAGGAAAAGGTTTATATTTCAGAAAGAATTGGGATGGTTGTAAATCAATTATTCAATTATATCAGACGTTCCCTGACGAGAAATGTTATGGTCCAGGACCGATTAATCTCTGATTCTTATGAGAGAATCCCTTTATATCCTAAGACCACAAGGGCTGAACTTACAAAATTACTGGCAAAACCGATTTTCAAAAAAGGGCTTCCTGAACCATTATTTTCAGGCATTCTCAAAAATTTAATGAATACGAGTTATAATGAAGGTCTGCAGCGAATCGTTGATGAGATCAAAATGCTGGGCAAGGCATTCAGTCGCGAAAAGATTATGGAATTATTAAATGCCCGTTTTGTCTTCCCGGATGAAAATGGAATGTTAAAGGTGATGACTGCAATCCAGAGCACTGCCCAGGGTGTCTATGAAGAAACAAAAAAGAAAATAATGGTGATTGAAAAACAGATCGAAGAACTGGAACAGAGGATGGAGCAGATAAGTAAGGAGTTGAGCAATGATCTAATGAATGAGGTGAGGAATTTCTCGACCGAAGATGCCCTTGAGGTTCATATCAAAAAACTCAAGCGCAATCTGATTTCTCTTGGTTATGATATAAGGAGATTCCGCATTGAATTGCAGGAATATCAGAAACAGGAAGGCGAGATAGAAGGGCTTTTAAAATTGAAGATTACCGATTTCGCAAAATTTATTGCCAAAAACGAATGGGACCCATATCTTCTTTTTCTTGTTGGTGAAAGAAATACAATAGAAGATGAGACATTACAGAATCTTATCAAAGAAGTGGCGAGTGAGGTCAAAGGCAATAAAGAATATACAAACCTCCTCAATGAATTCCGCATCACTGGTTTCCTAAGGGAAAGTTATAATACCACGGAGATAATGAAACGGTTTGATATAATCATTAAAGAAATATTTGAGCCATTTTTGAAAACCCTGCTCTTAGAAGAATTGATTGATTATTATCCAAAGGTGGGCGGCGCCCTTTCTATGGAAAATATACGTTTTGTTGCCGAAGAGGCATTGCAGGGTAAGGTATCTGTGGTGGAAAAAGAGATAAAAACTGTCCCCTTAATTGATGTAAAGCCAAAGTTAAATGTGAGTCGGTATAAAAATCTGGTTACGGTTTTGACTTACGATATAAGGGGTTCAACATTTATGGGAACGAAATTGCAAAATGCAGAAAAAGAGAATGAGATAAGAAATCTTTTCCAGGAGACAATGTTAACGGTGATTGAAAAATTTGGTGGATTGCCCATAAAGGACACCGGCGATGGTGGCATAATTCTCTTTGCTAATAATAACTTTGATATAAAGAATCAAAAGACAAAGATACCAGTGCCGGGCAGTGTGCTCAATGCGGTTCGTTGCGGATTGGAGATGGTCAAAGAATCAATAAATTTTGTTCAGGAGAATATTGAACATTACAAAGATTGGTTTAAAGAGGCAGAAGACAGAAAGATTGATTTTGAAGGTGTTACCTATGCCACGCTACCACCTGTATACCAATCTATATTCCAAATCGGCGTGGGTATCGCTTCTGGAGAGTATCCAAAAGAAGTCTATCTCGATAGAAATGCCTTTGGTGAACTTGACCTTACTGGAATGCTTGTGCGCGAATCAAATTTCTATTCAAAGATAAAGAGCCGTGAAAAATCGACTGTTATTTGTGATGATGCAACGATTTTTAACCTTTTACTCAATGTTGATAAATTTTCATTCCTGAGTGATACCGGGGTTAAACTTACTGCCGAATCAATGGATATTGAACAGGAACTTGAATTCTGGATAAACCAGAAAATTTCCCGAAGGGGCTTCATCCTTGACCTCTATAGAATATTTATATCTAAGATTGGTGAGGAAATATACCATCCTGGGAGTTTGAAAATCCTTCTTGGCGTATCTGATATTGCCATAGAAGAGACTGGAGAGATTAAGGATGGAAAGGGTGGGCGTGGCAAGTTTCTGTTTGAATTATCCTATGAGGTGCCCAAATGAATAATATAAATATTGTGGGACTCCATAACATCATTGAGGAAGAAAGTCAGTATTTACGATTTCTCAATGAAAGACATTTAGACCAGGCACGATTTAATAAATTGACCGAAGATATAAAATTGGGATTCCAAATCCTTGATTTTCCCAGGGAGTTATTAAAGATATTTGAAAATCTAAATCTTTTTTTGATCTGGCTCGGTGCTCCTGTCGTTCAGTATAAAAATTATGAATGGGCACTTTATATTGGACATAGAAAGACAGGCCTTCCTGTCCCTGCAGGGTTAAAAGAAAAATGTCCTGAACCGATATTATCATTAATTGACAATCTAAAAAACTATAAATCTATTTATGAATTCAACCAGGAATTGAAGAATTATTCAATGTCCTGTGAGATATTTTTGATAATCCATAAATCATACATAAATGCCCGGTTAGAATACATACTGCCCAATTTCCTTGCTGATATTGAAAGGATGACATTCAAGACCTTTAGTGAGGCGATTGATAAAATTCCCGGGATTTACCTTGATTATCTTTCAGAACCATCATTATTGAAGATATTTAAAAAGATTGGGTCTATGCTTATGCGCGATAAGGAGAGAATAGTTGAAGAGATGCGCAGTATTGAACTTTATGCAGAGCGTTTAAAGGAACAGATCTTCACACTTAATACAGAAACGAGTGCAGGGTTGAAAGATATTCTTGATAACCTCGTAGCAAAGGGTGCAGAGTTTGATCTCATAACCCAGAAAACATCTAATCTCTTTTCCCGTCTGGTGAGACTTTTTCTGGGCAATGTCCATCATCTAAAGGACTATGAAAAGAAAAAGGCAGAATTACAGAAGATCTTACAAAAAGAAGAAGAAGTCCAATCTTTAATCGCAAAAAGGGTGCTTGATAGAAAAAAATTGGTGAGTGAATTGTTTGAGGAATATGCATTCGCCCAGAAATTTGGCTCATTCCATCCCCAGGAAGAAAAAACTTTTGCAAAAAATATAATGTATCATTTTGAGGAATTACACAAAGAAAAAAGCAGGGATTTACCACTTCTGGAAAGATTTGAGAAGAAATCATTGCTCGGTGTTGAGCTCGACTTTAACGGCATACTGGATGCATACGAGACATTTATGAAAAAGGATTTAATCCCGGTTTATATGGGTAATTGCCTTTTTGATATTGTAAACTGTCTACCCCCTTCGGAAAAAGAATCCAAAAAGGTTGTAAGAGATTTAGCCAATCTCACCTATTACCTCCTTGAAGGTAAGGAAATTCTGATACCCCGTCAGAGACAGAATGAATTGAACGCAGAGATAAAAAATTTCATCGAACAGTATCGCAAGGCAATCACCGTCCTCGTATATGATATCAGGGGTTCGTCATATATGGGCGTAAAATTGCACAATGCCTTAAAAGAACAACGCATAAAATATAAATTTGCCAAGGAGATGGCAGCGATTGGTAAAAATTATGGCGGATTTTTATTGAAGGATACAGGCGATGGTGGTATCATATGGTTTGCTGAAAATTCCGAGAGTCTATATGGTCATCTATATACAGAATCCACCACAGGCAAGGGTATAAATTTACGATATTCAATCTTTTCAGGAACAGAACTTGAATTGATACCAGCGCTTGATGCGGCAAAGAGGGCAATATTATGCGCGCGGGAGATGGTGATAAAGGCTGAAGAATTTATTCGGGCAAATTTTATGCACTATCGTGATTGGTTCGCCACTGTTGCTGAAAGAACAATGGAGATAGATGGTGTAACCTATGCACTCTTACCACCGGAGTTCAAAAGTCTATTCAGGATCGGGATTGGTATCGCCTCAGGGTTACCAGAGAGGGATGTGGTGTTATCAGCGAATTCCTATGGTGACCCGGACCTGGTTGGACCCATCCTTGCTGATGCCCATCTCTATTCAATGGAACGACAACCTGGCAGGTCTGTAATTATTTGTGATCTCCCTACATTTATAAATTTTATGCTCAATATAGAAAATTTTGAATTTCCCATAGAAGAGTCGGCATTTGAGAAATATTTAAGAATTCTTGATGATGTGAGAAAGTTACCCCATGGCTATGTATATCCAGAATTGAAGGTTTCCATCGCACCCAGGGGGATACATATCCTTGAAGAACTGGACAAGAAAAAGGCACTGGCTGAAATAAAATCCGGGAATCTGATGATTGATGAATCCGGGATATTATATAATGAAGAAAAGAAAAAGGCAAAACCATTCTATGAGGTCATTCCTTTACAATGAAGATTTTATTGTATCAACCGAACCCTGCGGATAAAGAAAAAATCTTCCGTTATCTAAAAAAACTTGAACTTGAAGTTGTTTTTGCCAAAAAACCTTCAGCAATTATCCCGATAATAAAGAAAGATAAAGTAGATATAATTATTTTAAATATAGATGCCAGGAAAATAATAAAAACCCTTGATGAATTAAATACGAATACGCCTGTTATATTAACGATTCCTGTATCTGATAGATTAAAATACGAACACATAATAATGCCTGATACAATAGGGATAATCAAAACACCTTATACATTTAATAATTTAAAGAAATTAATAAAAAAGGCAATTAAAAGAAGGGAACAATATCTTGCAAATCTTAAGACTGTGGAATCACTCAAAAGAAAAATTAAAGAAATGGAGACATTGAATGAAATTGTCCGAGCGATTAACTCCTCACTTGAACCAAAAGAGATATTGAAGATAATTATGGAAAAGACCGCTGATTTCATCAGGGCTGAAGGCTGGTCAATCCTTCTCATTGATAAAGAACGGCAGGAACTCGTTTTTGAAGCCGCAGCAGGTGAGGCAGGTGAAAAACTGATCGGTATGAGGTTGAAGATAAATCAGGGTGTGGCTGGCTGGGTTGCACGAACCGGTAAATCTTTGATTGTTGAGGATGTGTCAAAAGATCCGCGTTTTTATGATGGGGTGGATAAAAAGACAAAGTTTACTACAAAATCAATTTTGTGTGTGCCGATGAAGAGTCGTGATGAGATCATTGGTGTTGTGGAAGTGATAAATAAAATTGGTGGTGAGCCATTCACAAGGGATGACCTGGAGATATTTGAAAATCTTGTCCAGCATATCACGATTGCCCTGCGCAATGCCCAGATCTATCGCAAAATGGAGGAAACAAGCATCACCGATGATCTGACCAAGTTATACAATACCCGATATTGCAATTATGTGCTTGATGAACTTATAAAACAGAGACTTTCAACAAGGGCAAAGATTTCTTTAATATTCTTTGATGTTGATTTTTTTAAATTGGTTGATGACAATTATGGACATCTTGTAGGGAGTGAGACATTGAAATTGATCGGTGAGCGGGCACGGGCTGTTATCAGGGAAAGGGATATTGCAGTGCGCTATGGTGGGGATGAATATATTATCGTTTTACCGGATACAGACAAACCAACCGCGGCGATCATTGCCGAAAGGATTAGAAAGACAATCGAAGAAAAACCATTCCCGGCACAGGATGGTAAATATTTTAATGTGACCGTCACCCTTGGGGTTGCGACCTTTCCTGAGGATGCCCTATCCCGTGATGAATTGATTGGCAGGGCAGATAAGGCGATGTATCATGGCAAGATGACTGGCAGGAACAAGGTTGTTGTGATTTAGGTATTGACATTTTACATAAATTCAATATAATATACTATGGTTAAGATTCGGTTGACGCGGATGGGTAGGCACAATTCTCCTTTTTACCGGATTGTGGCTATAGATTCAAGAAAGGCAAGAGATGGAAAATACATAGAGAACCTTGGTCATTACGATCCCAGGACTAAAAATTTGCAGATTAATAGGGATCGCGTTGAATACTGGTTATCTAAAGGAGCCAAGCCTACCAATACGGTGGCTAAATTAATTTCTAAAGCAAAAGGAGGTTCACAATGAAAGAGCTTATAGAATATATCGTTAAGGGGCTTGTGGATAATCCCGATAAAGTAAACATAAAAGAGGTCGCTGGCGAAAAGAGCATAATATATGAACTTAGAGTCGGCGAAGGTGATCTTGGTAAGGTTATTGGTAAAGAAGGTAGAACCGCGAAGGCAATTAGAACAATCATTACCGCGGCAGCAATGAAACAAGGAAAACGCGCGGTATTGGAAATCATCGAATAATGCATTTTGACCTCTCTTGCCTTTTTAATAAGAAAGGGTATCAAGGGAAACTGGATTCCCCTTGATATCCTTTCTTGTTTTATAGTATCCAGTCAGACATTTAGCTATGCAGTTTAATATAATCTCAATCTTCCCGGAATACTATAAAGGTCCGTTATCCTGTGGAACCCTGAGAATTGCCCAGGAAAAGGGTGTGGTCCAGATAGATATTATAAATCCAAGGGACTTTACCAGTGACGGTATCGTCGATGATTATCAATTTGGCGGTGGTGCAGGAATGGTTATGAAACTGGAACCACTCTTAAAGGCAATAAATTCGATTAAAAAAGAAAAATCATTGATTATAAATTTTAGCCCAACAGGCAGGGTTCTCACCCAGGACCTTGTTAAGAAATTGGTAAAAGAAGATAACATAATTCTTATCTGTGGCAGGTATAAAGGGATCGATGAAAGACTGGAAAGGCTGTTTACACTTGAAGAAATTTCCATAGGTGATTATGTCCTATCCGGTGGAGAATCAGCGTCTATAGTTCTTATGGAGGCAGTGACAAGATTGTTACCCGGTGTCCTGGGGCATATAGATTCTGCAGAAGATGATTCATTGCAGAATGGTCTTTTATCTGCACCGGTCTACACCCGCCCCGCCAATTTTAGGAACCATTCTGTGCCTGAAGTTTTATTGAGCGGCAATCATCAGACAATTGCCCGCTGGCGAAGAAAGAGGTCGATTGAAAGAACATTGAAAAAAAGGCCTGAACTTTTAGATAATGTTATCTTTTCAAGAGACGACCTTGAAATATTATTGGAGGTGTTAAATGACAAAAAATCCTGATTTTAAACCCGGTGACCTAATAAAAGTTTATGTAAAGGTTGTTGAAGGTGATAAGACAAGGCTCTCTCCTTTTCAGGGGGTTGTGATTCAGATAAAGGGAAGTGGTGAAAGCAAGACATTTGTTGTGCGCAAGATATCCGCAGGTATTGGTGTGGAAAGGATTTTCCCTTTGAATTCACCGATGATTGCAAAGATTGAGGTGAAAAANAGAGGCAGGGTTCGCAGGGCAAAACTTACATATCTGAGGAATAAAAAGGTAAAGAAATTAAAGAGCCAGGAAGTAACTGCAAANGAAAGAAAAGAGGAAGAAGTAGAAGAAAAAAAAGTTGAAACAGGCAATTGATAGAGAGTTCTGGGATAGATTTGATTTCATTGCTGGTTGTGATGAGGCAGGGAGGGGTCCTCTTGCCGGACCGGTTGTTGCGGCAGCTGTAATTCTGCCCAAAAATTTCTATCATCCTGAGGTTGATGACTCAAAAAAACTTTCTCCCTTAAAAAGAGAAGAGTTATTTGAAATTATAAAAAAATCTGCAATCAGTTTTTCTTTCGGGATTGTCTCAGTTGAGGTCATAGACAGAATAAATATCCTTCAGGCAACAAAACTGGCAATGCTTGAGGCGATAAATGGACTAAAACCAAAGCCGGAAATTGTTTTGATCGATGCCTTAAGGATTGATGCCCTAACAATTGAGCAATATCCGATTATCAAAGGCGATACCCTTAGTATCAACATCGCCTCAGCCTCTATTCTGGCAAAGGTAAAGAGGGATGCAATAATGCTTGAATATCATAAAAAATATCCTGTGTATGGATTTGATAAACATAAAGGTTATCCGACCTTCTTTCACCGGGAATGTATAAAAAAATACGGTCCCTGTCCAATCCATAGAAAGACATTTAAATTATTAAATGATGATAAATAAAATCCAGTTAGGTAAAAAAGGCGAAGAACTTGCCCGAAAATTTTTAAATAAAAAGGGATTTAATATCATTGACCATAATTTTCGTTGCCGATATGGAGAGATTGATTTGATTTTGAGGAAAGATAAGGCATTCCATTTTGTGGAAGTGAAGTATCGGAGAACCCTTGAATATGGATTGCCGCAGGAATCGGTCAATAAAAGAAAACAGAAAAAGATTCAGGGTGTTGCACTCCTCTGGCTCAAAAAAAGGCATTTACCCCTTGATACTGAAATCCATTTTGATGTCCTTGCAATAAGCCAGAGTGGNGATAATACAGAATACGAATATATTGAAGATGCATTTTAGTTTAACCAAATNGGCAAGAATTGTGATACNTTCAAATTTTGCTTGCGCCTGTAGCTCAGGTGGATAGAGCGGCGGGCTTCGAACCCGCAGGCCGGGGGTTCAAATCCCTCCAGGCGCGTGTATGAATGGATAAAAACTCCCATTTTGCACTTGATTTTTTATGAATTTTGATTAGAATTAAACAAGAAGGAGGTCCAATTGAAGAGGCTTACATATTTTATCTTATTGGGATTTTTTTTGACGCCATTGATTCTTTATGGTGGTGTGGAATGGGAGGCACAGACAATAACGAGGACAAAAGATAAAGAATCAAAGCTAATTATTAAAGGTTATGCACAAAAAGGGAATGTGCGCGAGGACTTCATTGAGGTATCAGAACAGGAGAATCCATTGATGAAACCAGGTATGTACTGGTTGTATCTCGCTGAAAAAAGTGAAGTCTATGTCGTGGATTCTGAAGAAAAATCATATTTTGTAATGAATGTAGATTCTATATCGAAGATTATGAGTTCTATCAACCAGTTTGTTAAATTTACCATCTCAAATCCAAAGGTCGAAGTTAAGGCACTGGGCACAGAAAAGTTTATGGACCTCGATTGTAACCATCTGATAATAAATACATCCTATGATATGGAAACGAAGATTATGATTATGAAGATGAAGACACATAATGAAGAATCAAGGGAATTATGGGCGACAACAAGACACATTGAGGATATATCTCTAAACTTTTCCAGAAAATCTTTCTCAACCGGGATTGCTGAGATTGATTCATTGATACGTATGGAAACAAATCTATATTCCAATATTGGATTTATAATGAAATCTTTGGTTACTTCAAAGACATTTGATGCAAAAGGCAAACCCGTTTCAGAATCCACGACCGAGACCGTGATTGAAAAAATAATAGAAAAGGATTTGAGTCCAGAACTTTTCAAGATTCCTTCAGATTACAAAAAGATTGAGTTCAAGTTTGATATGGAGAAAGAATAATAAATAAAAAAAATTAATCCCGGAGGCATTATGAAAAGATTGATAATTTTGATCTCATTGCCAATTGCATTTATCCGGGCACAGATTGAATTGCCTGTTAAGACATTCTTTGGGCTTCAGACCGGAATGAATCATTCAACCTTTGACCCTGATGATGGGGCAGGAAATTTTTCCGGATTTGGATTTCAGATTGGACTAGGGATGGGTGTTGAATTCGCAAATATATTCGGTATCCAGATAGCACCGACTTTTAAAACAACATCTTTTGATAGAACTGTGTTAAACATTGATATGGGTGCTGACTATAACAATCTTTATCTTCCATTTACATTACAGTTAAAGGCAGGAATGCTTCCGGTTGTTCCATATTTGGGATTGGGCTTTGCAGGTAATTTCCAACTTGATGGAACTGTATATCTCGGTTCTGTAAAAACCAGTGTTGATGACCTTGAAAATGATTTGTTGTTTCTCTTTTCGGTTGGAACCGATTTTAAACTAACAAAAGTAAAGATCACCCCTGAGTTTTCATTCAATTTTAATCTCACCGCAGATGACCCGGATACCCAGAATCGTGTGGAAAGCAATTACAGCTTTGACATTTCATTAGGTGTTTATTATACACCGTAAATGTATGAATATGGCGTAGACATCGGTTCTGTAAGCATCAAGATTGCTAAATTTTTTAATGGCAATCTTGTAAAGACCGATTATATAATTCACCAGGGCAGTCCCTATAATCTCCTATTTAATATAATAAAGAATTTAGATGAACCCGAAAAAATTGTATTAACCGGAAGCGCCCCGAAGACAGTCGTTGAAAGTCTTGGAATCTTGCGGGTAAATGAGATAGAAGCAATAATCAGGGGTTTGAGGTTCTTATACGGAGATTTCGGCTCCATTATTGAAATCGGTGGTATCAATTCAAAATTCGTTGCCCTGAATAAGGGTATCCTTGATTTTTCTTCAAACTCACTCTGCGCAGCAGGTGCAGGTATATTCCTTGACCAGCAGGCACAAAGACTATGTGTGCCCATAGAAAAATTTGGCGAGATTGCATTAAATTCTAATAGACCCGCGCGCATTGCTGGTAGATGTTCGGTCTTTGCCAAAAGCGATATGATACACCTCCAGCAGATAGGAACTCCAATCGAAGACCTGGTTGCTGGATTGTGTTATGCCCTGGCAAGGAACTTTAAGAGCTCAATAATAAAAGGAAGAAAAATTGTAAATCCTGTAGCATTCATCGGCGGGGTTGCAGGAAATAAGGGTATGGTCTCGGCATTGAAAGATGTGTTAAATATAAATGATAATGATTTAATCATCCCTGAACACCATAAAACGATTGGCGCAATCGGCGCCGTTTTAATTGCAAGGGAATCAGGCTGGAATTTACAATTGAAGGGGATTGAAAATTTTCAAAGATGGCTCAACCAGCCTGAGCATATCCATCGCCTTCCACCCCTGAACGGTAGAAAAGAGTGGCGGCGAAGTATTATAGTTAATCCACCAAGAGAAAAGACTCTGGGATATTTAGGTATTGACATTGGTTCAATATCCACGAATCTTGTGGTCATAGATAAAAAAGGAAATGTGCTTGCCCGAAGGTATCTCTGGACAAAAGGCAGGCCTATNGATATGGTGATAAAAGGGCTTGCTGAACTCAATNCTGAAATCGGTGATAGNGTTGAGATCATCGGGGTCGGCACGACCGGTTCAGGCCGGTATCTCATTGGCGAACTCATTGGTGCGGATGTAATAAAAAATGAGATTTCTGCACAGGCAAGGGCAGCGATTGAGATGGTTCCTGATGTTGATACAATATTTGAAATCGGTGGTCAGGATTCAAAATATATAAGTATTGAAAATAAAACAATTGTTGATTTTGAAATGAATAAGGTCTGTGCTGCGGGGACCGGTTCATTCCTTGAAGAGCAGACCCAGATACTCGGCGTCAAACTTGAAGAATTTGGGGACCGGGCGCTTGAGGCAAAATCGCCGATAAATCTCGGTGAAAGATGCACGGTCTTCATTGGTTCTGAGGTAATCCATTACCAGAATAATCTCGCGGAAAGGGAAAATCTACTTGCCGGGCTCGGCTATTCCACGGTATTTAATTATTTAAATCGTGTCGTCGGGAATAAAAAAATTGGTGAGCATATAGTATTCCAGGGTGGTGTTGCAGCAAACAAGGCAGTCATCTCCGCATTTGAAGAGGTGTTAAATAAAAAGATAACTGTGCCACCAAATCACGATGTAACTGGTGCGATCGGAATTGCCTTGATTGTGAGGGATAGTGGTATCCAGAAGACAAAATTCAAAGGATTTGATTTGATAAAAAGGTCTTACAAAACTGATTCATTCATCTGCAGGCACTGTAGTAATGAATGTGAAATAAATCGTATAAAGATTGAAGGTGAAAGACCTCTTTTTTATGGTGGAAGGTGTGAAAGATATGAGGAGCGGGAAAAGAATGAAGATAGAAATCTTCCAGACCTTGTTAAAATACGCAATGAAATCTTCTTTAAGACCGAAGATGTGGAAGGGATTGAGATTGGCATACCGCGTGCCCTGATTTTTTATGAATTATTTCCATTCTTTTACAAATTTTTAACAGCACTCGGGTTCAAACCGGTTTTATCCGAGGAGACGAATCGGACAATAATTGATGCGGGCACTGCCCTTGCGATTGCCGATACCTGTTTTCCTTTAAAGGTCTGCCTTGGACATATTGATATCCTGATCAAAAAGGGGGTAAAAAAATTTTTTATCCCGAGCGTTATTACAATGAAGCAGAATAGCAAAACATTCACAAGGAGTTTTGTCTGTCCATATGTTCAGTCTTTTCCATATCAGGCAAAGGCAATTTTTGGCGATAAGATTGAGATATATGCACCACAGATATATTTTGACCGCGGGAAAGAAGTCATAGAAAAAGGACTCTACGAATTTGCCAGAAAATTCGGAAAAGATAGAAAAGAGGTTAATGAGGCAATTAGAAAAGCTTATGATTATCAAAATTCTGTGCAGGAAAAGATATTAGATAAGGTTCAGGGTGTGCTAAAAGAATACAACGGCACAACCTTTTTGATCTGTTCAAGACCCTATAATGGTTATGATGAAGGTCTAAATCTGAAATTGATGCAGAAGATACGGAGTCTGGGGATATTACCCGTGCCCCTTGATTTTATTAAACTTGATTATAATTTTCTGACTGAAGATTTCTATAATATGTACTGGCATTATGGACAGAAAATTTTGAGTTCAACAAAGGTGATTTCAGAAAAAGAAAATTTATATCCTGTTTATATATCAAATTTCGCCTGCGGACCTGATTCGTTTTTGATAAATTTTTTGAAAGAGAAGATCAATCACAAACCTATGCTCGTCTTAGAACTTGATGAGCATACAGGTGATGCAGGATTTATCACAAGGCTTGAGGCGTTTGTTGATAGCATAAAAGGTATAAACAAAAAAACCGAACCAGCAAAGATAAAAGTGACAGGTTCATTGAAAAAAGAACGGAAGATATTTATACCGTATATGTGTGATGGTGCAAAAATTTTATGCAGCGGGATGAGATTTGCGGGTATTGATGCTGAGGTAATGGAACCACCGGATGAAGAGTCGATTATGCTGGGAAGGAAGTTTACAAGTGGAAGAGAGTGTCTGCCTGCAATAATAACTGCGGGTGATATGTTGAAGAAGATAAAATCGATTGATTTTGCACCAGATAAGACATCTTTTTTAATGGCACAGGGTTCTGGACCCTGCAGATTTGGACAATATTACAAACTCCATAGAATAATCCTTGATAAATTAGGATTAGAAGATGTTACGATATATGCACCAAATCAAGGACCAAGCCTCTTTGATGACCTCGGGCCAATGGGTCTGAGATTCTTATTGCTGACCTGGGATGGAATTTGTGCGGTTGATGGACTCGAGGCAAAGTCACGAAGAATCAGACCCTATGAATTGAACCGAGGTGAAACAGACAGGCTCTATGATGAAATCTTAAAGAGACTCTGTGAAAGAATAGAAAAAGGCAAAAGTATAATTCCGGTTCTAAAGAATGCCTGTGAGAAATTTAATAATGTAAAAATTGAGAAAATACCAAAACCCAGGGTTGGGATTGTGGGTGAAATCTATATCCGTTCCCAGAAATACAGTAATGAGTTCCTGGAGAAAAGACTTGAATCAATGGGTTGTGAAGTAGCATTACCTTCAATTGCGGAATGGTTTTTTTATACGAATTTTACAAGGATAAGAAATTGTCTGTGGTTCAGACAATTCCGCCGGGCAATCTTTACAAAGATTTTTAATTATTATATGGGATGGCGGCAAAGATACATTTATGAAATTCTTGGATTAAACCCTGAACCACCGATTACAGAATTATTGAAACTTGCCGAAAAATACATCCATCCATCATTTGAAGGTGAGGCAATTCTGAGCATTGGAAAGACAATAGAATACATAAAAGAAAAATTTTCTGGTGTGATAAATGTAATGCCTTTTACCTGTATGCCCGGAAATATAGTGACCACGATTTATAAAAGAGTAAAGGATGATTATCCTGAATTTCCTTTGCTCAGTCTATCTTTTGATGGTGTTGCCAACACAATTGATGAAATAAGGCTTGAAACATTTGTGGAACAAGCGAAGAAATTTTCTTTATCAAAAGATTTATCATTTAGGCATTAAAATCAAAAAGGAGGTTTATTATGAGTGAAGAAAGAAGGCCCGAATACTATCTCTGTCCATTCGGAGATTCATCAAAACCAAGGTTATGCCCGGCAAAGCATGTAAATGCAGGCTGGAAATGCCCATTGGAAAGGGCGGGTGAGTGTTCAATATGGCGTATGGTGGAAATGCTGGAAAAGGCAAAAGTAGGGTATTAAAAATCTTATGAAATGTCCGCAGTGCGGGAGGGAAAATCCCGCAACAAATAAATTCTGTGGAGAGTGCGGGTTTAATCTTCTTTCCTACACAACAATAGAAAGGATTGAATTATTAAAAAAATCAATCCCTGAAAGCCTTGTAAGGAAGATAATAAGCACAAAAGATACAGCAGTAAAAGAACGAAGAAATGTAACCGTTGTCTTTGCTGATATCTCTGGTTTTACGAGTATCTCAGAGAAACTTGACCCTGAAGAATTGACTTTATTAATGAATAAATGTTTTCAAAAATTGGGAATGATGATTTATCGTTATGAGGGCATCATAGATAAATTCATTGGTGATTGTATAATGGCAATATTTGGTGCACCGGTATCACACGAGGATGACCCGGAGCGTGCGATATTATCAAGCCTTGATATGCAGAATGCCCTTGAAGAGATAAATAAAGAATTAAAACAGGGAATAAAAAAATTGGAAATACATATAGGAATAAATACAGGTGAAGTAATTGCTGGAAAGATTGGTTCTGACCTTCAGATGGACTATACGGTGATGGGAGATACAGTGAATGTGGCACAACGATTGAAAGACATTGCAACACCCGGAACAATCCTGATTGGTCCTGAAACCTATCAGCGAACAAAGCATGCCTTTGATTTTATCACGATGGAGCCGATAAAGTTGAAAGGAAAAGAGGAACCGGTCATTCCTTATGAAGTTATTGGAAAAAAGTGGGGTTCAGAATATGGACTCGGTTCATTCCATTCAAACCTTGTGGGCAGGGAACAGGAACTTAAAAGATTGAAATTGGCAGTAGAGAAAATAGAAGAAAAATCACGCATATTTTTTATTAGCGGTGAAATAGGGGTGGGCAAATCACGACTGCTTTATGAATTTAAAAAATTTCTCGGTATCTCAAATCCGGATACGATTGTATTTGAAGGAAGGGGTATTTCTTATGAGAGCCTTATTCCCTACAAGGCATTCGCTGATTGTCTGAGACGGAATTTTATCCCGGCCCATCTCAATGATAGTAAAGAGATCAAAGAATTGGTCTGTGAAAGGTTGAAAACAATTCTGAATGGTGAATATGAAGAGACTGCACCATATATCTTTAAACTTTTAAATCTCGAATTGGGCGCAGAAGAAAAGAAAAAGATTGATTACCTTGATGCCCATTCGCTCCAGCTCCAGATCCACCTTGCAGTCTCAACCCTGTTTGAAAAGGTTTGTTTAAATACTCCATTATGTTTGATAATGGATGATATCCAGTGGCTTGATTCAGGTTCAATACAGGTAATAAATTTTCTTCTTCCCGTTTTAAAAAAGGGTAAATTTCTTTTCTGCTTCAGTTGTCGAACCGGTGAACAAAAAAGTATAGAAAATTTTCTGAAAATCATTTCTGAGGAGTATGCAGAATTTCTTGAAGAGATAAACTTATGCAATTTATCTTCTGAAAGTAGTATAGCTTTAATAAATAATCTTTTAGGTGAAGGGATTGATGAAAATTTGAAGATAAGTATTTATGAACGGACAAATGGCAATCCATTCTTTATTGAAGAAATCTGCCGACAGATCGTTGAAACCAGGAACTTAAAAGAAGGGATTGATTTAGAAAAAATGGAATTGCCTGGTTCAATTGAGGCAATCGTTACTGCACGATGCGATGGATTAACCAAAGAAGCGAAATATCTCTTAAAGATTTCTTCAATAATTGGTAGGTCTTTTCCAAAACGATTGATAGAAAAGATAATTAAGGAAAAAGAGATACTACTGCATCTTGAAGAACTTGAGACCGCAGATATACTTGCCAGTGCAATTCGTGAAAAAGATGTCTATTATACATTTCGTCATCCCATATTCCAGGAGGTCTCATACCGTAGCATTTTAAAGAGTGAAAGGACGATTTACCATAAAATAATTGCTGAAACAATTGAACAGGAATTTTTGAAAGTCCTGGAGGGCAGTAACAGTTTACTTGCACATCATTATTACGAATGCGGTGAGTATGATAAGGCATCTCATTATGCACTCAAGGCTGGAGATGAATCGGCAAGAATCTATGCCAATGAAGAGGCAATAAAACAATACAGGTTGGCGTCTTCTATTGCCGAAGATGAGAATAAAAAAGCCGAAGCCCTTGAAAAACTCGCTGATGTATTGTTTTTGAAGTATGGTGGAAAATCCGATGCCTTAAAATTCTATGAACAGGCAAAAGGAATTATAAAAGATAGATTGAAAATCGCTGAGATTGATGGAAAGATCGCCAATATCTTTCATCAGACCGGAGAGATTGATAAGAGTGTTGAGATTATGCGGGCAGCAATAAAAAAGATTGAAGATGCAGATTCAAAAGTTCTTACTCAATTATCGTATCAGATTGCAAATGCACTCTTAGAGGCAAAATCAGAGACAAAACAGGCAGAAGAATTTACTGAGTTCGGGATCAAGGTTGCAGAGCGACTTAATGATTACGAATCGATAATTTCAGGGATGAGAATGAAAGCGCAGGTCCTGTGGCGTAAAGGTGATATTGATAAGGCATTAGATATACTCTTATTAAATGAAGAAAATCTAAAAAATTTAGATAATCCACAAATGCAGGCGTCTTATTATATTTTAACTGCAGCGGTATTCCGTAATGCTGGAGACCTTAAAAAGGCAATTGAATACTGTAATCGGGCAAACGAGATAAGTCAGAAGATTGGGAATCAAAGATTCCTTGCCCTGGGATTCAATAATCTCGGTATATATTATGAATTGAGCGGTTCAATTGAAAAAGGGCTGGAATATTATGAAAAGAGTATGATAATCCGTTCCCGGGTTGGAGATAAAAGGGGTGAGGCTATCGGTTATTTCAACCTCGGCACCTTAAAAGGCAGGATTGGTGAACTAAAAAATGCGGTTGATTTTTATGAAAAGGCACTGGCAATCGCCCGTGAGATAAATGATATAAGGATAATATTTAATTCCATCCTTGGAATTGCAGGTATATTTCTCGATTTTGACCAACCGGAAAAATCTGAGAGATATTTATGTGAGGCAGAGAAGATTCTCCAGGAAAGAAAAGAAGAATGGATGGAGGCAGATTTTTTATACCATTATGCTGAATATTATATAAACTTAAAAGAATATAAAAAGGCAAAGGAATTGGCTTTAAAAGCACTCAATTTGTCCGTTACCCATACCAATATCGAATTTCGGGTTCGGAATTATGCACTCCTTGCCCAGATCTCTTTTGAGGAAAAAGACCCAAAGGCTATAGAATATGCGTTAGAGAGTTTAAAGATTGCACAAAGTGCAAGTGATCCAGGTAGCGAGATAAGGGCAATGATAATCCTGGGCAGGGCGCAGACATTGATTGCCAGTGATACAATAAATGGAATAAAAAATATAAAAAAGGCAATCGCAATTGCTACAGAGATGAATCTTTTGCGTTATCATGGCGATGGTTTATTTGCACTTGCTGAAGTAATGTTTTTAGAAAATAAAACGCAGAGTGCAATGAATTATCTTACCCAGGCAAAGAAGATATATTCTGAATTAGGATACAATAAAAAACTGAAGGAAGTTGAAGATTTTATAAAAAAGATTTCTGCTTGATTATTTGGGTCTATTCGTCAGTAATGGTGTCCCGGTCTCAGTGATGACAAAATAGACTGGTTTGGGTATAGAACCACCATACTTTGAGATGATATAATCAACATAGGCAATCGTTTCAGGTATGGGTGGCACCCTTTTTAATCGTTTTACCAGACTTGGACCTGCATGGTATGCAGCAAGGGTTAATTCTAAGTCTCCATTAAACATATCAAATAAGGAACGCAAAAATTTTATCCCGCCTTCAATATTCTGCGCAGGGTCAAAAGGATTTTTTACACCAAGGCGACGGGCAGTTTCGGGCATCAACTGCATCAATCCTATCGCTCCGCTCCTTGATACTGCCCTTGGATTGAATTGTGATTCTTTCTGGATTATTAACTTAACAAGATATGGGTCAACATTATAAATACTGGAATAATGATTTATGAAGACCTCATAATCCTCAAACTCAGCAAGAACCTGTGATGCTTCATCAACCTGTTGTGGTAAGTTTGTCATAAGCGCATTGCCTGATTGGTTATATATATTAACCTGGCAGAATAATAATATACAGAACATAATAAATTTTATATAAAATAATCGCCTTGTCAATACAATATCAACCAACCTCCCTCTCTGCCATCCCTTTTTGTTTCACGATGTTCCACTTTTCATGCAAAATTCCAAACCCACTTCTTCACCAAACCCAAGCATCAAAATAATCTTTTGGCGTAGAGACATCGTTAGGAAATCAGAGAATCAGGTTATCAGGGTGTGAATATCAGGATATTAGAATATCAGTTATAAGACCTGATATCCTGCTTTTCTGATATACTTCTTCCTGATTCCCTGATGACCTGATATCCGCCAAAATAATTCCTTGATACAGAATTCAGGATGCAAGATACAGGATGTACCATACAATATCGGCACTTGACTTATAGAAAAATTTTTGTAATATAATAAACGATGATTATCATTAAAAAATATATTATTATAATCGTGTCTTTGTTTAATCTATTTTTGATGTGTGGAAAACTAAAGACCGAAGAGAAACAGATAATAAAAAAGATAAAACCACCACCCGAAGGTATGGTCCTCATCCCTGGTGGATATTACACAATGGGTTCAGATTCAACTGGAGAAAACCCAAAGCGCAGGGTCTGGGTTGATACATTCTATATGGATAAATATGAGGTAACCAATAAACAGTATTTAGAATTTGTAAAGGCGACAGGACACCCCAAACCACCCTTTATCAAGGATACACTTTTGAATAAACCTGACCAGCCTGTGGTTGGAGTGAGTTATTTTGATGCCTTATGTTATGCAAAATGGTCAGGGAAGAGGCTTCCCACAGAGGCAGAATGGGAGTATGGAGCAAGGGGCGGGCTTGTTGATAAAGAATTCCCCTGGGGTAATGATACGCCATTTAGAAGGTGCAATTATGCCCCAGGCGGTGACCTTGAGGCAGACGGTTATAAATATACTGCACCTGTAGGAAGATTCAAGCCGAACAATTTTGGATTGTATGATATGTCAGGAAATGTCTGGGAATGGTGTGCAGATTTCTATGATACACTCTATTATAGAATGAGTCCGGAAAAAAATCCCACAGGACCTGATTCAGGATACTTTAGGGTTGTGCGCGGTGGTTCCTGGTTGAGTATCAATCCAGGGCATCTTAGGTGTGCATCACGAATGGGTTTAAAGCCATTTGTCCAGGACCGCTATTATGGCTTCAGGTGTGCAATGGATGTAAAGAGGGAATAGAGGATTATTCTGGTATTAAAATCCTTAAAGATTAGAACCGCTGATTTTATGTATTGACAAAGTTGAAATTCTATATATAATTGTTGCGAAAGGAGATATTATGAAAAAATTATTGGTGTTAGTACCGGTTGTTCTATTTCTGGTAGGTTGTGGCGGTGGTGAGAAGGATTACTGGCCCGTCACAGTGGGCAATATCTGGAATTATCAGCAGGTTACCAATGTCACAGCCCCAGAAACAACCATTACATTCACAGATACAATGAAGGTTGAGGTCACTAAGGAAACCACGCTTGATAACAATACTGCAGTATTTGAAGTCATACAGTCAAGTGGAACCTATGCTGATACTTCCTACTGGCAAAAGACTGATGAATACCTTTTCTGGTATGATGATAAGGCAGATACTGAGCCTGATACTACCCTTGTATTCCCCATTGAAGAAGGTAATTCCTGGAATGTCCACAAAGATTCTTCTTATACCGAAACTATGCATGTAATTGGCAAAGAAAGCGTTACGGTTCCTGCAGGCACCTATGATGATTGCTGGAAGGGTATGGATATCTCCACAGATGGCACCATTGCTGAGACTTCCTATGTCTGGCTTGCACCGGATATCGGCTGGGTAAAAATGACTTCTACGGAAGCAGATAGTAATTGGACTGCGACTACAAATATTGAACTGCTCAATGCAACGATAAAGTAAAAAGGGATTTAAAAAAAGGGGCGGCAAAGCCGCCCCTTTTTTATTTTTTTTCTTTCAGATATTTCTTACCCCTCAAATTCTCCGGCATATAATCCTGTTCAACCTTTGCATCTGGATAATTATGGGGATACTTGTATCCCTTGCCATAACCAAGTTTTTTCATTAAGAGTGTTGGTGCATTCCTGATATGCATTGGCACAGGCTGGGCAAGGGTATTTAATGCATCGTCTTTTGCCTCTTCATAGGCAAGGTATATCTCATTACTCTTCTTTGCCCGTGCAAGATATACTACACATTCGGCAAGTGCGAGATCGCCTTCTGGCCTGCCAATGAAATCTATTGCTTCTTTTGCTGCATTTGCAATTACAAGCGCCATTGGATCAGCAAGACCTATATCCTCAACCGCAAATCGGACAAGGCGACGGGCAATGTATAAAGGGTCTTCGCCTGCCTCAAGCATCCTTGCAAGCCAGTATAAAGACGCATCAGGGTCAGAACCCCTTAAGGATTTGTGTAATGCCGATATCAGATTATAATGCTCCTCACCCGCCTTATCATATTTCAATGCCTTCTTCTGAACAATCTCTTCAGCGAGTCTCAAGTCAATCTTTTTATCCTTTGCTGCAAATGCACACAATTCAAGGGCATTTAAGGCAACCCTTGCATCACCATCTGAGATATTGGCAATGAAATCCAGCGCCTCTTCAGTGATCTCATATTTGTTATCAAGCCCTTTTGTAGAGGTCAATGCCCTTATGAGTATCTTTTTCATATCCTCAAAACAAAGGGGTTTGAGCATATAAACCTTTAACCTTGATAAAAGGCTTGAATTCAATTCAAAAGAAGGATTTTCAGTTGTCGCACCGATTAAAATAATCGTTCCTTTTTCAAGATAAGGCAGGAATGCATCCTGCTGTGCCTTGTTGAATCTGTGGATCTCATCAATAAAAATGATTGTATCACGGTTGAATAAACTCTTTTTCTTTTCAACCTCCTCCATAAATTTTTTTATCTCTACAATACCACTCGTTGCCGCAGAAAAGGAAACAAAATCCGCAGAAAATTTTTTGGCAAAGAGCCGGGCAATCGTTGTCTTGCCACTACCAGGCGGACCAAAAAGGACCATTGAAAATAACCTTCCCTGTTCAATCTGTCTTTTTATCGGTCCTTCTGGTCCAAGGAGGTGTTCCTGTCCAAGGATTTCATCAAAATCCTCTGGTCTTACCCTATCTGCAAGCGGTGTCTTATCCACGGGTTATAAAATAGAGATAAAAAAATGGAATATTAAAGATCAATGAATCAAGGCGGTCTAAAAATCCACCATGTCCTGGAAAGACATTTGATGCATCTTTTAAACCCACCTCTCGTTTCATTCCCGATTCAAACAGGTCTCCAACCGTCCCTAAAATTCCAATTCCCAGTGTGATCCAGACTGCATCAATCAAACCAAAACTTTTTACCCACAATGAATTTAACCAGACCGTAAAAGGAAAGGTGAGGAAGAATGCTACAAATGTTCCTTCAATTGATTTCTTTGGACTCAATTTCTCAGCAAGCCTGTGCCTGCCCCAGATTGAACCAACGATGTATGCAAATGTATCATATATCCAGGTAAGGACAAGGGGAAGAAGACTTATGCAAAATCCATATTTTCTTAAAAGGATGATGGTTGAAGGCAGGATGGAGATATAAAAGACGCCAAAAAAATTTGCCGATATTTCAGTTAGAAAATTGGGATTTCTTCTGCTTCCAGGAAAACGCATTACCGATAAAAGGGCAATGAAAAAGAACAATATAAATCCTGGCAAAAGAAGTGGTATGTCAAAATAAAATAAAAACGGGATTGTATAACCAGGAAAAAGGACTGCAAGGGTATGGGGAAATACATCCTTCCTGTGCCAGAATCTGAAGTATTCGTTTGTTGCAAAGGTGATAAAGAATAAGAGCACTAAAGGAAGCAGGATATGATCAATCCATAATGTTATAACCACGATTGTAACAAGGAAAAATCCGGTTTTTATCCTCTTTAGTATATCTTTAAACTGCACCAAATAAACGCTCCCTGTTTTTAAAATCTTCTATTGCCTTTAAAAATTCTTTTTTTCTAAAATCAGGCCAGAGGGTCCTTGTAAAGTATATCTCGGCATAGGCAATTTGATATAAGAGAAAATTAGAAATTCTTTCGCGCCTCTCAGCACCGGTTCTGATCAATAAATCAGGCGGCGGCAGGGATGGGTCGTATAGATAACGGGTGAATTTTTCTTCATTAAATTGCTCCAGGTCTATGTGTTTTTTTCTATCTTCTAAGACAATCTTCTTAACCGCATCAACAATCTCACCCTGTCCCCCATAATTCAGACAGAGGGTTAATATCAAGCCCTCATTGTCTTTTGTCAAACGCAATGCCTCATCAAGTGCCTTCCTTGCATTGGGATATAACTCATCAAGCCTTCCAATCGCATTTATCCGCACTCTGTTTTTATTAAGTTCCGGGGTTTCTTTCGCAAGCATCTCTTCAAGCATATTCATAAGGGTCTGAACCTCATCCTTTGGTCTTTTCCAGTTTTCAGTAGAAAATGTATAGAGGGTTAGATATTTTATACCGATTTCGCGCGCGGTCTTCACAATAACCCTTACTGATTCAACACCTTCACGATGGCCTATGACCCTGGGCAATCCCCTTTTCCTTGCCCACCTGCCATTTCCATCCATAATTATAGCAATATGGTTGATATCAGGCACAACGAATTATATAGTAAATGTGGGCTTTGTCAATAAACCGATTAAACAAATTCAGATATTGACAACTGGAATATTATGAATATAATAATTTGAGGCTTTTTAAATGGAAAATTATTATAGTCTTCTTGGAGTGACCAATACTGCAACTCAGGCAGAAATCAAAAATGCCTATATGAAACTTGCCCGGCAATACCATCCGGATAGATTCACAGATGCAGAAGAGAAACGAAAGGCAAATGAACATTTTGCCCGAATTACCGCTGCATATCGGGTCCTTTCTGATGAAAAATTGAGAGCCGAATATGATAAATCACTGGAAAAAGGTGTAAAACAACAGGACCAGGTGCAGGAGACACAGGCAAAGAATGCATTTACAAGGGCAATTGAGTTTTTGAAGCACAATGACCCCTGGCGTGCTGTAAATCTATTGCGTATTGCCTGCAGATATGATCCCCAGCCCATCTATCTTTCATACCTTGGTCTTGCACTCGTGTATACAAGACAATATCAAAAAGAAGGTTTTGAAAAACTCCAGGAAGCAGCAAAAAGATTGATGTTCAACCCTATTGTATATGTTAATCTCGGGCTTGCCTATGAATTTATTGGGAATAAAGACCAGGCATTGAAAAATTATAATGAGGCATTGAACTGGGATGGGCATAACCCTGCGGCAAAAAAAGGTATTGAAAGGCTCCAGCCAAAGAATAATGGCTTTTTCTCAAAATTATTTGGAGGCAAGAAGTGAAAAAAACAACGATTCTTGAGATGCTTGAGGATCTATGCAGAAAATTATCAATCATTGTCAAATATGATCGGTTTTTTGGTAAGGGTGGATACTGCAGGGTCAGACAAAAATCATTTTTTATAATAAATGAAAGCCTTTCCAATGCAACCAAAGAAGATATCTTCATCAGGGAGTTGAAACACTTAAACTTTGACCCGGAATTGATACCACCAAAATTAAAAGAGATGTTTAATAAATGAGACTTGCAATTATTATCATTTTCATTGCTGTATTTTTCTGGCTTGCAAATCTGAAGGTCTTATTGCTGACACGGGATTGGCCCATCATCCTGATATTTTTCGGTGCAATCAATCTCTTTGTATTCCCAAAATATTCAAAGAAAAAAGTGATAGAAAATTTAGAAAAAGGCAAAATAACACCTGAAGAGGCATTAAAGAGATTGGAACGATTGAGTTAATCGATTATAATCTAAAAAAATTAAACCCTGAACAATCTATCTTTATATGTGCCTGTGAACCATCTGGTGATTTATACGGAAGTCTGTTTATCAAATCCCATTTAAAAAACCATAAAAATATTTTCGGTGTTGGTGGCGAAAATTTAAGAAATACAAATGTCAATCTTGTATATGATTATAAAGATTTAAAAACATTCGGTTTTACATCTGGTATTATTTCCTTTATAAAAAACTATTTAATGTATAGAAAAATCAGCCGGGCAATCTTCAAAACAAGACCAGTGGTTTTTATTGCTGTAGCATACCCCGGGTTAAATCTATTATTATGCCGTTATGCAAAAAAAATGGGTATCCGCGTGGTCTATCTTTTGCCACCCCAGATCTGGGCTTGGGGAGGATTTAGAAAATATTTCATTAAAAAATGGGTTGACCTTGTCATCTCTGTATTTCCATTTGAATATCGTTTTTACATCTCTAAAAAGATAAAGACAGTGTATATGCAGAATCCATTATTTGATGAATTAAAAAGGTATAAAAAGAAAAACCCTTCAGGTTGCATAGGATTTATGCCCGGTTCCAGGATATCTGAGATGAAAAGGAATATACCCGTGATGCTTGAATTAATTAACAATTGTGTAGAATTAAAAAATTTTAAATTCACATTCATTATACACCCTGACCTTGCCTCAAGTAAAATCTTGGACAGATTAATGACCAAAGGTTTTCAGGATAAATTAAGATTTGCCATTTCAGATCGCTATGAAGAGATGTGTAAATGTGATTTAATAATCACCTGCTCGGGCACAGCATCATTAGAAACAGCAATCATAGGCATCCCTCAGATATTCTTTAATAGACCCGGATTCTTTGATTATCATTTTTTCCGTTATCTGCTGAAGATAAAAGAATACAATCTCTCCAATTTATATTATGAAAAAAAAATCGTCCCGGGTTTTGTTCTGAGGGATAAAAAGAAACTTGTAAGATTGCTCTCTTCTGAACTGCATAAATTTTTGTCAAAGTCCTTTTAACACTAATTTTTTATATTATTTGGATTTTGACTGCCATTAATTTCAAATCATACTACAAAAAATTTTAAAAGTTAAACAAGACTTAAGTCAGGACAGAGATTACAGAATACTACAAAATTTAGCAAAAAATAGGCATATTTTTTAACATCAAAGTATTGAAATTTCGTAGGTTTTTGGGATTTCCTGTAAAAAAATGGCAAAAATAGGATTTACTGACATTTTATGTCAAACCACTGACATTAAATGTCAGTGCCTCAAATGCAGAACTGGACTGCATTTGCGCGATTTTGTGGATAAAATGTGGATAACTCACTGACATCAGATGTCAGTAAAAAAATTGAAAGTCTTGAAATTTCAACACTTTCAAGTGGGCACGGTTTTTGCATATATATTATGCGAAAGGAGGTTTATATGAATACCGTTCTTGCGCTACAAAAACTTGATGAAGTAAAAGGAGGAAATGTGAAACTTTCCTCGCTTTTGAGTACATTGTGTAATTGCAGCTAATAAAAATAAACTGAAAGAAACGGATAGGATCGGGTGGGTAAATTACCCACCCGATGATGAGAAAGGAATTTATGTCAATAGAAAGACGTCTGAAACGAGATATATTTTCATATTTACTTTTGAGTAATGAGTATTTCGAAGATTTAGGGGTTTATAAGCCAACTAACGAATTTTATGAAATTGTAGAGAAATTATTGGACAGCAGTTGGAAAATTGATAAGGAGAGCATTTGGTTTGTTGCTCGTAATCCTGTGCACAAAAATAAATTGCCTCTTCAGGGATGGAAAATTCATATATCGGGAACAATTCTAAATGGAAAAGAAATTCTTGAAACATTAACTCCGCTTTTTATTGCAGAAAAAGTGGTTTTCAAATTTGTATGTGATGGGAAAATATTACAATATATTAATTCAAAGAATTACAATAGAAGTGGAGCAGGTAAATTTATTGCTATATACCCTTATTCGGAAGGGCATTTTAAAGATTTAATTGAGAAAATTTATTTGCTCACTAAAAAATTTTCTGGACCATATATTCTGTCAGATAAACCATATAAGGACAGCGAATGTGTTTTTTATAGGTATGGTGGTTATCAGTTGAAGTATTTAATTAACATTTTTGGCGAGAAAATTCCGCAAATGTTATCTAATACTGGAGATTTAATACCTGATGAGAGATTGCCATACTTTGTTCTTCCAAAATGGGTTAAAGACCCTTTCGAAAATGAAAGTAAAAAATGAAAATATAGAAAAATCAAATTATTCAGAGAATAAATTGATTTTGAATGGTCGTTATTTAATATACGAAGCGCTATCATTTTCCAATAAAGGTGGTGTATACAAAGGAGAAGATTTGACGACTAGTGCACCAGTCATAATCAAAGAAGCAAGACCTTTTGTTGATATAACTTTATTTGGAAATGACGCAATGACCGTTCTAAAAAAAGAATTCAAGGTATTGAAAAAAATGGCTAATACAGGGTTTGTTCCAAAACCTATTGATTTTTTTCAAGAGTGGAAACATTATTTTCTAGTTGAAGAATTCATTGACGGCATACCATTGTCCAGTTATAGAGCTGCAGAAGGTTTTGGACTTGTTTTAAGAAAAATTTGGAATAAAGATATTGTTGAAAATTTTTATAAGGATTTTTGCCAGATAGTTATAAAATTAGTTCATGGATTTTTATTATTCCATAAGAAAAAAATAATCCTCGGTGATGTTTCCCCGTCTAACATACTGATCGAGAAGACTACACTGAATATCAAATTTATAGATTTTGAAGGCGCTTATTTAATAGAAGATGAAAACAAAAGAGAAAATCAATATTACCCAATATTTACATCTGGATTTGCATCTCCCCAGAAACTAAAAGGCGGTCTTCCAAAATTAGAAGATGATTATTATGCATTGGGCTCTCTAATATACAGTATTCTGTTGCCAGTTAACGAGGCATTTAAATTTGACAAGTCACTTAAGAAAAGATTTATTAAAGAATTTTTAGAAGATACTGGATTACCACATATTATCGAGCATTTTGTGCTTGGATTAATGGAAGAAAATCCCAGAAAAAGAATTAATCCAACAAAAATTGTTTCATTATTACAAATAGGAAAACTAAAACCTGCAAACTACACCTTATCTCATTCTATCGTAGATTCCCAAAAAATAAAAAAAACGATAGATGGAATTACTAATTATATATGTTCAACAGTAAATTTTGAAAGAAATGATAGATTGTGGCCTTCAGATTTTCGTGTCTTTACAACAAACCCTCTTTCTATCGCTTATGGTGCATTAGGAATTTCTTATTTTTTGCACAAAGTCCAAAGTCTAACGAATGATATAAAAACTTGGATAGTTCGAAGCCCAATTGACATTATAAATTATCCTCCAGGGTTATATGTCGGTTTATCAGGTATCGCTTGGGCATTTTATGAAATAGAGATCAAAGAAAAAGCAATGGAAATTATGGATATGCTTTATAAACATCGTTTACTTTTTAGCGGGTTTGATATTTTTTATGGAACAAGTGGATGGGGATTGACAAGTCTATATTTTTGGTTTCAAGTTAAAATCTTGAAATTTCTTGATAAGGCAATTGATGCAGGTGAATTTCTTTTGAAAACAGCTAAAACTAATGATAAGGGTTACTATTACTGGGAAAATGCAGATGGAAATGTTTATATCGGGTTAGCCCATGGGGCATCAGGTGCAGCACTTTTTTTATTATATCTACATTTGGCTACCAAAGAAAAAAAGTTTTTGGACGCGGCAATAAAAGCATTGGAGTTTGATTTATCTTATCAACAATATAAAGAAAATTATATAACATTTCCAAGAACAATCAATGATATTAATTTTCTAACCTCATACTGGCAGTATGGGAGTGCTGGAGTTGGTTCGGTTTTGATAAGATTTTATAAATATCTAAGAGAAAATAGATATTTGAAATTGGCAGAATTGTGCTCAGAAGATGCTCATAGAAAGTATGCAGTACTACCTTCCCAGTTTAGGGGATTAAGTGGAATGGGTGAGTTTCTATTAGATATGTATGATATCACGGAAAACGATGAATTTTTGAGAAAAACAGAAGATGTAATAAGCGGAATTTTTCTATTCAGAATTAAAAAAGATAATGGTATTGCTTTTCCTGGAGATGAACTTATAAGAATTTCAAACGATTACGGAACCGGTTCTGCTGGTGTGGGACTATTCCTGCACCGTTACCTTACGAAGACCCCCAGGATTTTTATGATTGACCATTTAGTAGAAGATAAAAATGCGTAAATTCATAACCATTATTACTCCTTTTAAGTTCTTATTTTTTACTACCTTACTTTTAGTTGTTTCAATAAATTTCTTGTTCGCTATAATAGACCCTCTGCTAATGAAGTTTCTTTTAGATGAGGGTTTAATGAAACATAATTTTAAATTTTTCGTCATTCTTTCTCTAGGTGTTATATTGATTGGTACCGCAATTAGAGTGGGTTCCATGCTTTATACATTATTCACCCAGAAACTAAAGAACAAAATTATTGAATCGTTGACTTTGGAGATGCTTGACTCCTACAACAATTTACCATATCATAATATAATCACACAAGACACAGGTTATTTTATTTCAAGAATATATGACGAACCTATAAAGATCTCTAATTTTGTAGAAGTTATTTTCAACTCTTTAATATCATCTATTACACTTCTAGGCGCTCTCATTATATGTCTATGGCTTTCTGTAAGACTAACTATTTTCCTCGTAATTGTTGTACCAACAATTTACTATCTGGGCAATAGGTATGGAAGGAAGATTAAGATAAAATCTAAGGAGGAAAATGAAACAGAGGGTATTTGCAGAGAAATTTTAGGGAGAGCAGTTGAATCATATAGGAACATCAAGATTTTTTCCCTCCATTCTTTTGTTCGCTCATCATTTCGGAATTATTTAAAAATTTTTCTTACTATTACTTACTCAAGGATTAAACTTTCTGCAATCTTTCAAACATTAAGTTCCATTTTTCTATCTTATGGTGAGTTGATTGTATTAATATCTGCTGGTTATGAGGTTATGAAAAATCAATTAACAATTGGTGGGTTATTTGGCTTTATGTCTGCTTTCTGGAAAGTTATTTCATCTGCTCAGCAAATGATACAACAAATTCCAGAAATATCAAGGTTAAGAGGATATGTTGAAAGAATTGAGGAATTCAAGAGATCTGCCAAAGAAAAACCAGCATGGTCTTTATCCTCAGAAAAAATTGAATTGAATGAATGTTCTTTTTCGTTTAAGAATAAATCTGTTCTCAATAATCTAACTCTCAAATTTAAAAAGGGTGAAAGAATACTTATTGAAGGAGAAAATGGCGTAGGCAAAAGTACACTGGCAAATATTATATGTGGCTTTTTAAATCCAGACAGAGGTTCAATTTCATCCTTTGCTATAGAAAAGATAAGCGCTGGAATCTATCCTTTTAACTTACCAAAAGGTTGCTTAAAAGATATAATAGATAGTAACCCTATATTTGAAAAATCCAAAGATAAATTTTTAGAACTCGTAGAAGAATTAGGTTTGAAAAAGGATTTATATACAGATTTCAGTAGTCTATCAGCTGGCCAAAGAAAAAAAGTTGAGGTTATAATGACACTTATGAAGAATGCAGATTTATATATTTTTGACGAACCAACTGCTAATCTTGATGAAAATAGCAAGAATTTAATAATGGATAGAATTTTTATCTATACTCAGGGGAAAACTTTGATTATAATTATGCATGGAGATAAAAAATATCGCCATTTATTTGATAGAATAATAAGATTAGAAAGGGAGGCATAAAATGAATTTAATTCCTATAATATGTATTTTGGGTATAATAATAGAACCCAACACTCTTAAAAAGACAGAAGAGATAAGAAATACTGCAGAAGGTTATAAACTAACCGCAATAATACCCGCCGAATGTGAAGAACCAGAAGATTCTACTATTGTTTACTTCGGTTATACACCAAATGAATTCGTAATCTACCTAAAAAATTGGCAAAAGGAGATAAGTGTTTCATCAAAAAGACGAGATGCAGAAGGATTAGGAAACCAGCAAGAAGATTGTGTTTTTATTCTACTCGCTTCGAACGGCAAGGGAAAAGATGGTTATATGATAGGAGTAAATCCCTTTGGAGCAATCTACGATTGTATAATCTCAGATAACAGTGGTTTTGTGCAGTGGGACGGTGATATTAAAGCTGATGTAAGTATTGAAAATTGGGGTTGGGTGGCTTTAATTTCTATTCCATTCTCCGCGATAAATTATAGTAATACATTATGGGGGATTCAAATATTTAAGGTCATTTTCAACAAGATGGAAATCCAAGTTTTGTCAAAAACAAAGAATATTAGCAACCTTCAAGATGCTTGTGATTTAAAGGTCGACTTTAATTATATAAAATCTAAAGAAAAGACATCTCTTCTTTTTATCCCGAGCGGAAGGATTGAGAGAATAATTGCGGCTAACACAGAGTTTATTAAAAAAATAGGTTTAACGGGTAGACTTAGAAAGGGAACTGGTGAACTTGTTGAAATTACTCTATTCCCTGACTATTCAGAAGTTGATGTCGATGTTCAAGATTTTAGTTTGGAAAGGCTTCCCATAAACTATCCCGAGAAAAGGCCATTTTTTGTGGAGGGTGGTTCTTTTTATCAAACCCCTATCACATTAATAAGAACCCGAAATCTTAGCTTACCACAATATGGACTAAAATTCTATTCCACAACCAACAAATCAGGATTTATTACCTTTTTCCTTGATGATTCTGCCCTAAAAAACATTTCTTTCACGCGATTCACATATACTCCTCTAAATAATCTAACCTTGGGTTCATTTGGTATTATAAGCGAGAATAATTATGATCTCATTTCAGGAGATATATTTTATTACCTAAAATCCCTAACTACAAATTTTCAGGGACAGGTCTCAAAAAATTTAACTAATCTCTCAAAGCTTTCTTATATCTCTATAACGAGAGAAGAGAAACCCGGAATATCTTTGGCGGGAAATTATCTTGAGATAGATTCAAATTTTATTTCGGATCTCAATACTATTTCAATACATTTTGATGGCATCAAGAAATTAAATGGTGCATGCAAAATGACTTTTTTCCCTAAATTTAGCAACTATCAGATTTATGTAAATGGTGGAATTAAATATAGTAAAATGGTGGATAAGTACAATGGGGATAGGTTAATTCAGCAAGGCGACTTTTCCTTTCTTATTGGACCAATTCCGATTATCCTGCTGTTTGGAAGGAATATTGCCGAGTTGAATTATTTAAATCTTGAGAATAATAATATAGAGGTATATACCATAGGTATTCAATATCTCGGCGAAACCTGGAAATCATCAACTTTCTATTATTCATTTGGTGATTATCTCGGCGGTAGTATAGAACAGTATTTTGGAGAAATTAAATATTCTTTCATTAAGAGATTAAACATCGGTGGTTCCCTTCTTAAGGTCAAATCAACTTTGGATGATTTTTTGATGTATCAGACCTTTGGTGAGATTTCCTTAGTGATCAAATCGTTTTTCCTGAAACCATATATTAACTACACAATTGATTATTCTACTGCACAAAAAAATATAACCCTTAATGGTGTACTCTTATATGAACCAAAATATATGACTGGCATTTACATCGCATTTAGTAAAAAAATAGAGTGCGAAAATAATGAGTGGGTTAGTAGGTTTGAAAAACTTTTACTAAAAATTCAGTGTGGTCTTAATCTAAATCTATGAAAATCAGAATAATTAAAAAAGAGGTTATAATTCATAGTTCAGTAAAAGATCTTTTCTCTTAGGTGCAAATTCGCCAGATAATCGTTTTACTTTCATCATTGCCCACAGGTTATCAACGATTCAAAATGCGGATAAGATTCTGGTATTGGATGAGGGCAGGATTGTGGGGATTGGTAGACATGAGGAATTATACAATTCCTGCCCGGTTTACAAAACTCTTTATGATGAGCAGTTTTCAAAAACAATTGAAAGTGGGTAAAGTGGAAGAAAAGATAAGGGAAAGGATTGAGGGGATTGTGTCAGTTTTGAGAAATCTCCTCTATATTTTTTCAATCATCTATCCCATCTTTGGGCAATTGGAGGCAATTGGGGGCAAAAAAATCCCCCTTTATCAAAGGGGGAAAGAGAGGGATTGTGAAAGAGAGGAATTGACGGCACAATTGAATAAAAGGCACACGATGGCATATT
>JGI24721J26819_10000428_pt1 | contig 45993 bp, 46 predicted proteins | sample YelNatPaOPGAMG01_FD_26819 | JGI IMG/M metagenome (IMG submission 26819) | reverse complement strand
ATCTTCCAACCGTTCGATGTATAGCTGAACTCCCGACCCTTCGCACCATGGGCAAATCATTTTTCCGCCTCCTATTTCTGTTCAGTGATCGCACGGCGCAATCCCTCATCTTCACGGTCTCCCCATAAGTCTAAATCTTCCGAAGTGAGAGTTTTAATGTAGGCGATTGCTCTTTCAGCGCATTCATCGCGAATTGCGTCATCTCGGTAGTCAACTTCTTGAGCAAGTTTTGATGCACCCATCGGCCAAACTCTCACTGCAAACTCTATGGCACTTTCCATGTCATTCCTCCTTCTCACATGCTTCATCGAATTGGGAACGCTCGTATGCCTGCCATTCCTCACGGGTCATCTGCGCCACACGGTAGCGGGTCTTCGCATGGCTCTCATCGAGCTCCGGCGGCGGAAATGAGAAAAACACTTTCAGCCTTGAGAAAAACTCATGGAACCAAGATTGCTTGTTAAAAATTGCCGGATTTTTTGTTATCATTTTTGCGCCCCCTTTTTCCAGATTTCACTTTTCCCTCACTTATTTTTATTTCCTCGTCTAATGGCGATTGTGGTGATTCCCAGTCCACGGCTTCCTGTGCTAGCGACTCAACTTCTTTAAGTACAGCTCGGAATTTTACTTCTTCCTTGTTCATTTCCCTTTCCTCCTATGCATAGATTCCAAAGTCTCATTGAGACTCTTCTCGATTTGCCGCCATCTGCGGTCGTCGTCAGCGTCGAGCATTTCCTCCTCTCGGCGCGCTCTATCCTCTCGACTCTCCCGCTCTGGTGGCGGATCGGGATTATCCCATAAACCATAATCAGTCGACATTATCTTTCCTCCTTTTTCGCCAATCTTCCCAATTGAATTGCAGCAGCACGCCGCCTTCCGTCAGCCGGCTCATTACATCGCCGGACAGGAAGTTTTCCAAACAATCAGGGCATCCTCCTAGTAGGCAATGTTTGCGCACATGTTTGTTGCTGATGATGATAGTCGGCAGCCCTCTTGTATGCCGCTTGTCGATGATATATGAAAGCCAATTTAACTCAGCATCGCTACCCTTTGTGCGGCCTACCTCGTCAATGGCGAGCATCGGCAGGCGCGCAAGCTCGTCCACAATCTCAAGCTCTGTTTCATCGGAGCGTGCAGAATAACTTTGTCTGATTCGTGTGGTGATCTCGTACATCGAAAAGATTTTTCCTCCAAGAGCTTTGACCGCGGCAATCGCCAAGTGCGTCTTGCCAGTCCCATTGCTGCCAGTCATGACAATTTGCTGAATCTTGCCCTCAATGAGGCGTTGAACAGCCTGCACGGCCTTGGTTTGCTCCTGAATATCGGCCTGGTAGGTATCAAAAGTGGCGCCATAAAATTCTGGTTCGATATTCATTTCTTGCATCTTACGAACTTCAAGAGCGCGCCTTTCATTTTCCTCCGATTGCTCAAGCTCCCTATCATGCTCTTGCTCGCACAACGGACAGCCCGAATAAAAAATCAAGCTGCCAAGCGTGAATTGTTTTGCATCATAATCGATATTGTGCTTATCGCAATGCATTGACTTCCTCCATATCCAAAATTTCAGTCATCCGGCCTTGGCGTAATTTTGGCGGCGCAGTACTGTCCTGATTGCGCTCCCAGGTGCGCACTGCCGCCTGCCAATTCTTCATCGGATTTTTTCCGATTTTCCATCCATTTGCCTCGTAATAGTCCAGGAATCTCTGAGGATCGATATTGTTCTTGCGTTCTTTGCAATATGCTTTTACTTCTTCCAGTGTTGGTTTTATAAATCGCTTTTTTGGTTGTTGTTGTGGCGGCGTAAGCCGCTCTTCTTTTTCTTCCAGTGGAGGCTGCTCTATGGTGTTTTGCTCATTTATGTCCACATCTCTCTTATTCTTATTCTCTCCTTTACTCTCCTCTCCTCTCCTTTGCGGATAAATGTTAACAGAAACCCCGTTCAGCATACGTTTCTGCATACATAAATCCCTTACTTCGGGATTACTGATGACATTTATTGTCCTTCGGTTATAAAGTGCTGACAAGTTTGCAATAAAATTCCTCGACCGGATGATTCTGTCTTGCCATAAATCTCTATCTATGGCATCGAGCCTTGCCAGTGTTTCGAGGATATTGTTTGCAATTTCCCCGCTGAGATGGGTTTTTGCTAACAGAAACTCCCACTCGGCAGGGTTTTCGCAGTCAATAAAATGCTGTTCAGACATACCGAGGATTTCAAGCAATTTGAACCAAAAAGCATACCCGTCATTCCCAAACTTCGATTCCAGCGTGAAAATCGTTTTCCCGCTTGTTACGAAGTGTGGGAAATAATCAACTGTAGCTTTTCTTGGACGAGGCATGGTTATTTCTCCGCTTTTTGCGCTGCTTCGACAATCTTTTTAATTACAATATCTTCTGGTGGAGGGTTATTCCCTGCCCATTTCTCTTTCAGGCCCTTCTTCTGGTAAATGCGTTTTAGCGCATCCAACTCAACCTTTTCAATCTCGATTATGATTTTCATTCGTAAACCCCCTTTAATAGAGCCCAATGCGTTTATTCCAAAGCATTTCAGCTACCCTGCCAAAAACAGAATCATTCCATTGCTTTATGGCCCTTTCAGGGCTGTCGCAGCGTTTTACATAAGTAAGTCTAGTAAGTAGCCGTTGATAATCATCGCTATATGAGATATGCCGCATTATTTGCCCTGCATCTTTTCCTGCAATCTCAGCCGCGACTTTCATTCTTAAGCTCCTTATTCTTTTCGCGGAAGAGCTTTATTTGTTCGATCAGCCACTCCCGCGCTAAATGTTTCTCGCCGTTCATTTTTGCAATGGATTCCAAGTCTTTTACTTGGTCCTCGCCAATTTCCTCGACAAGATACATACGGAATTTAAATGGATCGCCCGCTCGCCATTTATTGCATCCAGGGCACTGGGGCCTTATATTCCGAAGGTCAAACCTGGTAGCGAAATATCGTCTAGATATAAAATGGCCTGCCTGGATTTCATTGGTAGGAAAATAATTTTTACAGGTATAACATTGCGATATTCCGGGGGATACCTCATACTTATGTTTGATATATCCCCCGACTTCAGCATCGAGCTTTCGGATGAGCTGGTTATAGTTTAAATCCTCAAGGCCACTTCTCTTGAACTTTACCTTTTTACCATACTTGCTTGCCCGATACATTTCTGCCCCCTATTATCAATGGTTATACAAAACGGCTGCAAAGATATACAATAGATACAACATACCACTGATAATAAAGAACCCAAATAAGTCTCGAATTATTCCGCTCTGTCTGAAATTTTTTTTCAGCCTTTCAATCTGCCATTGTGTGCGTGTCATATCTGCTCCTTAAAAAATAGGAAGCTCGTCCTCGGGCAATTCCGACATTTTCACTTCTGCTTCCTGGTAGGATTTTGGCTCAATGGCTGCATCTGGAGTAGGTTCTTGCTTCTTTACCCTTGCCTTGATCTTTTCTACCATTGCCGCAGCGACTTGGGCAGGGTCCTCTTTTACCGGCTGTTCCTTTTGCTCAGGCTCGAAGTAATCATCGACTGAGCTCATGCCATCCTTAATGCTATTGTAAATCTTTATGAGTGAGAGAAGCTCTGGGCCATTCAAAGATTCAATTCTATGCCGCAAGCGTTTTTCAATCTGCAATTTTGAAATACCCAATTCTTTGAATTTCTCGAGCATCCCTGGAATCCGCTCCTGCACATTCCCTACTTTTGCAGCCAAAGTTTTGCTGCATTCTTCCAGCGCGCCATCGACTACGTCCCCCGGAATTACGCGGAGGATGCATGAGCGGAGTCTGCGAGCAGCCTGGTTCGCTGTTACTTCGTAGACATCCCGTTCATCACGAAGAGGCTTAAAGCCTTCTTTGGTGTCCCGAAGGTGTCTGACCCGGAATTCCTGGCGGGCCATGACGTTTGTTTCCAAGTCCCACGCGTAGGCAAGCATCTGCGATTCCTGCCCCCTCCTTTCAACCTCGGTTACACCGAAGGAAAGATTCCCCCAGTTCCTGGCGATAGTCTCGGCAAGGCGGATCGACGGGCCAGTTACCATAGTTCCACCCCGTGGAAACTGATATTGTGCTTGTTCTGCAAGCGTTTCGCGCCTGCATTCATTCAAGATTCTGTCCATAGCAACGACAGGGTCGCGAGGGAATTTCTTCGCCATCACGACCTGCCCTTGGACTTCGGCGATTGCCCTTGATGATTCGATTTCCACCAAGGCTTTCTTTTCTTCTTTTTCCTCTTCAAACGGATTTGACATACAAAACCTCCTTATAAATTGTACGCACCTTTCAAGATGCGCAATATTCTTGTTTCTGAAATGCGCTCAAACTGAGCGGCAATTTCAGGGAATTTCTCTTTCAATGCTTTTGTGTCTATGGATGATTTCGTTTGCGCTTTCCATGAAATGACCGGTGCACCGTTAAGAATAAGAATATCGCCAAGGTCTTTTATGGAATTTGTCAGCGCAAGCTGAAGTTCTTCTTCTTTTTTCTCTAATTCTTTTATTTGAGCTTGAACCACAATGAGCTCTTTAAGATTTTTTAAATCCTGTTCTGTGCCGTAGACTTCTGCCGGCGTATATTTTGCCCATATGCTACGGGCTTCTTCTAGAGATACAGGATCAGGGGGGATACACTTTTTTACCTTATCCCAAAAGTCTAGCTCGAGTTCGAGTAGATCTTTTTGGAATTTTCTATCGGCCGGAATTTCAAAATCAGCGTAGCGCTGCCCACCGATAAGGACAGCAATCGCTGCATCATCGATTCCGGTCGTCATTAACTGATGTTGGACCTGCACCCAATAATGGGTTGGGGGCTTCTCAGCCCAATCATCAGAATTAAATAGCCCTGTGGTTTTGCACTCTAAGATTCCACCGCCCACGATACGGCGGTCTATTTGAGCAACGATGAATGGGTACTGCGGATGCACCGCACGTTTATTCATACGGCGTACCTTCAAATTGTGGCGAGTTGCCCATTCCTTCGCCACAATATCCTCTAGGACCAAGCCGAAATGCACATGGTCCTTGCCGGAAATATCTTCCGGCTCTTCCTGCCCTGTTTTTTCCAGCCAAAGCTGATATGGACTCTTCCAGGGGCTAACCCCCAGGATAACGGGGGCATCGCTGCCACCGATGAAAGCCTTCCGGTCCATAATTATTCCCTTTCTTTATTTTCTTCGGCCATCACCTGCTCAAGGATAGCCTGTGCCTCGCGCAGCCAAGGACGATGATTCTTTCTCGCCCTTTCTGATATGGATTTTTCAAGCCATGGCTGAATAAATATCATCTTTGCCTTCTCTCTTTCTTTTCCCATATTGCACCTCTCGTCATTAAGTATACTACTTAAAAAGCTATTGTCAATAGATTTTATTCAAATATTGTATTTATTTTATGATGCTTTTTACTACAAATACCAAATAAAGCATTAGAAGATTCACGTATAAATTCGTTTATAGTATATTAAAGGAAGAGAACATGTTGGTAATGAGCATTGCCTTCTACATCGCACTTATAGGCGCTCTTGTCGCGTCTTGGCTGACTTACTTTTCTTTTATCTACTGCATACCATTTTTTATTCTATATATTATTGGAGGATTTCTCTATTTGCAGCGCAAGATTCTCTTATATAAAGACCCACCCTTTAATGCTATCTTAACTGCCATCGTATGGCCTTGGATAATCTTTTGGTATGGCAGAAATTATTTAACAAGAAGATAAATAGTTGTCCCTACAGCAATGCAAGTAGTAATGCGCCAAAACCATATTTCAACTTGTTTACTTTTTATCCGTGTTTCCTGTTGGCTTATAATTCGGGTCGTAATATTGTCTAAGTTTTTCGAAGATTGATTGAGCAAGTCGGACGCTTGCAATAGCCCGCTCATATTCGCTTCGAGCTTGGTTGATAGCTCCCATCCCTTGTTGGATAGTTGCCATGAGATCTCGATCAAGCTCTGCGCGCTGTCCAGCAAAGGCCCGAGCTTCAGCAAGCTGTCGATTGAGTTCTGTAAGCTGTCGCTCCCGATCTGCCACAAGAGACTTGTATTCTGCCCGTTCTCTGGCTGTTGTGGAGGCGACGATTCCGAATCCTGCGCCGCCGCCAATGAGAATGCCAAGCACAAAAGCAAGGACAATATACCGAACTTTTTCATCCATGTTCCCTCCTATTTCTCTTCTTTATCCAGCGCCGGCTGGTAGTATTTTGAGCGCTGCCAATCCTCAGCAACTTGAATCCCACCATAACCTACCGCTCCGAACGCAATAGCCCCAACAATCGTTGATCCAATGCCACTTGCCAAAAGATTTGGCGCGACAAGAAGCGTAAGTATATACAGCCCAATAAGCACAACGGTCATCGAAACCCATGCTTTCCACTTTCGGCTTTTCATAGATATTCCCTCGGATCAATGCGTTTTGAATAGTCATCGAGTTTATCTGCCTGGTGATGAATCTCCCAATGGACATGAGGCCCTGTTGTAAATCCTGCATTCCCAACCGGCGCAAGACGTTCACCCTTTTTCACATATACTTCGTCGGTCATAAGGATATGGCTAGGCCAGCGCGTCTTAGCGCGTTCTTCGAGATAATACACTGAATGGAAAGGACCCCCGAATGACGGGTCATGATCCAGGACTTTGGAAGGCCAGAAATGCGCAAGAATATGGAGTCTTTTTGTGCCACTTTCGATGATGACAATAATCGCGCCGAATATATCTTGCCAATATTCTCGCCAAGGCAGAGATAGGATGTCCGGCTTTTCATCTTGTCCCCAATTTCTGACCTGTACATTCGGCTCGACGCCGCGGAAAATGACAAAACCCTGCGCTTCACCATCGACCGGCGAAAGGACAATCCCATCGCCGCCGGCGATATCCAAAGCACCGTGTACATGGTCTCTGCGGTTCATCGGCATTGAAAGCGGGCGCAACTCATTGAAATCGGCAGTTATTACGCCACCTTTTATAAGTTCCATCGCTTACTCCTTCCCACGGGGGTTTCTGCGGGATTCGTCAATGTACTTCTCAAGGCGCTGAGCTAATTCATCAATCTGTTTACTGATGTGTTGGAGCTTTGTGTTTACTTCAGCAATAATGACGTCTTTTGCCTTGTCGCTCTCTTCAAGTGTCTTTATTTGTCCATCATGGCAGACCAATTTGTCTTGCATGTCTTTTACCTGTTGCATCGCTGCTCCTTCTTCTTGCGCAGTTTTTTTTTGTGCGCGCAGAAAGGTGATAATCGCAGCCAAAGTTGCAATTGCCCCGAGAATTTGCCCCGTAGCTACAAGGTCAATGGTTAGCATCTTAACCCCCGTTATTTTGCTTTCTTTCTTTTCCCGTGGTAGTTTTTCTGCCCTGGGGCAGCCTTCGCTTTTCGGGCAAGCTCGCCAATCACTCCACCAGGTACGCCTTGCGCCTTTAATTGTGCTGCTCGACCGCCATAGCCCAATTTATTGGACTTCCCATGAAAAGTTCCTGTTTTCTTGATTTTTGCCATAAAATCCTCCTTTTACACCTCCGGTTTCGGCGGCCACTGCGGGTTGCGGAACCAGCCCTCAATATTAGTGATAATATTCATGCTTATACCTCTGCCATAAAGCTAATGCCGCTCAAAGAAAACCATGCATTTGAGCCAGCGTTTGCATAGACATTCCCGTTGCTGGCAATCATTATACTTCCAAAGGCATTGTTCGAATTAGCAGAAAAACTGATACTCTTAGAAGGTCTATATCCCGAAGGAAGCGTGAAAATAGCTTGGCCGATTGTCCCAGATTTTGTCATCCCTCGCAAATGCACAAAACCTAACGCATCCTTCATGTATGCGAGATTATGAAAATTTGCATCGGTGTTTTGCACCCAGTTATTTAAGAATGTTGTTACCTCTTGCCAAGCCTCATTATTCTTGTTAACAAGTGCAGCAATTTTTTGTTCTGTCGTTGTTCCTGCAGCATTGTTTAGGTCTTTCGCAATTTGCGGACTTACACCATAAGTTTGGCTTCCTGCATTGAGGGCATCTATCACCCTAAATGCGACATCAAGTTGCCTTTGAATTCTGTAATGTACTCCATCCCATAAATGGTACGTCCAATTCTTGGCATTAACACCACCAGAGTAGAACAAATCAACGCATGGGGTTTTGTACTCATTCGCCGCATTTTTAAGGGCATCAACATAGTCGTGCAAATATTTCCCAAACGCATTAAGATAATCATCACAAGTGCCGGTTTGAATTACCGAGCCATCTGTACCACGGAATGGGGGAGTAATTAGAATAACTTTGATATTTGGGTACGCCGTAAGAATCTGATTAAGCGAATAACGCAATGCCCCAATATAATAGTTTACGTCATCATCATCGGATGGATTATCAATATTCAATGCTGTAAAATCATTTGTGCCTTGCCAAACCGTAATGTAGTCAATTTTACTCCAATCTATACTGACAAGTCTGTTGTATACTGCTGCCCCGTTTGTAATAATATCTTTGTAGGTATTTTGGAGCGAGAAATTCCCAGAAGCTATCGAAGCAGCCAGCCTATAGAAACAAAACGCATCAAAAGCTGGTGTTGGGTGGTATCCCATCCTCGTTCCCCCGATAGCACAATTATAGGTAGTCGCCCCTGTAATTTTTGCTATACGTGAGGGGTAATCATAAGGTGGGGGAGGGTTTGCAGTGTTTGAATCTCCAAAACAAACAATTTTTTTACCATAGAGTTTGGGGTATTGTAACGTTTCAACGCTAACAATCCTGTCTTGTTCGGCGGCAAGGTCAATTCCACCTTCCAGAGTATCGCCGCTTTTTTGTGTATGCGCCCCAGAAACATTCAATCTTATAGTATTTGCGGCTTTACCAGCTGTTTTTGCAATAAGGTCTACTTCAATGGTGGAGTAATTGCGCGATGCGACTACTACTGGGTTTGCCGCCGATACCGAATAGATAGGTGCTGTCCCGCCATAGTTGTAAATTTCGGGGCTTGTCATGTTTATTGCATAATGCAAGGCTTTATATGATTCATCCTGTGTTGCTCCTATGAGTAACTCTCCATCAGCCCCGGTAAGCGTTGCAACAAAAACATATTGCCGTTCGTTAGCCCCGCCTTTGTCAATCGTTATTGTTGTTCCAACGGAAACGTTATACCCATCACCCAAAATTGCGCCATAGGCATTTTTGCCCGCAGACGCCGCACCGATATGAGTATCAATAAATGCTTTGCCAAGGGTTGTAATACGTTTATAGCTAGTACCATCGGCAATATTATCAAGATTGTCTGCTCCCGTCGCTGGTGATATTGAGTAACCTGCTTCGGTAAGCTTGCTCACAATTCTTGCGCCTGTTGTTGCACCAGTTGCAGCCCCTATTGCATTAGCATCGGCAGCTCCGGCAACGGTTGGTAAAATATTATTATTGTTTATTGCATCAGCTTTTGCGGCTTGGACTCGATGGTACGATGTGCCATCTTTAATGTTATCTATGGTCGTGTCTGCCATATGCATCCCATCCCAGAGGTCGGCATCAAGCCCTGATCCTGCCCCGTCAACGGTTTTCACTTTTGCGAGTAAATCGGCGGCTAAAAGTGAATCTGAATTTGCGAGTTGGAATGGTAAATCGCTCATTGGATAGCTCATGTTCTCCTCCTATGCGGCGTAGAAGCTGATGTCGAACGTGCCGCTCGTCCAGACAAACCGAATGGCTGTTACCCGCGCCGGCATCGTAAATTGCTTGCTTCCAGTAATCTGACCGAGCACGCTAAACCATTTGGCTGTTCCCGCTGCGATTGTGGACGATTTGTTTGTGGTGGCTAGAATTTCCATCTGCCCGCTGCCAGAAGTCATATAGACGCTGATGGTAATACCCTGGAGTCGTGCCGGCATTGTGTATGCCACGTCCGTATTTGTAGAGCTGAGCGAAAGTTCAGTGTTGACTCCCAATACTCCCGATTGTAGCAAATCTGGCGACAAAATGACCATGTTACTCCTCCTTCACTTCGGGCTGTTTCAGTTTCTCAGCCTGCGCTTTTTGAACTTTATCGATTTCCATGATGAGGCTATTGTAAAGGATATTTACTTCCTTAATCGGCCTCGTCCCAAGGTACTGCATGATGTCCAGTACCAATTTAATTGGCAATGTTATTTCATTCATATCTCCTCCTACCATGCTAATGAGATTCCGGCATATGTCGCCGATGAGCCATAGTTGACGGTTATCGTGCCTGCAAGATTATCTTGCACCGTATACAGCATAATCCCAGAACTGCTAATCCGCTCCGCATAAGAACATACCGCGACAATGCTCCCCCTAACGCCGCCATGCAGAAGAATCTTATCTCCTACATTTGGAATTGCAGGCGCGAGCGCGTTATAGAGCTCCCCAAGAGTAAAACTTGCGTTTCTGTGGAATGTTCCAGTCGGAGTTCTGCCGCCTTTCGCCCAGATTCCTCCATTTTTTGCATAGAGGTGCATTAGGGAGACTTCTCCGCCAGAATCGTTTTTTACCCATTCCCATCGGGCATCCGTGGGGAGGTACCCCCCGAAATTTGAAAAGACATCGAGGACTTTCATCACGCCGGAATAGTTATGCAGCGCCTTATCGTTTACAAAATCGTCATAGCCATTGACAGCATGGAGCGAAAGAGTTGCTTCACTATATCCTGATGATTTATCGGGGCTTCGGATTTCAAATATTGAGAAAACATCATTTGGATCCGTATTCCTGACGGTTACTATTTCGTCATTGGAGCCTGGAATATTGTGCGGCCAGAACTCGTAGCGCCCAATGGAATCAGTGCCCATAAGGATTCGCTGGGTTGATTGCGCAGGGATAGTGATTGATACTGACCAGTTGGAATAATCGTCTGCATATTTCGTTATGCCCGCCAGTATTATTTTGCTTCCAGGGTCAACGTAAACGTTCGATACGCCATATGGCCCGAAACTGCCCGACACGCTTGTCCATACTCTTACAGGGATCTTGTTAATAAAAGCATCAATAAGTGATGCAATTGAATAAAATTGAATATAGTTGCTTGAATCAAACGAAGGCCCATTTGGTATGCTGAGCGTAAGCCTTGAAGTATAAAATCTTGTTTGCGCCGTATTTGAAAATACAATCGAACCAGGAACCCAGAGCACAAGATAATATACGGTTACTTGATAGCTGGAGTCTTTTTTTATTTTATATACAGGCCAACCTTGCCATGACCCGCTACATGAATATTCCCCTACTGCAAGACTAGAGAGCGCATCCAAAAGCGAGCCGACATACCAGTGCGTCGCAGTTGGCGTAGAAATGGTTTGCTGTGGGATATTAAAATCTTGCGTTGCAAAGACCCCCGCATTGATACTTCCTGAAACATTCAACGTGCTGGCATCAATTGCCCCTTTGAAATATGCGCTACCGTTTGGTGCTGTTTGGAAAATAATTTGATTATTTGCTTTTGCAAGGATCCCGTTGTCTTTATCTATATAGGTTTCAAAGTCTGTATTTGAGTTAGGGTCCGTGTCTATGGTCAGTTTTTTTGCGGCCAGATTGTCAATATTCGCCTGGACTGCATTTATCACAAAAGCAGAAATAGTATCTATATCGAGATATTCCGCCTTTATTGTGCCTTTGAGGAAAAGTTCATCAGCGTCCACAAGGAATTGGCTCGAAAGAAGTCCTTTCTCCGTGAACGTAGCGGTCATGGAATTGATATCATCCGGTATTGGATTGGCAGTTATCTTGTAGCGATACTCACTCCCACCATACCATTTTACTTGATAAATCTCGTAAATCCTATCAAATACAGCCCTTTCGCTTGAGGAAAGCAGCGAATAAATCGCGTTCTTTCTATCGAGACTCATAGTTTCTGGGAGCGCAACCCGAAGCGCCATGAAAGCCTGGGTATCGCTCCATGTATCAGTGTTTGGATTATAGGTTCTTGCTCGTACCCGTGTGGCGATTTCATCCGATTGCATTACCAATTGGGAATCGAAATAAGCATTTTGGGATGCTTGTTCCTGGACCACAAGCGCAATCTTCTGCTCGGTCATTACAATCGCAGAAGCGTTTTCAATAATCCCCTGGTCGAGCAAGGTAAGAATTTCTTCTTGCGTGAGCCTATCGCCTTCATTCGCAAAATACTGTGCATCAGCCACCAAAAGTTGGATTTGGTTCGCCGTTTGCTGGATGAGCGAAATATCTGCTTCGATAGCCCCCAGTTCGGTATTAAGCTCTGTGTGGGTAACAAAACTTTGGAGGTCATCTTTTGTGGCAACCCATCCTGCCAGTGCAGTCTTATCATCGCTCGATTGGCCTGATATAAGAATTTGGTATCTATCTTTGAGCTGTGTTACTTCAGTATATGCTTTTGTCGGGTGGAATACGTTATTTTCGTCAAAATATCCGCCGTCGGAAACAATCGAAGCAATGCGGTCGGCGTTCTGTACAATAAGGGAGAGATTTATTATTTGGCCGCCAACGTTAAGTTCGGCAAGGATGGAATTTATTGAATCTACATCTTGTTCAACCTGCGATATTCTTGTGCCATAATTGGAATACGATGCTACTGTAGTGCTGATTGAATCAAAATTAATTTCAAGCGCAGCAATGTTTGTTTCGGCCTCGGTAATCCTCTGAACCGCGAGTTTTATCTTTTCTTCACTGAGGACAATGTTTGCATCTTGGTCTATTCGTTCCCGATTAAGCCAATCTACAAGCGCTGATAGTTCATATTGTCCAGTCTCGATCAAATTGAGCTTTGGTATTTGGTTTATTCCGAAAGGATAAAGTTCATTTACCGCGGCGTCATGCTCTTCGAGGAAGCCTGCTTCAAGTTTTGCCCTGCTGATTGCGCCATCGACAAGATCGCCGTTTCTGACTTGCTGGATTTCAGCATTTATCCCATCTGTAATAACATCGGCAATCCCTGCGATTGTTTGTTCTTTCGCGGTATAATAATCATAAAAAGCATTTTTAACTGTTTCTGCATCAATAGGCGTCGAAACTGTCATATCCCATAGAATTCCGCCAGCGCTATTAAGCATTACATCAAGTGCATTATATTTTGCGATATAACCAGAAAGCGGAAGCCCTGTTTCTGATAATCCTTTATCTTTTGCCCTTTGGACGATAAGCGGATATTCGGTCGATATTTCATTCCATTTTTGCTTTAAGGTAACCTTTTCAGTGATATCAACTACGGAATCAGAAATTATCTGATTGATAAAATCATCGAAGTTTGCATTTGCAGTTTGGATATTCGCAAGAGACTTTTTGAGCTCAGTCGCAACCCGAGACAGGTCAGCATTATTTAGTTGACCTATGATTTCAATATTGCCGGTGAATACTTTATCGCCGTCAATTTGTTCCTGATACTCCATTTGCTCCTTCTTACACTGCTACAATGTATACAATTTTCGATTTACTCAATACTCTCTTTGGCCCCATAGTGCCCCCCAATCACCCTTGAATATCACCCTGGAATACTCTTTCAATGCGCTTGTCGGAACTCCGACAAACATGCCTGACGCCTCAAGCATTTTGAGATATGCCCTAAGCCTGGATTCTTCATCTTGAGTCGTCATTGCCGTATATGCACCTTCAAATAATTTTGTTACACCAGGGAATATCTGATCATCGCGATAGAACCTATCTCCGGTTATTGCGCTCTCCACGAATCCCGAAGCAACATTTCCCACGAACGGAATCGTATCGAGAGGTGCCGTTGCCATGCCTGATAGGAATCGCTTTGCTTTCTTCTCTTCATCATCATCTTTGCCTTTCGGCGCGGTAATGAGTGCTATCAAGCCCATAACGGCCATATATCCAAACCATATTGCAAGCGATCTGCCGCGATGCCCATTCTTCCAATCATTCGGCGCATCATGGAAGAGCTGGTTGTAGATAACATTCAATGGCGTCTGGAATTGGAAAAGGAATCGCTGCAATTGTGAATCCATTTTGAATGCCGGAGCAAGATCTTCATGCCGGTAAGTAGGCTGGGTTTCTTGGAGTATTTTATCGGCTTCCTTATATGCAATATCATGGATTTCTTCGGCGGTTTTCCCTGATTCCCGCAATCCCGCAGCTGTCTTGTTATAAACCGCCTCCCATCCAGTAGAGACTGACCACATGTCTGCCCATTCCATGATTGCGCCCATCATTTGCATAGCAATACGTTTTGCCTCTGATGGCTCTGCTTCGATGTATTCTTTTATAAAAGCATCTATTGGATTGATTACTCTATGCCGGATGAAGGCTGAATTTTCTTTTGCGAATGCAAGATTTTTCATAAAAGAGGCAGGATTCAAGTTTTCTACCATCTGTTTAACCATGTATGCACCTGCATATGGGAAGAATGGCGCTGGCGATGTAATAAGCTGGAATACACCTCTGGAAGCACGAAGCCCAAGATATGCAATACCGAGCGCCCCGCGCAATAATTGGAACATTTTTTCTGTGCCTTGTGTCGTTGCATTAAAATCCTTGAAGGCTTTTGGATTCGCAGCTTCTGATATCCACCTATCGATATAATCTATATAAGATTGCCCATGGTATCTTCTGATTTTATCTCTCAGCGTTTCAGCATTCCTGCTCTTGAAAATGCCATTCAATTTAGTGATAAGCGGCGCATATGCGATATAATGTTCTTGCGTTTCCCACGTGCGAAGATAGACCTGGTATGCATCAAGATTGATTGGCGTCTGATGACGATCGCCTATGGCAATCCTTTCAATCGTGGGCTGTTTCCCAACATTGACCATTGCTTTTGCAGCCCTTGCCATAACCTGATCCATAATTTCTTCTGCTGTTGGCTCTTCTCCCGTGCGCATCTTCCGTTCATGTGGATAATATGCATTTTCTTGGACAGGAATTCTATTTTCATATTCATAAGTCGCATCAGCAAGTCTTTGATAGTTATCCCTGCCTTCCTGGATAAGCCATTCTGCCAATGCAATCTCTTGGGGCGTGAGTGTAGAAATCGCTCTTCGTATTGCAGCACGATTTTCTGCCGCTTTTTGATAGAATTCTTCGTCGGGGAGCTTTGCCTTATCATCAATGCTCATCATATTGCCGTATACAATGGCAGCCTCAGTTTTTGGATTCTGTATACCAATGTATAAGGCGATGGCTTCCCATTTTGAAATATGTTGGCTACCAAGATTTACTTTTTCTTTGTATAAAGCATCGCGGTCAAGCCCTAGCTCCTTCATTCTCGTTTCAAATGCGGTTCTTCTTTTGTCGAAAGCATTTTTTTCTCGAGTGAACGCATCTCGGTCTGGCTGTGCAATAGTTTTATAGAATATTCCTTCTTTCCCCCCATCAAGTGCTCGCGTAATACGATGGATCGTGGTGAGCGAAATATCGAAGTTCTTGAATATGCTCTTATCGGCCTGCTGTTGTGCACGGAATTCATCAGTCCCGTACATATATGCAGGGCGTTCTTTACCTGTTTCAATTGCAGTATTGGACATTTCATAACGGATTGCATCTTGCTCGGCTTTCCTTTTTGCCATTCTTTCTTCATATAATATGGCACCATAATCCCGAAGGTCGCTGACCTGCTGATAAAGCTCCTGCAAGTCTTTGATATCCCAAAGATTTAATGGTTTCTTGCCTGGAAGCTCTATAATAACATTCTGATCTTCGGCACTCATTCGTCTGAAGTGCGGGTCAAGCTGCTGCTGCAATTCTTTTATTTGCAATGCAACCTTGAAGTCCACATTTTTTGCCGGAGGACGCATGATTTCTTTCGCGTAGTAGAGCATCAATTCACGCTGCGCCTTCTTTGCACGCTGAACCGATAATTGTTCGCGTAGCTTCTGCCGTGTCTCCTGCACGGCCTTCTGTGCGGCTAGATAAGCAGCATTTCTCAATCCGGATTCTGGCGAAAGAGCTTTTGTCCTATTGTCAATCATTTCAGCAAGTTCTTTTTTATGTGTCTCAAGGTCTAAAAGAAGATCGCCATTCGCCTTGCCCATTTTCTTTTTAGCGCGTTCCGCAAATATTCTCTTATTGATATCGAGTAATTCGCGTTCCATATCAACAAGTCGCTTCTCGGCATATGAGAATCTATCCTGGTATTCTTTAAGTTTATTCTGATTTTTCTGCAATTCTTCGCGTAAAACCTTTGTATTTTTGCTTATTTCTTCAGAGAGTTGCGATAATTGCGCATTTTCTGGAAGTTTTGCCATTGCTTCTTTATATTTCGCTAAGAGGAGGTCAATATTTTCATCCGGCTCATTCGTCGTTATTTCAAAATCCGATGGCCTTGCTTCCGTATTCCCCATCAGTTCATCATATCTGGCCTTCCACTTGCTTGCATTTTTCTCAATCAATGCCAAGGTACGATTCATTGTTGCATCTGAAACAACGCCACCGGTTGCAATCCGATAACTTGTCGCATCGACAACATTCATTGTTTTTCTTGCGACTTTCTTATCGAATAAGTCTGCGCCATTCGCTTCGAGGAATGCTCTTAATTTCTCTGGGTCATTCTTTAATGACCTGATAAAATCTTCCGTACTGATTGCACTTGCTTTCTCTTTCTGCGCTGCCTGCCATGCAGATTTTAATTCCTCCTCATCGCCCTGCTCGCCCTGGTAGGCTTTCTTAAAGTCATCATAGTTATCAAATTCCATCGCCTCTTTGCTTAGATAGAGCGGGTCATTCTCAAATAGGAATGAGTGAGTAATTTTTTTTCTACTGCGCTGTACTTTATAACGAGTATCATCGACTCTTCCGTTGATAACTTTTTCATCATCTACAGATGGGAATAATGATGATTCTGAATAAATGATATCCACAAGATTTACAAATTTCCCGCCCTTTCCAATGGCATCTTCATAATTCTTTGATATAATATCAAAAAATGCTTTCGAGGAAGTTATAGCAAAGCCTGATGAACCGCCGGATTCTCTTATCGCTTGATAAATTTTCTGCGGCTCAGTATATGATATAGGTCTCCATGATATAACGCGTAATTGATTGTCAACTATAATCAATATATTTTTAGCATTGCTACCATGAATGACCGAAGCAGCATATTCTATCGCGGTCTTTGGGTTATGAATTTCTGGCAATTGCTCTGTACTAAGAGAATATCCGCTGGCATTGAATTTTATTTTATCTTGTTTGATTAAATATGCGTTACCACCTAAGTTTTTATTTATGTTGAATACGGTTGCTTCCCCATGGTCTATAATAACATGATAAAGAACGGCATCACCTAATAATTTTTCATATCTTGCTTGTACGCTAACATCTTGAGGAGACGGTGTTACATCCCCCGAAGGATGATTATGCATAAGGATAATATGTTTTGCGCCAAGTCTTGCCATCCTATCCTTTAGATAATATTGGAATCTTGCATTATCTCCAGTTTCAGATGCCGTCGTAAATCCTGGTTGGCCTGACGACAAAGCATTATGTGCGAGTATCTTGCCATCGCTATCGAGATAAATAAGATGGAAAGTTTCTATACTAGAATTCCGGTAAACTTGGAATAAGGTTGCAATGTCTTCAGCTGATGCAATGCGCTGGCCAACAAAACTAACTCGTTTCTGTCCTTTTCGATTCTCAACATATGCAGGATAGCGCACTGTGCCTGCTGGACCGAGAATGTCGGATATATGGGCCTGTCGATAATGCACGACGGGTCTGGGTGCAGCATTTGACGGACTATATTCTGCTTGGCCGTTTTCAAAGAGTTCTCCCTGGTCCATATCCGAGAATAATGACGGTTCGTTCGGATTTTCATCAAAATCAAAGAGCGACTGCTGTATCGGGGCAGCGCCTTCGGTTTTGATAGATAAGCTCTTGTCAGCCTTGTCATAATTTTCTTTGCTCCCATATACTATTTTAAGCGTTTTTTCATCATATTCAATAGGGGCCTCGTTCTTTATCGCTTCTACCATATCACCAATCTGATTAGGTGTTACATCGTAGAGTTCTTTCGCAGTGGTATTTAATTGCCAATCGCCCACATCACCATAAGGAAGTGCTGCTTCAGTATACACATTCTCAATCGCCTGTGTTCTGCTTTTGTACCTTTCGGCATAAACTATTTCGCCATTCTTATAATAATTCAAATCCCATGATTTTGACCCATCCGCTGCCGGAGTAATAGTAAATTTCACATTGGGAATTTTTGGATTCTCGAAAGCAATATTTTTTGTTTTTGCATTCATCAATGCAGCGATCAAAGCCGTATTATTTTTACTGATAAAATCTTGGATTTCTTTATTGAAAAAGTTATCCAAATTCGCAGCGAGCAGTTTCATGAGGTCAAGTGCTTTCAGCATTTGCTCTCGGTATTCTGATTTTTCTATTTCAAGCCCGTATTTTGTTTTTGCATCCTCGAATAGATATTGACCTTCTGGGATTGCTCCACGCATCTGGTCAGTGATAGGAAGCGCATGGACAGTTTCAAGTTTTTTTGTAAACGCACCATCTACATGTATTTTTATATCCTGTACCTGCGCGCCCCATTTTTTGCCATATTTATTCGCAAAGTCTACGAGCATTTTATCATAGAAGCCATACATTCCTTTATTGCCAATATCTAGGTCCAATCCGGATATAGATTTCCATTCTGATGAAGAATGGCTAATAGGAGATGTTTTTGTAATAGAATCGCCTTCTCCATTGATTATTTTCTTTGTTAGTTCTTTTCCTATATATTCTTGTATTGTTTCTGGCGTTGCATGTGGAAGTTCATGGAGCATTTTCTTATTTTTGATAAATTCTACATAATAAGTATTATCATCATTTGCTTTATATTCTATAGAATCTATATATTTGCTGAGGCTATATCTATCACTTTGCTGTTTCCCCGTCGTCCAAGCAAGATAATCATAACCTTGCTCAACCGCATCTTTCAGCATCCGTTTGAATACAAACTCATGCCAGGTCTTTGAGAATGGGGCCGGGGGGACGCCTGACAGGTCCATATCACTATTATATCTATCCAATACTTTTTGCCGTACCTCTTCTTCAGACTTACCCCTGTATATCTGAGCTGGTCCATCATTTATTTTTGCATCCCATATTCCTTCACTTAGTTTTTTGAGTTCAATTTTGGGTGGAGCTAATTCATCTTTATACCCGAATTCTCTGCCTTTCTGATGCCAATCGGATTGGATTTCCTCGATGAATAGGGCATCTTTATCATCAGAAGTAAGACGATCATCTACTCGTGTATGCGCTACTATATTCCCTTCACTCCAATGAGGCGCGCGGAATATAGCATCAATATTTTTATTTACTACGCCGTATGGCTCAAGGTCATTAACCCCTGCGACTGCATAAATAGCATCTCTGAGGTCTAAAAGGTCATTATACTTATCTCTAGCTTTTTCAGCATATTCTGCTTTTTCTTCTGGATTATTTGTATCATGTGCTATTTTATTTAATAATGCATATTCTTCACTTAATTTAGCCGCTTTTGCAAAATATTCTGAAACATCAGCTGGCAAAGTAAACAATATTTCTCTATAATCTTTCCCCCCAGGGAGTGCCCAACTATGATATTTGGTATAATCGTATCCATATTGTAATGATCCATCCATACCATGGCCAATAACTTTTTTACTTTTATCTTCTTTAATTACTTCTTTTATAACTAGTTTATTTGCTTCAATATAATCAAGAGCTTCTTGCGGAGATATTTTTTGGTCCGTGTCAAGAAAATCATCAAGCCCAGTCCACTTTAGTTCTTCCTGCTTTACTCCATTCGCTATTAGAGTATTCAGAATTTGCTTTCCTGGCATTGCGCCTTTAATCTTTTGCTGGACTACTTCTGCTGCCTTATATTTCCATGGTGAAGCATATTGATTTGCAGGTTCATATTTGCCTTTATTTTCAAATAGAGTTTCTGCCTGCTCAGGGGGTGATTCTTCCTTCTTCCATTCAATGCCTTTCTTTTCGAGTAGCCTTCTCGCAGCCTGTGTTGATTCATTATCGGGATTTCCATTGGCGGTTGCTATTAGTTTTTCAATTTTTGACATCTCTCTAATTTCGCCGCTGGCTATCTTTTGCTGGTATTCCTTGCGCAATTCTTCACGTTTTGCCATAATTGCCGCTGAACGTTCGGCTTCTCTATCAACAACCTTTTGCCATTCTTTATCGCTCATGCCTCCTCTATTCTTATGCAGTGATGCATCTCCCATATCATGCTTAGAAGCACCATGCTCTGCCAAATATTGTTCTTCATCAAAATATGATTTTATTTGAGGTGATGTTTCTGGCTGCTTAGCCAAAATCTGACCATTCTGCGCTTGTTCTGCATTCAGCAATTCCCATTCAAGTTGCTCTTCTTCAGTTGCGACGCCTGCTTTGACTTTTGCCTGCAAAACAAGGTCATGATTCGTTGCCCAATTTGAACCTGCCCATTGTGTTGCTTTATATGATAGTTCATCGACAATGCTTTCTGCTGATTTATCAACATTCCCTACGCTATATCCGGCCGCTTCAATAACCTTGCGTCTATCTTCTGCGCTTAATCGTATTGAAGATCGCCATATCGCAAGCTGCTTCGCAATATCCTTTTGAATCTCGGTCGCTGCTTTCCCTATTGCTGTTTGAGTCTCCAAAACCGAAGGCTCATTCTTTTCAATCCCATCAAGCCATGGCTGGCTTGCCTCACTGAGCTTTGAACCTTTGATATAATAAAGAGCATTTGCAATATCATCTGCTTTGAGAGATTTATCTTTGGCAATTTGGATGCCTGCTTTTTGTAAATCTTCATCATCTTTTGCTACTTCTGCGATTGCTCGTGCTTTGTCCCCTGTGAGGATCCCGTTGAGATATAGGCTTTCCAAATCAGGGCCGGCATATGTCCCAATCCAGAAACCATTCTGTCCCGCAGCCTTGCGTAGAAGGCCTCGTCCCTCTGCTCCTTCGTAAGTGTAGGCTCCTCTAAGTCTTTTGAAGTATCGCTCATAATCCTTCTCCGTTCCTTGACCATCTCTGATATTCATTTCGGCATCAAGCTGCGCCATATCTTCAGTCGTATAGCCATCTTTTTCCCGTAATATATCAACAGGAATAGTCGGCTCATTGTTGCGCGTCCAAAGGTCAAGCCTATGCCTTCCAGTTACAATATAATACTGCCCATCATTTGCTTGCCACAATACAATCGGAGCGAACCCAAGATAATTCGGTTTCCCTTGTAATTCTTGCCCTTTTACTACACCTCTTTCGTTTGATCCTTCTTTGAAATTTGGCAATTCTGGATGAAACTTGATATCTGCAACAGGGAATTTATCTTCATGGATAAAATTATATTCGGGCGATAGAGCGGATTGAATAGTTACTTGAGCTTCTGGCGGAACAGTTTTTATCGCATCGACGATTGTTTTACCTTTTTCAGTTTCTTGTGGCTGAATCTCGGCAATAGCATTTGCTGGCGTCTGTACCGATGGCTGCTCGGGGGCTATCTCCGTCGGCGTCAGTGGAGTTGTTTTTTCAATATTCTGTGGTTCAAGTGCTTGCTGCGGCTTTATAATATTCTGTTCATTTGATTCTTTGGTTTGTGGCGCAGCCTGCTCTGGCATAGCCTGCTCTGGCGCAACCTGTTCTAGTGGGACTTCTTCTGGCGGGGTCTGCTCGGGCGCAGCCTGCTCTGACGTAATCTGTTCTATAGGCTTTAATTCCGGCGCAGGCGGCTTATTGAAAAAGTCAGGATTCTCCGCGAGGACAGTATCTTTCGCTTTCTTCAATAATTCAGTGGTAGGATTGAAAATTATCTGGTAATCAGGAAGCGTATCTTTTACATGCTTTAATAGGTCAACCGTCTGCCGCAATGATTCATCGGGATTCTTTTTGATATCGCCAAGCGGTGCTATCGATGAAACACGGATAATCTTATTCTCATCATCTGTGGCGAAAAATCCACGAATGGTTGCCTTTCTTGTTTCCCCTAAATTCTGTGTCGTGCCGCGAATCTCCATAATTCCAGGGGCCGGTTCCAATTCCTTGAAGAATATTTCTGGGCCGTTTGAAGGGGCTGTAGTAACTGGGCTTCCGCCTATCGGGCTTCCGCCTATCGGGCTTCCGCCTATCGGGCTTCCGCCTATCGGGCTTCCGCCTATCGGATTTATTGTTGGCGGAGTAGTTTCACCTGTAGCTTGATTGCCTGGTGCAATAAGTTTTGGCTGAGTCGCATTCGATGGCCTCCATTCAGTTGAAGACCATTCGGTTGATGACCCTTCTGCCGGCCTCCCTTCCATCTTATTTATATATTCTTCACCTGCTTGCTGGATTGCCTCATGCTGCGCAATCTTTGCATTGATATTCGATTCTCTCCACACTGAATATGCAGACGGGATAAGTGCCATTGCAGCCATACTCATTGCGGTGGTTGCCATGGTATTTGCAAGACTTGAAGTAATTTCATCCAAGGTTTTTGGGGCAATAGAGCTACCATCGAGCTTATTCGTAATCTGCTTGGCAGTTTCGGTTGACCATATCTGGAATCCCTCCCGAAGGCCGGCTGCTAGTGTTTGTGATCCAACCGTTTCCCCATAGCGAAGGAAGAATTTGCCCGCAGTTGTATTCACAATCCGCAAAAGAAGCCCCGAACGCTCCGCTGCATCTGGAGCTGATTTCGCCGTGGAGAGAATTGCATCTTTCAATGCCTCAATTTGTGCTCCATTCAATTTAGAGCTAAATGAGCCAAGATATTGCCCCATCATTGCCATTTGGACAACAGTACCAAGACCTTCATAGGCTGTCGCTGCTAATGCGGCTATTTTTGGATTGATTTTTTGGCCTGTCATGGGGTCCTGGAATTCCATCATATCCCTGAACGCAGCGCCGCCTTCCAATTCCCTGGTGTTTGACGCAATCTCAGCCCCCGAAGCTAATTTGCCAGCCAATGTTGCAATGGTAGGTATCAATGAGACAATAGCGCCCCCTACTACCGTTTGCGGCGATGGGACTTGCATCAAACCTGCACCAACCGTTGTAAGAATCTTCGCAACCATCCCTGCGGTAGCGCCTTTCAATAGTGTTTCTGTCCATGAGGGAATTATCTGCGCAGTTGCTTTCAGAATATTTATTGGGAGCGAGCGTTTGATATAATCCTGTGGAGGCATCTCCTTTTCGAGCGTGAGTATAGATTGATAATCAGGGTCTTTCTCTGCTTCTTCCCATGTAGTGTACTGCCCGGAAAGATATTTATTTTTGAGTGAAAAATAGTTCTTGGCAATAGATTGATTCAAAAGCGAGGCTTTATATGCATTTGCCACGGCTTCAAGGCCGGATTTCGGGGATAATGCTTCGCCATAATCATGCTGTAATATCGAATCAAGATTCTGAAACGCCTCATCGAAGGGAATTTGTTTTGCTTGAGAAACATAATATGAGGAATAAAGCCTGTTTTCCATTTCGGAAGGATTATCCGAAAGCTGAATTGCCTGTTTGAAAGTTTCGGCGATATTTTTTGGGATCCATGCCTCAGCTGGCTGCCCAGGATACAGCGGTTCCTTTCCAGCGCCTTTTACCGTTTCTTCATAATATGGGCTTTCTATTGCATATTTGGATAAATCCTGAAGAAGGTCATCGAATGAGAATGGCTTTTTCTTTTTCTCTTCTTCATCGACTGTTCTAAAGGAAGAGAAAAGCTGTCGGTAATAATCTGGCCCTGGCATTATTCCCCCTTATTGTGTTCCTGGACGTGCTTCTAGTATAGGCCCATACGCATGTATCGTTGATTCGTTCGTTGATTGCGAAGAGATTCCCAATAAAGATGTATCTATAGGCCAATACCGCCGAATAATACCGTCATCATCATATTTAGACTGTACTTTAACCCATTTTGTTTTATAATTTCTATTATCCAGCCATGGTACATAAGCATAAACAGAAATAGTATCTGTTTTTGTTTTCTCATTATATTGATGTGTTTCCATGATTGGCAGAGCGTCTTTCCCATAAAGCCCCATATAGAATCGAACGCTTGTAATATTATTGCCTATACCTAATTTATTTAATACTGCTTTATCTTTTACTACAAAGTGAACTTCGCCATTTAAAAAAGTTTCAGCGACTCCATTTTGTCCTTCTTTTAATTGGACACCCATTGGCGACAAAGCCTTATTGATATATTCCAAACTTGCAGCCTTCCATGCCTTGAGTTTCGATTCAAATCCTTTATAAATTGGAAATGCCAAACCATTTTTACCTGCCATAAACATTGTAAAATCACCCTTTTGTGTGCCCTCGACCCATTTTTCTGAAATATCATATTCCCCTTGCTCAAGTCTGAATTTCTGTGGTAATTCAATATCCAATTTACGTTTATTTATAAGGTCTATTAGCTGTTTTTCTTCTTGTGAAGTAAGAATTGGATGGGTTTGTTTGAAATTATCTATATATGTAGTTAAATCTCTCCATTCTTGTTGTGATGAAATACCAGGATTACCTTTTTTTATTTTTTCATATGCAGCATCGACATTAACATATGCTTTTAAATTTTGCGTATCTGGTACCATTTTTGCCAATAATGCCCCAATCTTGCTGAGTGAATGCGTTTTTATAAATAAAGTCCCATTATTATTCATGATTGCTCTAAATGTATCTTCGTTCGCAACGATGGTTTGTTGCTTACCATCAATGGTAAAAGTATATGTTGGAGCCTGTGCTCCTACCGCTGCATTTTTGCGCCATGCAGGATAAACATCAGCTATAAATTCAAGAACTTGCAAATAGCTTTCTGCTGTTTGTACTTCTGCTGCTGTTGGGGCATCTTGCTTTCCATCACTATTAGGTTGCTTAGCCTTTTGGTCCTGTGTTTTTTTTGCATCCAATGCAGCATTAAATGCAATTAACTCCTTGCTATATTCATGATAGGTAGTCGGATCAAGATTTTTAGCATTCTCGGTTTGGAACCAATCATCGCTGATAATATTATTTGGATCATAGCCAGGGAGCCCCAAGAGGCCATTCCACATATTGCGCATTCCATCGCTAAATTCTTTCTTCCCAGGCGCAGCCTTTGCATCGAGGACTTCTTTTGAATTATCGAAAGTTAACTTCTTATTGAGCCAATAATCACGCATCTTGTTATCGGTATCAGTCGCATTCGGGAATAAGTCTTTTACCAATTGCTCAGTGAATATTTCGCCGGTTGGCTTATATCCAGGAATGGTTTGCGCTTTGATATATTCATCGAATGCATCTGATAGCCGTTTATCAATTGTCGCATAATTTGCATTTAGTCTCTTCGCAAGCTGAACATCGGCAGCGTGAATCCATGTATTCGCTGTATTCGGGTCATTGTTATAAATTCCCCAAATATCTTTTACGAATTGGTCATAATTCGATTGCGCTGTTTTTGTATCAGCGTTTGGTAGATTTTGCATGAATGCGCTGAATTTAGCCGAAGCATTATCATTTTTTGTTTTTTGCTCTTTCCGTTGCTGATCTTCGAGCTGCCAACTTCCTCGTGCATGTTCTCGAGATTCAGCCTGGAATGCTTCGTCCTCACGCTGTTTTGCAATCTTGTCAGCATTAAGGTCAATTGTATCAAGCAAATCTTTCAATGCTGCTCTTTTCTCTGGCGTAAGCACCCTGGCATTATCGATAATATTGATTATTTCCTGCTTTTCTGTAGCATCACCAGCACCTTTTGCATATGCATCATTTTTGTAATTTCTAATTGTGCTATTTATTGTATCTTCTGTGGCTGTAATATAGGCATTCGCTCTAACTGTCTTGAGCGCATTCAAGAGTGTTGAATATGTTTGATCCGATAATTGCCCCTTATTTTCATTAAGCCAATCTTCAGTGAGAATATTATCATTTGTAGCACCTTCATAGAGTTTTGCTTGACTCTCATGAAGTTCATTTGCATACTTATCCGCTGCTTCCTCTGACTTAAATATTCCAAGGTGCTCGCCAGTATTGTGATATTCTTCAATCGCTTGCTCATTTGTAAGAACCCTTCCATCTTTTGAAATAGTCGGGATAAGTATATATTGTCCATCTTCTTCAATGGTAATTGACCGAACTGTTGCAATTGAGCCATCTGGCATCTTGACAACCCGACGATGATTCAGGTCAAGGTTCCCACGTTCAATCATCCCATCATATTTTTCAGGACCGAGATTTACAGGGAGATTCTTATTTGGTATTTCAAGCGGCTGCCCGTTTGCAAAATTCAAAAGATTCGCCGCAAGCCAAATGCCTGTTCGTTCTGTTCCCTGCCTATTCGATAGGTCTAGCGCCGATGCTGCTTTTATTTTATCTTCGAATGTTAATTTAGAATCACTGAATATTGTTTCCAGGGTATATTTTGAAGGATTTTTCTTTATCTCGGGAATCAATGTTTTTGTGAGATATTCTGCTGAACCTTTCGATACTGATGCCTGATAAAGTTTTAGATATTCGTTATTCAATGCAGCAAATACTGATGGGTTGGTTATTACTCCTTTCTTCTCTGTAAGTTTAGCCTCAATAGCTGTTAATTTTTCGCTAATATCTTTCCCATCTTCATAGTCTTTTGTGGCGCCGAAAATAAGCCCCATGATTTCCATGCTGGCTTGATCCTGGGCATTTGCTTTATTTCTGTCTTGAGTAGAAAGATATAATGAATAATTCTGAATAAGGTATTTTGAATCCGAAGCAAGCACTTCTTCTGGCTTTGCTGTTCCATTTAAAATTTTTGCTATAAGTTTAGCATTATCATCAGTTTGCGATTTATCTTGTATCTGTTTTTGAGCGGACCAGTACATTTCTTTATATTTAGCTTTTACCGCATCATCGACTTTCATTTCATCAATCATCTGAGGAGTAAGTGTTGGAACATTCGGATCGATTATTTTTCCAAATACGAGCGTTGATAACAAATTATCCGCAGCCTTCGAGAGCTTATTCAAATTATCATTGGGCTGTGTTGCTGCCCAATCATTATAGAGTGTATAGGAATAATTGGTATTTTTGAATTTCAGACTAGAGAGTAAATCAAAATCAATAGGCTTGCCTTCATATAGTGAACCCGTTCTTATTGCATCTTTTATTTTGATAAATTTAGCATATTCATCAGCCCCTACTGGATTCAATTCTTTGAATTGTTCAAAGTAATAGGCTGTCTTGCTTGTAGGATGAGCATTGATATTTTCAATAGTAAAATTATTTGGTTTTCCCTCGAGAGCATTCCCAAGCTCAATATCAAGTATGGCTTGATTCGCTTTATCTTGACTATTTTCCCATACATTGGCATACGACATTAGCCCATTTATATTTTCAGTACCTAATGTAAATGTTTGACCGAGTGCTGTATAGGTTTGGCCTACCAGACCGAGAATTGTTTGTGCCGCCGCACCATAGCCTTTTGTTTTCAATGCGTCAAGAACCTGCGATTTTGCATCATCGACCATGATCTGCTGCCCATATTGTTTGACAATATTCTGTTCCTCGACTGGCGAAATGATATTGAAATTGCGTAAATCCGTGAGCTCGCGCGCCATATAATCCATTTTATCTTTTGTCGTGAGCGTTGAATCATTGAGCATAGTCTCAATTCTCTGCTGCGCTGCCGCAACCATGCTCTTTGACCAATTCTGAAATTGGTAGGCTGAAACTTTTTCATATTGATCGGTAGAAACCTGCTCGACATATTGAAGAAGGTTTTTCCTTGCAAGGGGATTCTGAACTTTCTGTGCATCTTCCATTAACTTATTCTTGAAGTCATTCCATTTGAGCATGTAGCCTGACATCTGCCCTGGAAGGCCGTGATCGGGGTCCTGCAAAAGACTATCATTGAATTCTTTCACCTGCTGCATATATTCGAGAGATTTATTCTTTACAATATTATCAGCATCAACCTTGTAAATTGTCTCACCAAGGTTTTGAATCGACTGGCCGAATTGGCCAAGTGATTCAACAAATGCCCTTGAACCTGCACTCATTCGGTCGCCCCTTTATCATTTTATAAGCCCATAGCCATAGAGCTTACTAAACGTATCTGTTGCTGCCCCAACAGTCCCAAAGAAATCTGCAGCAAACCACCAGCCATTGTAGGTATATTCTTGTTTAACTTTATCAAGCCAATTTGATTCAATAGTTGCTCCAGCATTGATTTGTTCTTTCTGATAGTTATAATATTTCATCAGTGTCGAGCCTTCGTTGTATTGGCCTACTAGCTCATTTGCTTGCCTTCTCGCCTCCAGGATATTCATTGCTCCTTGGCCGGCAGCGAAAGATTGTTTCTTGCCAATGAGGTTTTTCTGCGTGGCAATCTGCTGATTCGCTTGTGATGCAAGGACATCGCTCGAAAGTGTATCTTGTTTTGCGCCTGAAATCCCCTGGCTTAATGCAAGCTGGCCGAGCGTTTGCTGTGCTTCTCCTTGCGTATCCAAAAGCTGCGATTCTGCCGCCATCTGTTCAATATACGTCTGCTGCATATTCGAACCGAATTGACTTATAGAAGAACGCTGAATTTGCCCTGCCTGCTTGATATCTGCTTCTTTCGAGAGCTGAAGTTGATAATCAAGTTTGCCTAATGCTTCGGTTTTCTGTTGCTCAAGTTTTGCTTTTTCGTACTCTACTTTATTGCGTTCTTCTTCGCGCTCTTTTGCTCGACCAACAATCCCAGCACCAGCCGTCGCAATTCCACTGGCGATTGTAAAAATAAGCAATAATGTAACTGGATCCATACTAGCCTCCTACATTCACAATCGGCGCAATCGCCAGCACCGTGAGAGGAAGGCATGATTGCTGAATGGTAATTACCCCTTCAGTATCCCACCCACCCGCCATTTGAATTTCGACATCCCCGGAATAGGGACCGATAATATTTGCATATTGCAGTGCATTTTCGTACCCGCATTGGAATTTGAATGAATCCAATACCTTGACCGAAGCTCTTGGAATTTGCTTATTGCGAAGCGGATTTTCCACTGTCGGCATAGAGCGGAGCTTCGCATCGAGTGCAGTCCCAATAAGGACTGTAGCCCCGTTCGGGACCCCGCTCGGCGCCGCAGCGATTCCGTTTGAAATGATAATATCGTAAATTGTATTGTTATACATGAGTTTTGCTGCACCACTGAGCCAAGATAATCCAGAAACCGCGCCTGAAGCGACTACGACTTCTTTTGCATTATCGAGATGCTTCCCAGAAAACAGGGGGAACATTCTTTCAAGATATCGAGTTCCCGAACGATTGACGGAAATATAGACTTGATCTACTCCGCTTTCTGGAACCACGCATACGCTCTCTACCGTTGCATTTGTAATGGCAACGCGGAAGAATGCCGCAATATTTTGAGAGCGGTCATAGACGCAGCCAATGAGTATGCCCGATGATTGCGCGAACCATATGAAAGGAATCGATGAAGAAGCATAGTCAATCTGAATCACTCCCGTTAAAAGATGGTCGGCAAGAATATCAATACGAGCAGCATTATAGGCTTCGCTTTCGGATGAAACGCCCCTGAATACATACGTGCGCGCTGATTTTCTGTCTGAACCTATGAATACAATAGAATCATTAAACAGCATCGGCTGCACCCTGGCTGACCCATATGCTGTCTGTTTTTTGCAGATAAAATTCGTCGCCGATGCCCCAGAAGGAATTATTCGCTCGCCGCAGGTTGTCCCGACTATGAGGTCATTCCCAGAAGCAAACCAAAGAATGGCTTCGTTGATATCTGATGCGATTGTTTTCTTGAATGCATGAGAAGCAGTAATAATATCTTTCGCATATTCTTTCTCTTCATATTCCGGTATTGAGCGGTCATACCATGAAGAATAGAGAGTTTTAGTGCCATTGCCTGTTACAGTCTTATCCAACGTGATTGAATTTGCTCCAAGCGACTCTATACGCGTGATTATGGTAGGATAATCATACTGAATCCCATCTCCGATTATGGTATCGCCTACTTTCATCACTGCAATATCATCGGCAGAGACATTTGTAATAACCGCGGACCCCGTCGATAGCGTTCCAGTAAATTGATGCATCGGTTCTCGAAGCTCTTTCGCGGTGTTGATTATATGGTCATAGAAAGTGAAATTCCCAAAATCAAATGGCTTTGATGCCCATATCGTTTGCGGTTCATTGTCCGTTGCCGCAAGCCACAATCTGCCGTCATGGATTGCGATTGCTTTCGGATAATTGCCCGACGTCTGAAATGGAATACTGACGGCATAATACAGATTCGCGCCAGAAATTGTTTTTGTCGCCGCATTGGAAAGCATAATATTATCATTATTGATTTGTGAAATCGTAGTGTTTGCAGGGACCCCATCGCCGGAAATTGCCATCCCGATTGAAAGATTCTTCGTTGAGGAAATATTTGCCACGGTAGTTGAGCCGATGGTGAGATTGCCTGTAACCGGCATCGTTGCATTGGACGTTATCGCGAGATCGCTGAAGGTAAATTGGTCTACGCTCGTCATTGAAAGGATTTTTACTTTATCCTGGCCGGAAGCAATGTAAAGATTGCCTGAATCCTGCGCGAACTGCAAACTCCAAACATCTGAATACACTGTAGTAATTGAAAGAGGACTTCCACCCGACATAAGTTGCACGCCATTCTTCCAGAATCGAATTGCGTTCGGCCTGAACTCCAAGATATAGGAAAGCGTATCAGAAATAATGAACGGCACTAGCCGAACTGCGACTGACGCAAGCGTGCCCATATATTCAAACCCTGGACGCATAGTAATGCCACCAGGGAGGAACGGAATGAAATTGGTAAGCTCTAGGCAAGCCTTTGCATATACTTGTAAATCCGGCCTGCCCTTGAGCTTCGGTGAAACTTCCCCAGCCGTGAAATCAGTAATTATGCCCATTCAGAACCCCTCATTCAGAATTGTTACTGTTTTGGCGCATTTGGAAAAAGCCCTGGGAACCATTCATCCCCCCTCATTTGTCCTTGCTGCTTTTCGCGCATGGCTTTTGCTGCCGCCTGCGCCACGATCTGCATAGATGCCTGCGCAAATGCAATCTCATTCTCATGGCTTCCCGTGAGCGGATAGGCGACTGCTGAAGCGATCTGCATAGTGATTGCTTCTGCTAGAAGTGGGTCCCAGCGCGATGGATTCGTTTCATCTGGCACATAGATCAGTACTGCATTGTTGATATCGCAGAAAAGCCAAGTATTCTCAATCTGGAATTCGACTTTCTGGCCGTTCGTATCGGTAACTTCAATCTGATTTATATAATCAGAAGGAAGTGGAAAGTTATACGCATAGCCGGTGAAATTGATATCAGCAAGGCCAGAGAGCACGTCGTACTGGTAGGTCCATGTTACTGTACCATCCGTAACAGTGCCGGAAGTAGGCCAAGTAACAGACCCTGACCCTGTTGTCCCTGCCACGGTGCATTTGTAGACCGAGTAGATTGTAGAATGCAAGCCAAGCACTAAATCCCCAAGCAAATAGGCTGTGCTTTCTGCTCGAAGTTGCGATGCAAGCTGTTTCCTGCGTTGCACGCACGTCCACGGCGCAAGCCGCAAAATCTGCTGACGGGAAGTCGAATAAAATCGTTTTGCAAGCGTTGTAGGTAACCCTGTGCTTGTCGCGTTGGCAATTGTACCATCGGAGCTTGTTATTTCCTCGAGAACGTGATTTTTCGCCAGCGCACGATTCATTATATCGACTTCTGTCGTTGGCATATTTCCTCCTTAAAAGGGCAGAGGGATTGCTCCCCCTGCCTTGCCTTAGAATTCTTCCCAGTTTTCAAACTGGAAGTTTGCTGGAATCTGGGTAGGCCCAGTGAACTCGACAGTGGAAACAATACCACTTCCGCGTTCTTTTACAGTATCCTCGCCAGTCCAAAGTGTTCCGTTCCAATAGCAAGTGCGAAGGCATCGAAATCGCCTGGTTTCCTTTTCGGGAACCGTTAAATCTTTCTTTGCCATCCCTTCCTCCTAGTACCGCGCCCTGAGCGCTGCGGTGATTTTGCCTGCCGTAAAAGCAGTTGATGCCTTCACGGCAAGGTTTACGCGCAGATACCGACTGAGTCCAGTCGGCAATGGAATTTCAAGTACCTTCCCCTTCGCCAGCGCAGAAGCCGCCAATTCGCCGGTGTTGATTGGGGCATCGCTGAAGGTGGAATTGTCGGCCGAGTGCTGAAGCTTGATTGTCAGTGTTGCTCCGTTTGAAGTTGTTGCCGCTTCATTGGCCCAGACTTCCAGTACAATCGGTTCTACATCGCCGACTTTTGCAGCGAGCGTATCGATTACGTCCCCAGTGGCGCTTCCGCCAGTGAGTGCGTATTTGTTGAAGAAAACGTTCTTTACATGAAACATGGTTTTCGCTCCTTTATCCCTTAGGATATTCCTTAAGATACGAGCGATTCCGTGGACAGGATGGTATCCTGCCTGCGGAACCGAATCTCACCAAGCATCGTAGTCGGTCTGCCCCATGGGTCATCTTTGGTTGATGTGTAAAGGCTGCGCGTGATGACGGTGTATTCCTCAAGAATAGTCAGTACATCAGCGTTCATGTAGGCCACGACAGTCCCATTGCCCTTCGGCAATTTGTTCTTTGCCTGGATGAGCTTCGCCAAGATTGCTTCGGCATTCGTGCTGCTCATATCTGTGGGGTTAATGTTGCAGATTCGCTTGATTGCCATGGGATGCCGAACCGTGATGCCAAAATGTGTTTTGTAGAACGTCCGATACATCGGCAATGTTCCAAGGGAACCATCCGCCTTCTGCACGGTAACATCCTGCTTGCCACGCCATTCTGCAGAAACGCCCAAGCCACCTACACCGCGCGGATAAATGAGCTTTGCTTTGTCCTCGGCCCATTTCACGAGAATGATGGAGGTGAAGTTCGATCCACTTGTTTCAACCTTGAATACCGACTGATTGTCTGCGACTGCGGGGAATCGAGCATAGATGCCATCGATATACTCAAGGCCATCGTACCGGCGAGCATAGAGGAGGTCCTGCGCCTGTGTCTGCCCAAGGCCTTCCAGGAATGCCTTGTCCTCGGAATCGATGAATGCCTGTTTATCCGGTGAGTGGTCCGCCATGTCCGCATCGATGTCAGAATAGGCTTCGAGCATTTCAATTCCATCTTCGATCTGCCTGGTCGCAGATGCTTCCGCGGCGATCGGAGCGCCATAAATCCTACGCGTACCAACGGGTAAGGTTGCCCGCTGAACTGTCCTGTTAACCGTTCCATCGGACGCCTCCCCGATAACGCCATCGAGCAGCAATTCATTTGTTTCAGAAAGCGACTCGATGATGAAAATTGTATTCTTATCCCCGAAACGTTTTGCCATTTCAATGGGGGTAAGCGTATCATTGAGCGATAGAGTTGCCATATTGGTCTCCCGCGCTCAAGGTTTATTGAAAGCCGGTCAAGGGTTACCACCCTAGTCAAGGGTTATAGCCCTCAAGCCAAGATTTTATAATCCTGGCCTATCGATCCCCGTTACTGGTTTCGCCTGCCCAATGGGTCCGCCTCCGCCAATTGTGTCCTCAGTAATCGAAAGCCCTACTCGGTGCATAAACTTGATGAATTCAGGGTTTGCCCAGAAATCACCTTCCTTCGCTGCCTTCATGAAGCCTTCAGAACCAAAGGCATCCACTGCACGTTTAACAATCTCATCATTGCGAGCAAAGTCTTTGCCCCATTCGGTTTTTAATGCATTGATTGTAGAAGCGTATCGTTCAGCCCTGGATTTTTCAGCTCTCTGCGCGCTCTGAGTAAGAAGCTGGACCGCATTGTCATTTGCCCGTTTCCACAATTCAGCCGCTTGTTTCTGTGTCAGTTTCAAGTCAAAGGCGAGCTGCTTCGTGGCCTCGAGCTGCTTCGGATCGATATTGACCCGCTTATCAACCTCGAGCTTGTAATCTTCAGGTTTTTCAGGCACGCCCAGTTTTTTGTAAAACTCTGCGGCCTTCGGGGATGCATCATCTTCCGGCAGCTCTACCATCTTGCCTAGTTTACTCTCGGCCTCGATTGCTGCCTTCGTAAGTTCATCCCATGATTTGAATTTGCTCACGAATTGCAGAATCTTCTCATCAGACCTCGACTCTTTTGGCAAGGCGGAGGCAAAGCCTGGCAGTTGCGGTGTCGCCTGCGCTCCATCGCCCTGTGCCTGTGCTGCATCCTTCCCCGTAGACTGCGACGCAGCCTCGGGATTGCTGGGAGAAATTACAAGACCGTCGAGAAATCCAGCCTCTTTCTCTCCTGCGTCCGCTACCTGGGTGGGGTTGTCTTTTTCAAGGCCCGCACTCGGTTCATTTGTTTCTGGCATGTGTATGCCCTCCTTTTATTTCGCGCTTGCGAGTATCGTGGATATCAAATCCAAAAGCCCGTTCGCGTCATTTAACCCGATCCGTTCCCGAATCAGGAAAATTGCATAATTCCGTAAAGCAGTTCTATCTTCGCCCTGTGAAGCCGCGAGAAATCCAAGATCGCTCAGGATTGAGAAAAAAACCTTCTTGCCCTCCGGCGTAGAAAAAACCTTTCGGTACATCATTCTGAGCTCTCGTTCCTTCCTTGCTTCTTCCTCTTTCGCGTCATCCATTCGAGCCCCCTACTATCTTACCGGCCTGTTCCAAAGGGCTTCCAGGCTGTGGTGCCTTACCGAGCTTGTCGGCATTGTTCAAAAGATTCTGCTGCTGAATGAGCGCTATTTGCTGCTGCTGTTGCTGCGCCATCGCTGCAGCTCTCTGTTGCCGCAGTTTCTCGACATCCTCTTTCTCGCGGATCACGGTTGCCGGAGCTCCAATGCTCTCCAAGCTCTCCCTGGTGAGTGCGTCAAAGTCCACGTTGTCGAGCGCATCAGGCTTAATTTGCGCCAAGGGAGCGATATAGTTGAAAGCCTGGTTAAGTCCATCACTCTTGTAGTATCTTCGCTGCATCTGCGACAGTCGACCAAGGAATTCGACCTTAAGGTACTTCTGTTCACGCATTGCATCGATAATCGCCCTAGGGGGGTCAGGGAAAACACGCGCGCGCATCAAGATATTAAAGGACCTCCGAACGGCGGGCTGCAACGCTTCGAGCTCGAAACGGCCTACGGTTGACCCTAGAATTGCCACACGCTCGCCTGCCATCTCAATCACCTCTGTCGCAGTACGCTGTCGGGCTTCGAGCTCTTCAAGCATTTGGTAAACAGGAACGTTAAAGTGCGCATCGATAGCTGCCTCAATCTTCTCCTCGTTGTCAACCGTGATGGGATAATTTGCACCAAGAGGAACAGGTTCAACCCGCTGCTGCGGTCCCGTCATGTAGATATGGTACCCTGGTATTACAAAATCTGACCCTTCGAGTGCCGCATCCACCATCATCGGGGGGTCTGCAATCAGGTTGCCCAATGCAATCCGAGACCGCACCATTTGATTAGCAATGTAATTATCGTCTATCACGTCAAAGCCTGGCCCTCGCCCATAGACTTCGCCGGCCGATTTATCGTAGCGCCAGATTAAATATGGCATCTCCCAATAGCCGCCGACATCGATAATGTGCTCATTATGGGGGTCATACGCGATGACGATAAACGGGAACTTGTTTGATACCGGCCTTGAGGCATATTGCAAGTAGCGCTTGTCCATCGGCATGACAATACGCAGAATTGTCGTCGACGCAAACGGCGTGCGCTGCACGAATTGCTGCCAGGAAGGATGAAGGCGTTCTACGCCATACCGCTCCGCGAATGACCGGTAGGATTGGTACACCTCTTCAACGACGGTATCGACTTGCTGATAGGATCCTTCAGCCATCCACACGGCTTTCGGGTGCGGGCAGCGATACGCAATTTTGTGCGCAGTGATATCCTCTTCGCAATAAACAATTCCGGTCCCCATCGCCATGGCATCTTGAATTGCCTCGGCCAGGGTCTCGTAGAATCCTGCACGGGAGAAGTGCGCCAAAAGCTCACGCTGACAGAATTCCAGCCAGTCCTGCACCATATACTGCCCCATCAGGCTTTGATCCTCAAAGGTGAGCATCATCCAGTCGGACCGGCGGTCGGCAGTGTAGCCCTGGAAGCCGGAGGAAGCAATTTTCAACGCACGCTTTGCACGGGTGGAATATTTCTGCGGTGGCCGAGGGGAAGCGTTTTGATTCTCAGGCTTATAAACAAGTCGGCGATCATAGAATGCATTGGTGATTTCTGACCATACCGACTCGTACGGTTTTCGGTCCGCTTTCAGGACCTGGACCATTTGGGAAAGCTCTTGAACAAGCGTATCATCAACCATCACTTCAACCCTGGCCTCTGCACTTGCGGCTCATACTCAGGCGACTTCTTCTGCGTGCGCTTTTCGATAATCGCCTGCAGGAGTTCTTCGGGATCCGCGCTTGGCATTTGGATTCCCTCGGACTTCGCGAGCATCTGGATTGCTTCTTCGCGGCTCATCCCTTTTGCCTCGTAGCCCTGCAAGAGTTCGTCCACGGCCGCCTGCTCAGGGAGGTACTCCTGCTCACCAGTATCAGTTTGCCTCGATGCGAAGCCAGGGATATCCGACTGCTGCGGAGTCTCATTGTTTGCGGTCGCTGCTATACGGTCCAGGAATGCCTGCTCTCTATCGCCAACCGGCTTCTCAGCTTTCTTTTTTGCCATCGAAAGCCCCCTATCTATCGTATGACCTACATTGCAAATTGGATTTACTCAAGTACCCTGCACGCCATGCGCACAAATCTGCAAAAGAAAGTGCAAATTCTGCAAGTTTTCTCAAAAATTCTCAATACAATCAGTTCCCCCTTATGAGAAAAATGAGAATCATCTGTTAGTTTTAGTTAGCGGGCACTTTCCCGATACTTTTACATTTCTTAGACAATTCTTAGCCATACTTTTACAAAACTTATCCGATACTTTTACCTTCGCGCGCCTTACTACACAAATGTTAGCGTATTCTTTTACAAATATTTTACAAATATTTTACTTTTCTTATCCCATCTATTGCAAACCAAATCGCTTTGCATTACCTTATAGGTAGAAAGCCTGCGGGCGACAGAAGGGCGCCGGGGCTAGGAGGTAAATCATGGAAGATTTTATTAAGTCGTTAACTGCCGAAGAACGGCAAGTGCTGGGCCGGTATCTTATTAATTCCATTGCGGAGCGTCATAGTTTTGACTCCGCATTGCAGGAAGCTATCGGGAATCTGCTCCTCGATAGCTTGCCAAGCTGGGAAGGCGAGGGGTTCAATGATTACATAGCTCGCACTGCCCAGCAAGTTATTGAGGGCGTCTATGAAAGCATAGATGAGATAAAAAAGGAATTCGATGGTCTGGTGAAAGAATTCAACGATGCGGCACGCCAGGGAAACCAGGAAGAGAATCTGCGGGCGACAGAAGGGCGCCGGGGCTAGGAGGTAAGAGATGAAGCATGTGATACTTCCATCAGCTTGGCGGTGGGACACCGAAAAGTTCCCCCGCTACTTTGCTGAACTGGTTTTCGGGCGGCATTGCCATGACTCCGCAATGCTGCCCGTGATGGGTGGGCTTGCACCTGGAGAGGAGAAGGAAGGCCTGAAGGGAACTCTTCCGGAAGGGAAGTTCCAGGTCATTAAAGCAAAAGAAAAGGGGACAGTTCTGATAGTCCCCGGAACCGACAGCACCAACAGGGTGCTGCTAATGGCAGGTGGTGGAGGTGGCTTCCGAGGCAGTATTGGCCTCGACAAGGGGGCCACGACAGCTAAGATCATCGCCTGGGCGGATGCGGGCAATGCCCTTGATTCGGGGTGTGCATTTGCTGCCATCCTCGAACCTGGGCAGCAGGTTATTTTAATTGGCGACGGACGGGACGGATCGTTCGTCGTCCAGTTCCTTTTTGACGGGGAAACCGTCAAGAAGGAGCGTTTCACTCCAAAAGAATGGAGCTTCGTAAGTGGCTCCAATCCCAATGACAGCGGGGAGGTATTGTAATGGTATTTTGGAATATCGGGGTCGACAAACCGATCGCACCGACTGAAGCAATGCCCCCAATGCCGGCAATCCCGGCTGGGGATGTCCTTATCATCGGCGGCCGGGCGCCCACGTGGCGCTTCGGCATGGCGCTGCACGCGGCACACGGGAGTGCCGCGGCAGTAGTGGCATTCTTTGACCCCAGGCTGGGCGGCGGCGTTGTCGTTGCCTCACACAAACCTGGGATTAGTGAGGGGCAGATCCTGCCCTGCGAATGGCAGGACTAACGGCGGCTGGTGCGCAGGGCGGGTTCGATTCCCGCTCCGCCGTATAGCCCGCGGGCGCGATAAGGCGCCGGGGCAGGGAGGTAGTTATGAAATACAGAGTGGTGGTGAAGAAAATCGGAGCCAAGAGTGCAGAATATATCGACGTTGAGGCTAAAAACCTCAACGTAGCAAAACGTCTTGCTGGGAAAATACTAGTCCAGAAATACTGTAGCGTCAAAGAAAAAGAAGATATGATAGTATGGGTATGGGAAGGCCATACTAGATACGAGCGGGAAATCTATATCCCGTTCGGCAGGTCCGAGCCCAAGGTTACACGGTGGTCAGGGCCGTGCCAGATTATTACACTATAAGGAGGTGCAAATGGATGAAGAAAGAGAAGCGCGGCGTGAAGCCGCGAAGATTCTTGGCAAGGCCGGCGGATCAGTGAGGTCTGAAAAGAAGGCCGCCGCCGTCCGCAAGAACGGGCGGAAGGGCGGCCGACCGCCGAAACGGCAGTATTACTTTTTTAGCGGGGAGGGGGAGTATGGCGGCTGGTGCTCCAAATTCTGTACCCTCACTCAAGCCCGGATGTTCGCCAATGATCTCCGGGCCGGCGGGGACCGCTGGGCCTCAATTTGGGAGGCGGAGCGTACCCGCGACGACTGGGTTGTATTGCATAATATAAATAACAACGATATGAGGGAGGTGCCCCTCAGAGTCATCACGTATCTATAGTCTTTAATCAGCCCTGCAAGCGGCAGTTAAGCCGAAGCAGGGCTTTTTATTGCTTCAGCCCATATGTCAGTGGATTATAGTTTACTGGCTTAGAAATTATTTTAGTCTTGCGTAATAGTTTACGCGGATATTTCACGAAATCGCTCATCAAAGCATACCTTGTTTCATCATACGCATGATCTTCGCTTTCAGTATCGATATCTTCAGGGTTGTATCGGTCCGCTGAGATATACGGTACGGTGCGCAGCCAATCGCTGCATCTTTCTGAAATTAAAAACATACCCTTCCCATCGGGGCCAACAGCGTGCAATGCATCGTGCAGCGCCTGGAGCCCATTGATCCGGTCATTATTCCCAGGAACCATTTCAAAGCCAACATCCTCAAAGGTTTCAGCCACACTCCTGCCTTCGCCCGACTTCGCCCAACATGCGGGATCAGCAACCATCACCCGGACCGTTTCATTGACAGACATTTCCCAGGCTTTTTGCGCGACTGCCTGCGCATCCATCCGTAAACCTTCATTCGGCCTGCCGGTACAGCCGTACCACTCCTTGTACCGGATTACTCTCCCATCCTCATTGACTGCGTACCAACCGATTGAGAAAGGTTTCGCATAGCCCCAGTCCATCGCTGCGAAGCGATACCATGAGAGGTCAAGATTCGGGCGCGGAATTACGTGGCGCTCTCGCGAAAACTCCTCAAGGACCTGCCCGACAATGACATCCCAATCGCCCCAGCGCAGCGCCTTTACGAGATGTGGTTGAAAGCCCATGAGGCGCTTTTCGTAGTCAGGGTCCTTTTGGATGAGTACAAAATTATCTTCGAGCCGAGAGGGGATAAACATTCGCGAAAGTCCAGTTTGTGGGTCAATATACAGTTTGTACGGAGGTGCAACATCAATAAAGCGATGCTTNACCCATATATGNCCAGGCCGGCCNGGGTTGCCGGTTGCCCGTATTCGGCAAGGTGCTCCGAATGCAGAACGACAAAGACCAATCATGAATTCGTACGACTCAGGTGTAGGATATTCCGTGAGCTCATCGAAAGCTATCCAAGGATACTGATGCCCTTGGTAACCGCCTACGTCAAGCATACCGGACAAATTGCGCAATCGAAGGGTTGCGTAGCCAGGGAATCGCGAATTGCGTGCAGCGGGGATATACCATGTTTTTTGATCGCCGCCCTTATAATATGCTCCCTTAATTTTACCAAAAATCTGCGCGGATCGGTCGATAATCTCTTCCAGTTCTTTGTAGGTCCTGCGGAAAAGAATGCCTCGCCAGGCTTCGCCCCATTCCGGCGCATCCTGGAGAAAATCACCGAGCAGAAAATCGGTTTTCCCGCCACCTTTTGCACCACCGAAGAAAAGCTCAAATGCAGGGCTTTTTATTGCTTCGGCTTGTCGGGGCTGGGGCATCCATATATCTTCTGCATCTTCTGTTCGTAGTATTTGTCCCATTCTTCTGGTGTCATCCTTTGTATCACAACAAATTGATACGCTTTCTGCGTACCTACTTCAACATTCACCTGCGAACCTTGCTGGATAAGTTTGAGATACTTTGCAAGAGATTCGAGCGCTGCCTGGCGGTCTGCAAGTTTCACTTTTATAATTTTGTCGCCTTCTTTGGTATATGAGCATTCAATACCATCAATCGCATACGAAAGCCCCATTTCCGAGAGCTCTTCCATGGTATGCTTAAGATTCCCTGCTTCGTTGATTATATCGGCAGGGTCATAGAATGCCCGAACCGTCATTTTCTGCACCACCTTCGCCGAAAGAATTGCTTTGTCCTCGTCCAGTTGTTTTGTAAGATATCCGGCAAAATATTCTTGAAAACGAGGATTCGCCAATAGCTTTGCAGCATTCACCTTCGCAGCATTCTTTTTCGCAGGGTAAACCTTCGCATACGCATCGAGAGCGCTCCTGAACCCGCTTAAGAGGTATTCTTTGGCAAATTCCTTCCATCGCAGCGGAATTCGTTTCTTGCGCCATTGCAATTGATCGTTTTCAATCGCGCTCATAAATTTTCACCTTCTCACCGCGCTCGCTAATTGATATCGGGTCTTTGCCTTGCCGCCTATGGAAAATATGCATCTTTACGGTTTCATATTCAATCCCCAAGGCATCAGCGATATCTTGCATAGTGCGAAAGTTTTTTTCTCGACTCGACGCGTAGACTACTTTATACACCTTTGTGATCCTTTTCAGATAGCATGATAGCTTCTACGAGAATTGCCGCATGATGTATGAGTTCCTCTTTGGTGTAAAAATTACTTTTCTCTTTTGCAAACAGCCTTTCAGATTGCGACAAAGCATTTTCGCGTTCCTGGTTAATCTCGGCATAAACCTTCATCACACTCATATAAGCCTCCTACGTGCAAATTCGCATATCTTGGTGGTCATACATTGTTCGCACATATGCGCGGAGTTTTGCTCTTTCCTGCTTGTCCACCTCATACCTCCTCTTGAATCTCCTGCTTTGCGTAAATTGAAGGGCTATGCGCCCCGATAGACAATGGCGCACTGAATTGCATCAGCTTCCCAGGATTATCACGATACCCTAGCAATCTAGGCGGCAGGTGTACTACCGGATCGCCGGTAACTTTTATATTTATAATTTCTATATTTGCTGCAATTCTAGGTTTTTTAATCCAGGCTATTCGTGGAGCCGCGAATGTAATAATTTTGACCGGCGCTCGTATTAAATCGCAAATTTCCGCTGCCGCAATAAGCGCGAATGCCCCACCACAAGAATATCCGCTTATGATTGCAGGCAAATCCAATCTAAAACCTATATCGTTGAACGCATGATAAAATGCTTTATAGTAACCACCATGATACCAAGAATGAGGCCAGATATTAAAATCCATTTGCCAGTCTGCTACCTCAGCCGAACCCTGGAAGTCAATATACTTTACCCTATCAATTATCTGTGAGCGGAACGTAACCCGCCCGCCATCCGCCTGTTGCCAGCCGTCCGGACGCATCAGCCGCGCCCAGGCATCTTGAATTTCTTGTGCTGTTATCATTGCATCTCCTTTACAAGCCAAACCCGATAATGCCGTCCCTTTATAACGAGTTCCCTTGGCTCTTTTGTGAGTTTTGCGAATCTATCAAGCGCTGTTCCCAGCCATTCGGCGGCCTCAACTGTACCGTGAAATTGCTCAATGCCCCCGGCCCATTGGATGCAAATTATCGATGGCTTATGCCCGCCATGATGCCCGCTTAGTGCTTCCCGCCTCGGTTTTGATCTGGCATTGGTTAAAAGCCGCCACACGGCATCATCACGGGACGGATCCCATGGAGCGATAGCTTCAGACATTGCCAACCTCCTCTATTTGTCTCCTGCACCACAAAACGCCAAATAATGAAATGCAATGATATTTTTTGCCGTTTATCGTTTTTATAACTGGCATGGGGATAAAAAATGCCCGTAATCCAGACTTTATTCGTCTTATGGCAAATTCATCGGGCACAATAATCATTCCCTTACCTCCTCATTCCAGCATTGCCCACATGTTACCCCCCGACATCCAATTGTTTCCCTATCTTTCATTTGCTCTGTTTCTGTATCAAGTTCAGGCCACATAACATCAAAGCCTCCGGGGCACGTTTTTTTTATAATTTCATTTTTAGAAAAACATTCTGCTAATATGGGATAATTTTTAAATAATACTTCGATTCGTGTCATTATACGCCTCCTGATTCCAGCACTCTCCACAAGTGATCCCTCGGCAACCAATAGTATTCCCTTCGCTGTCATGGGCGATTGTCTTCTCGTCGTAGACAGGCTCACCCCAATCGAGGATATCCCCTGGGCATATCGCTTTTATTATTGTAGCCTTCGTCTCTTCGTAGTTGTCCTGCCAGTAAGCACACCCAATGTTATCCAGGGCATAGTCCAATCTTGTAACGGGGAATCCATTGGCATCGTTATCATCTACCTCCTTCTCACATGCTTCATCAAATTTGGCCTGCCCGTATGCCTGCCATTCCTCACGGGTCATCTGCGCCACACGGTAGCGGGTCTTCGCATGGCTCTCATCGAGCTCCGGCGGCGGAAATGAGAAAAACACTTTCAGCCTTGAGAAAAACTCATGGAACCAAGATTGCTTGTTAAAAATTGCCGGATTTTTTGTTATCATTTTTGCGCCCCCTTTTTCCAGATTTCACTTTTCCCTCACTTATTTTTATTTCCTCGTCTAATGGCGATTGTGGTGATTCCCAGTCCACGGCTTCCTGTGCTAGCGACTCAACTTCTTTAAGTACAGCTCGGAATTTTACTTCTTCCTTGTTCATTTCCCTTTCCTCCTATGCATAGATTCCAAAGTCTCATTGAGACTCTTCTCGATTTGCCGCCATCTGCGGTCGTCGTCAGCGTCGAGCATTTCCTCCTCTCGGCGCGCTCTATCCTCTCGACTCTCCCGCTCTGGTGGCGGATCGGGATTATCCCATAAACCATAATCAGTCGACATTATCTTTCCTCCTTTTTCGCCAATCTTCCCAATTGAATTGCAGCAGCACGCCGCCTTCCGTCAGCCGGCTCATTACATCGCCGGACAGGAAGTTTTCCAAACAATCAGGGCATCCTCCTAGTAGGCAATGTTTGCGCACATGTTTGTTGCTGATGATGATAGTCGGCAGCCCTCTTGTATGCCGCTTGTCGATGATATATGAAAGCCAATTTAACTCAGCATCGCTACCCTTTGTGCGGCCTACCTCGTCAATGGCGAGCATCGGCAGGCGCGCAAGCTCGTCCACAATCTCAAGCTCTGTTTCATCGGAGCGTGCAGAATAACTTTGTCTGATTCGTGTGGTGATCTCGTACATCGAAAAGATTTTTCCTCCAAGAGCTTTGACCGCGGCAATCGCCAAGTGCGTCTTGCCAGTCCCATTGCTGCCAGTCATGACAATTTGCTGAATCTTGCCCTCAATGAGGCGTTGAACAGCCTGCACGGCCTTGGTTTGCTCCTGAATATCGGCCTGGTAGGTATCAAAAGTGGCGCCATAAAATTCTGGTTCGATATTCATTTCTTGCATCTTACGAACTTCAAGAGCGCGCCTTTCATTTTCCTCCGATTGCTCAAGCTCCCTATCATGCTCTTGCTCGCACAACGGACAGCCCGAATAAAAAATCAAGCTGCCAAGCGTGAATTGTTTTGCATCATAATCGATATTGTGCTTATCGCAATGCATTGACTTCCTCCATATCCAAAATTTCAGTCATCCGGCCTTGGCGTAATTTTGGCGGCGCAGTACTGTCCTGATTGCGCTCCCAGGTGCGCACTGCCGCCTGCCAATTCTTCATCGGATTTTTTCCGATTTTCCATCCATTTGCCTCGTAATAGTCCAGGAATCTCTGAGGATCGATATTGTTCTTGCGTTCTTTGCAATATGCTTTTACTTCTTCCAGTGTTGGTTTTATAAATCGCTTTTTTGGTTGTTGTTGTGGCGGCGTAAGCCGCTCTTCTTTTTCTTCCAGTGGAGGCTGCTCTATGGTGTTTTGCTCATTTATGTCCACATCTCTCTTATTCTTATTCTCTCCTTTACTCTCCTCTCCTCTCCTTTGCGGATAAATGTTAACAGAAACCCCGTTCAGCATACGTTTCTGCATACATAAATCCCTTACTTCGGGATTACTGATGACATTTATTGTCCTTCGGTTATAAAGTGCTGACAAGTTTGCAATAAAATTCCTCGACCGGATGATTCTGTCTTGCCATAAATCTCTATCTATGGCATCGAGCCTTGCCAGTGTTTCGAGGATATTGTTTGCAATTTCCCCGCTGAGATGGGTTTTTGCTAACAGAAACTCCCACTCGGCAGGGTTTTCGCAGTCAATAAAATGCTGTTCAGACATACCGAGGATTTCAAGCAATTTGAACCAAAAAGCATACCCGTCATTCCCAAACTTCGATTCCAGCGTGAAAATCGTTTTCCCGCTTGTTACGAAGTGTGGGAAATAATCAACTGTAGCTTTTCTTGGACGAGGCATGGTTATTTCTCCGCTTTTTGCGCTGCTTCGACAATCTTTTTAATTACAATATCTTCTGGTGGAGGGTTATTCCCTGCCCATTTCTCTTTCAGGCCCTTCTTCTGGTAAATGCGTTTTAGCGCATCCAACTCAACCTTTTCAATCTCGATTATGATTTTCATTCGTAAACCCCCTTTAATAGAGCCCAATGCGTTTATTCCAAAGCATTTCAGCTACCCTGCCAAAAACAGAATCATTCCATTGCTTTATGGCCCTTTCAGGGCTGTCGCAGCGTTTTACATAAGTAAGTCTAGTAAGTAGCCGTTGATAATCATCGCTATATGAGATATGCCGCATTATTTGCCCTGCATCTTTTCCTGCAATCTCAGCCGCGACTTTCATTCTTAAGCTCCTTATTCTTTTCGCGGAAGAGCTTTATTTGTTCGATCAGCCACTCCCGCGCTAAATGTTTCTCGCCGTTCATTTTTGCAATGGATTCCAAGTCTTTTACTTGGTCCTCGCCAATTTCCTCGACAAGATACATACGGAATTTAAATGGATCGCCCGCTCGCCATTTATTGCATCCAGGGCACTGGGGCCTTATATTCCGAAGGTCAAACCTGGTAGCGAAATATCGTCTAGATATAAAATGGCCTGCCTGGATTTCATTGGTAGGAAAATAATTTTTACAGGTATAACATTGCGATATTCCGGGGGATACCTCATACTTATGTTTGATATATCCCCCGACTTCAGCATCGAGCTTTCGGATGAGCTGGTTATAGTTTAAATCCTCAAGGCCACTTCTCTTGAACTTTACCTTTTTACCATACTTGCTTGCCCGATACATTTCTGCCCCCTATTATCAATGGTTATACAAAACGGCTGCAAAGATATACAATAGATACAACATACCACTGATAATAAAGAACCCAAATAAGTCTCGAATTATTCCGCTCTGTCTGAAATTTTTTTTCAGCCTTTCAATCTGCCATTGTGTGCGTGTCATATCTGCTCCTTAAAAAATAGGAAGCTCGTCCTCGGGCAATTCCGACATTTTCACTTCTGCTTCCTGGTAGGATTTTGGCTCAATGGCTGCATCTGGAGTAGGTTCTTGCTTCTTTACCCTTGCCTTGATCTTTTCTACCATTGCCGCAGCGACTTGGGCAGGGTCCTCTTTTACCGGCTGTTCCTTTTGCTCAGGCTCGAAGTAATCATCGACT
>JGI24721J26819_10000422_pt1 | contig 46486 bp, 51 predicted proteins | sample YelNatPaOPGAMG01_FD_26819 | JGI IMG/M metagenome (IMG submission 26819) | reverse complement strand
ATTTATAGGGAATCCAACGTAATCAGTTACGCCCTAAAAGAGAAACTGAAGGTAAAGAAAGGCGAAATAGTCACATTATATCTTCCAATGATTCCAGAACTTCCTTTATACATGCTAGGAGTTCAGAGACTAGGAGCAAGACACAGCATAGTTTACAGTGGATTTAGTGCTGATGCCTTAGCCACAAGAGCCATTGACGCAGGCTCAAGAATCATTGTGACTGCAGATGGTTTCTATAGACGTGGGAAAATAATAAACCTCAAACCTATAGTTGATGAAGCTGTAAAGATTTGTGAACAAAATGGAGTTAAAATTGAAAAGGTTATTGTAGTTAAAAGAGTTGGGCAAGATATACCTTGGAATGAACAGAGNGATGTTTGGCATCACGAGTTTGTCAAAGGTGTATCACCAAACGTGAATGTCCCTGCTGAAAAATGCGGTTCAGAAGATTTCTCATATATACTCTACACGTCTGGCACAACAGCCGCACCGAAAGGCGCCCAAATCTCTATAGGCGGTTATGCCGTTTCATTGTACACTACGTTGAAGCTTATATTTGATGTTCGCGAAGAGGATATTTATTGGTGCACCGCAGACATCGGATGGGTAACTGGGCATTCGTACATTGTTTACGGTCCATTACTCACTGGTTTAACCTCAATAATGTATGAAGGTTCACCAGATTATCCAGGAGCAGACAGATGGTGGAACATTATCCAAAGATATGGAGTAACTCTATTTTATACGACGCCAACTGCAATAAGAATGCTAATGAAATTTCCCGAGGAGCTTGTTCGAAAGTATGATTTATCAACAGTACGCATCTGCCATTCTGTCGGTGAACCCATCAACCCTGAAGCATTTAGATGGTATTTTAAAAACATCGGTAAAGAAAACATTGTTGCCTCAAGCACTTGGTGGATGACAGAAACAGGACAGATGTTAACAGGACACTTTCCAGGATTAGGAAAAATATTCCCATTAAAGCCNGGAACAAATGGCTATCCTATCCCAGGAGTCACCATGGAAGTTCTCGATGACGACGGAAACATTTGTCAACCNGGCGCCAGAGGATATCTGGCTATCACATCACCATGGCCTGGTATGCTGATGACATTATATAAAAGTCCCCAAAGATACGTTGACGTTTACTGGTCGAGGTTTAAAGGTAAAATGTACTTCTACACTGGTGATTTCGCCATCAAAGACCAAGATGGATATATCTGGGTCTTAGGCAGAGCGGACGATGTCCTCAAAGTTGCAGGTCACAGGATTGGAACAGCAGAAATTGAATCTGCAATGATTAAGCATCCAGCAGTGGCCGAATCAGCATGTGTGGGTAAAAGCGACCCAGTGAAGGGAGAGACACCGTTTATTTTTGCAGTNCTTAAACACGGCTATTCACCAACCCCAGAGCTTTCAGAAGAGCTAAAGAAGCATTTAAGAAGTACAATTGGTCCACTCGTAGCATCTGATGCTACAATAGCCTTTGTTGATTCAGTTCCTAAAACAAGAAGCGGCAAAATCATGAGAAGACTGTTAAGGGCAATCATTGGAGGGGCAGCAATTGGAGACGTAACCACATTGGAAGACGGTGTAGCCATTGATGAAGCAAAGAAAGCTTATGAAAGTGTCAAAACTGCTCTAGAGCAAAAGGAAGGCTAAGCCACTTAATTGTGCAACTTTTTTTATTTATTATTTATTACAGTGAAGCTAGGATAGTTCAAGTGTTATTTTGGCAATTTCACCTTCAAACGGCTCCATTTTAAAGCCTTTCTCAGTGCATAAATGAACCATCTTAGTATTGCTTGACATCGTGTAACCATAAATTATATTCAAACCCATATCCCGACCAATTTCGATGATATAATCAATTAACTTTGAACCCAATCCAAGCCCCTGCCATTGATCGCCCACGAGAACAGCAAATTCCCCTCTCTTCCCACCAGGCTCAAGCAATAATAATACGACACCAATAATTTTTTTCCTATCTTTCTGTATCTCAGCGACTATTGCGATTTCGCGATCATAATCCAAATTGCAATATCTCGTCAAAGTTTCGTGGGAGACTTCGCTAAAAACTTGGAAAAATCTGAACTGCATTGTTTCTTCAGAAAGAGACTGATATAATTCTTGCAGCAAAGCTTCGTCTTCAGGCTTTATAGGACGCAGCAATACTGGAGTCTCATCTTTCAGCATCCAACTAGTTACGTATTTTCTTGGGTAGGGAGCAATCACAAGGTGCTCATGAGGCGGAGTCCCATGAAGAATTTTTTCTGGATCTATGATTATTCGGGCGTCAACCGCCACAGCGCTATTCTCGTCAACAATCAGTGGATTAATGTCCATTTCTTTTATCTCTGGAAAATCTATTACCAGCTGAGAAAATTTGACCAATATCTCTTCAAGAAGCTTTGTGTTAAGTCGATAGCCACTTGCTTCCAAATGTTTGCAGATTCCAGTTTTTTCCATAAGCCGTTTTGCAAGTATCTGATTTAATGGTGGAAACCCTATACTTATATCTTTGAACAATTCTGTCGTAATTCCGCCCATTCCAAAAACTATTACTGAGCCAAATTGCATGTCTTTTTTCGACCCTATTAACAGTTCGCAGGTTTTCTCCCGAATCATTGGTTGCACGGCAACACCTTGAAAAGTCGCATCGGAACTGTACCCTTTAACATTTTCCACAAGTTCATTAAAAAATGTCTTAACTTCAAATGGCGACCAAACATTCAGAATAATTCCCTGAGCCTTCGTTTTGTGTGTTATCTGGGGTGACAGCGCTTTCATGACAACTGGATATCCAAGCATGGAAGCTATTTCTTCAGCTTCTTCAGGAGTTTTCGCCACAAGCGTTTTTATTGTTGGAATTTTATACGCTTCAAGAAACTGCAAAGATTCAAGAATATTAAGGACATTTCTCCCTTCATTAAGGGCTCTTCTCAGTATCTCCTTAAGAAAAGTTGGGACGGACACTTCGACAGGAAGCTCTTCTGGAGTTTGATACAAAAGCTCCAAGTTTTGAGTGTAGCTATACATATGCATAAAAGTGGAAACAGCTTGCTCTGGAGTTGCAAATGTTGGGATCGCATTCTTCCGCAATATTGTCATGGCTCTACGACAAGAAGGATCTTCACCCATCAATGATGCGAGAATCGGTTTTCTAGTACGCTTTGAAAGCTCCACAATCATCTTTGCCGTTGTAAGCGGATCAGAAGCCCCTTGCGGAGTGTATATTACTAGAAAACCATCAGTGTTTGGGTCTTTGAAACATATTTCCATAACTTTTTTAAACCTTTCCGGAGTGGCTTCCTCTAAAATGTCAATTGGATTCATAATGCTGCAATATGCAGGCAAAATATTCTTCAAGGCTTGAACTGTTTCATTGCTTAACTGTGAAAGCTTCCCACCTTTGACTATCAAGAAGTCAGTAGCCATAATTCCAGGTCCACCAGCATTGGTGATTATCGTAAGATTTGGACCTTGAGGGTTAGGTTGCATGGCTAACGCTTCAGCGCAGTTAAAGAGATCATTTATTGCTTCAACACGAATAATTCCCGCGCGCCTAAAAGCAGCATCATAAACAGCATCCTCTCCACATAATGCACCAGTGTGGGAAATTGCTGCTTGTATACTTTCAGGGAATTTTCCAGCTTTCACCACGACTATGGGTTTGGCTCTGGCAAACCCTCTGGAAGCACTCATGAATTTCCGTGCATTCTTAATAGACTCCACATAAAGCACAATGCTTCTAGTTTGGGGATCAACACCAAAATAGTCAATCAAGTCTCCAAGATCAACATCTAACATTGATCCTGTTGAGACGATGGAGCTGAAGCCTATTTGGGCTTCTGATGCCCAGTCAAGTACTGATGCACATAATGCTGCACTTTGAGAAATGAATGCTATTTTTCCTGCATTAGCCGCTTTGTTTGCAAAAGTGGCATTCAATTTTATTTTTGGTCGCATAATTCCAAAACTGTTAGGTCCTATGATTCGCATGCCATACTTGTCTTTAAGCTCAATAATTTGCTTTTCAAGCGCCTCACCCTCTCTTCCAGTTTCTCTGAAACCTGCAGAAATAATTATCACTCCGGAAACGCCTGCTTTTCCGCATTCCTCAATAATTTGCGGAACTGTATGTGCTGGTGTCGCTATTACTGCAAGGTCTACTTGCCATGGAATTTTTGTTATGTTTGGATATGCTGTTATGCCCTGTACTGTGGATCTGAAAGGGTTAACTGGATAAACTGCTCCGTTATATCCTACACCTATTAGATTTCNTANAAGCTTAGCTCCAACAGAGCCTTCTCGCTCACTGGCACCGATAACNGCAATTCTANGTGGATTGAAGATTTTGTCAAGGTTTTCGGTGCCCACTCTTGAAAATTTCCCCCTCCTTTGCAGAAGAGTGCTTTACATATAGTACAGTATATAGTATTAATATCCTTTAAGCATTCCTAAAAAAATTATGGGTGAGAAGTCTTTCAAGGATAGATTCTCGTTATTGTCCTTGGAAAAGGAATTGTTTCCCGAATATGCTTCAGTTTGCAGATCCACATCACAACTCTTTCAATTCCCAACCCAAATCCAGAATGCGGCACAGAACCATATCGTCTTAAGTCTAAATACCATTCATACGCCTTTTTTAGTAAACCGAACTCTTCGATTCTCTGCTCAAGCAATTTTAAATCGTGAATTCTTTCGCTTCCGCCTATGATTTCACCATAGCCTTCTGGAGCCATTAAGTCTGCGCAAAGTGCCACTTCTGAATTTTCTGGGTCAGGTTGCATGTAGAATGCTTTTACTTTTGCTGGATATCTATGGACGAAAACTGGTTTTTCAAATTTAAGCGAGATGAAACTTTCATGTGGCGCTCCCAAGTCTTCTCCCCATTTTATTGGGCATTTAGCCTTTTGTAACATGTCTATGGCTTCTGTATAGCTTATTCTTTCAAAGGGAGGCTGAACTTTTTTTAGAGGCTTTAGGTCACGCTTTAAAGTTTCTAATTCCCTTTTTCTTTTTTCCAAAATCTTCTGAACTATGTAGGTTACCAGTTCTTCTTGAAGTTTCAGGTTGTCTTCAAAACTATAGAATGCCATCTCTGGTTCGACCATCCAAAATTCTGTCAGATGACGTCGAGTTTTTGATCTTTCAGCCCTAAAAGTTGGACCGAAACAGTAAACTTTGCCAAACGCTGCAATTGTAGCCTCAACATAGAGTTGCCCGCTTTGAGTGAGAAAAGCCTTATCGCCAAAATATGGCACTTCGAATAAAGTTGCTACCCCTTCAACTGCTGCTGGTGTTAGAATTGGGGAATCAGTCAATGTAAAGCCCCTGTCATCTAGGAAGTCTCTACATGCCTTTATGACTTCAGCCCTCACCTTCAGTATGGCAGTCTGTCTTGGGCTTCTTATCCACAATTGCCTAAATCCCATTAGAAAATCGATGCCATGGTCTTTCTTCTTAGCTATTGGATATTCTTGTTCTGCCAAATGGACAAGCCGTAAATCGTTAACCCTTACCTCATAACCTCCAGGTGCCCTTTTGTCTTCTTTGACTATGCCTTTAATCACGATGGAAGACTCTTGAGTTAGCTCATCACAGTCTTGAAAGACTTTCTCGGCAACTTCGTCCTTGTGAACTGTAGATTGTATTGTTCCCGTTCCATCTCTTACCATTAAGAATTGGACGCCGCCGCTGGAGCGTTTTGTAACTAACCAGCCTTTTATTTCAACTTCCTTTTCTAGGAGTTTTCCATCCAAAATATCACAGATGCTCATCATCGTACACCTTCTTCCAGAATTCTATTGCACAGAAGCTTATAAATTCAAAAGGATGATGAAAGAGCTTAGTTAAAATTAAAGCGTTCACCTTGCAATTTTAAGCACCAGAATATTGTGATGCAGTATTTAGCTTTAAACGTTTTTATTTCACATAATTCTTAAATCCATGATTCTTAGCAATGTATGCGAAGAAATAATGGTTAATGCAGAAAAAGGCAAGTATAAGCTGAGAATCCTGAAAATTTCAACAATAGCAATAACAAGTGTATTTTTTGTCGAAATCTTCATCGGTCTTTTAGTAGGCAGTTTAGCAATATTAAGCGATGGAACTCACGCATTGCTTGATGCTTTAACAATGCTTGTGCTACTAATTACAACAAATGCTTCTCTTAAACCGCCTGATGAAGAACACATGTATGGACATGAAAAATTTGAGTCAATAGGTGGAATGATTGGTGGAATTGCACTAATTGGTGTTGGAGTTCTAATAATGTACGAAGCATTGCTAAGACTTATACAAAATGCGCAGATTAACTTGGAATTTGGATTTGTCGGTTTCATTGCAATAGGTTACACGTTTTGTGTGGATTTTCTAAGAGTTGGAATTTTCAGAAAGGCTATTGCAAGCGAAAGCACCACTATGAAAGCTGGGTTTTACCATGCCTTAGCAGATTTAAGTTCAACAGTAATTGCGCTTCTTGGATTTGGTTTGGCAACAATAGGATTTGATAATGGTGATGCCCTGGCTTCTATGATTCTAAGCATCTTGCTAGTTTACTTAAGTGTTAAACTTGTTTGGAGTAGCGGAATGGAGTTAAGTGATACTGTGTCAAAGGATGTGACAATGAAGGTNAGAAAACAAATACTCAGCACTAAGGGAGTCTATAAATGCGAGAACATGAGAGTAAGAAAAGCAGGAGATAAAACTTTCATAGAAGCCACAATAGAAGTACCGGATTACATGAACCTTGAAGAAGCCCATGAAATAGCATCAAAAATAGAGACAGAAATCAAAAAATCCTTAGGAAATGCGGATNTCGTAATTCACGTTGAACCATTGGAAGCTGAAGGACAAACTCGAAAACTTGTTGAGAAGTTAGCAACAGAAGTTGAAGGCGTAAAGGAAGCTCATGAAATAGATGTAACTTGCAAGGATGGGAAACTATACATAACATTGCACGCTCAGGTGGATCCTTCAATGTCTATCGAAAAATCTCACGAGATAGCAGATAAAATTGAACGAAAAGTAAGTAAAAGCATAAGGGACGTTAATAACATAACTGTTCACATAGAACCATTTGACGCAGAACTGCGGAAAGGTTTGGCATTAGATGAAAGCGAAATAAAAGAAGTCGTTAACAAAGCTATGGAGGGGTATAAGCAAGCTTTTGAAGTCAAAAAGATAGTGACTTACATAGCTGAGAAAAAGCGCTACATAAACATAGATTGCAGTTTCAGCGGCAGACCCTCAATAAGAGATGCACACGAGCTTGCTTCTCACATAGAAGAAAAACTGAAGGAGAAATTTGCAGAAACAGTAGTCACTGTTCACATCGAACCAAAGAAAAAGGAAAGTTAGGGAAGTTCAATTTCGTTTATCAGGTGCAGGTCTTCTAGGTTGTTCATTTTGATTTTCTTATCAGAAATCGTGTAAAGGATGTCCTCAATGTACAATGATCTTTTTACATGGTAACTAGTGTCATACACACTCATTCCATCAGATAGGTGAGTAATGTTCCCTATGGGCAGAAGACCTTTAGCCAATGATATATTGAAAACGTAAGCACCTTGCCAGACTATTTCTCCACTGATGTATGGTGGAACCCCTTCTGGGTATTTGCTTTCGTCTACCTTTGCAACAGAAACTGGTATTACTAGAAGACTCTTCTCTTTGTCAAATAAGAATGCCTTGTGTTCCTCTAAAACTGGCGAGTCTGTTCCTCTATCGCCGATTGTGTAGTTCGCTATTTGTGTTGGATTGTTTACATCAGTAACGTCGAAGAATGATATTTTTATTCCTTGATACCATGCAAAGTATCCTTCATCCGCTTCAACAGTATGTTTGCCTATACCGATCAGGTGCGTTTCATCATAAGGATGCAAATAATCCGAGTATCCAGGGATATGTAGTTCTCCTAGAACTGATGGTTTGGTCGGCTGGCTCAAGTCTATCACAAATAATGGGTCAGTTTTTTTGAAAGTTACAAAATAAGCTCTGTTTCCCATAAATCTGGCGGAATGGAAGTTTTCGCCAGGTGCAAGTCCTTCCAGCCTTCCAATAACACTTAGGTTCATGTCAAGCACGTATAAATTGGTTTGAATCCCCCAGTTCGGTGTCCATGTCGTTGTCTCAATTCGGAAATAGTCACTGTACTCATCCATTGAGAACTGGTTGCGTTCATGTCCTGACACTGTTCCTCTGGCTTCACATGTTAAGTTGCTCCCCTGTACACGTATTCTATAGATAGTAGTGTTGCCATCCCAGCTCCAATCTCGAAACGTCACATATATGTTTCTGAGTGAGACATACATATTGCACGTGCCGCCGAGCATTATTGTCAAATAAACTGGTGGCTGCGTTATGTTTTGCATGTTAATCGCGACAAACGTTGTATACTGATAGTAATCCTCAGTCGTGTTGTAGTAGCGGATTTCAGCAGGGGCTATCTGCATGACTTTCCCGTCAGAGTTGATTTCTGGAAGGTGAAGCGTTTCATTAATCAAGTAAGCTGCTTCGCTGACGACGAAGTAGACGAAATTGCCAATCATTCTCGAATTGAAATAGCTGCCTGAAAAACTGAGGTCACGCAAGAGCGTTGGGCTCTCGGGAACTTTGATGTCATAAACTTTCACGAACGTTTTGATGTCAGCAACATAATATCTATCGTAAATTGCCGGGAAAGAATATTTTGACGCTAGAACCACCAATTTGTCGCTATTGACAAAGAGTCCAATAGGATACAGATCCTCTAAACCTATTTTTGAAACTATCTTTGCATGTACAGGAGGATAAGCCTTCAAAATATAAACCGCATTGCCGGACAAAGTGTATATGTAGCCATTATCGTTAACTTTCACTATGTCTGCTTCGTCTACTCCAGCAACTTGGATATTTGTAGTTGAATATGAAGGAGCTGAAGTAGCATAGCTTTCTTTAGTTTGCGCTAACGCCATATCGACAGGTCCATAAATCCAGAAAGGGTCATGGTTTCTAGAGTTCATTTTCAAGAAGTTCTTTAGCTCTTCTTCTGACTGAAATGCTGAAAGCAATGGAAATTGAGGTGCTGAGACTGGAGGAGCAAAGTGAGCATATTTAAGCTGGATTAGGTTTACGTTAAGAATAACCGTGGCTAAAACCGAGGCAAGCAGAATGGCAGCAAGTCCATAAATGAGCGTTTGTTGTCGAATTTTGCGTTCCATAGACTAATCACCGATATTAATTTAAGCTTTCGCAGTATTTCATGCTAAGCTTTGGAACGTGTCGTTCCAGAAGTTAGTACGGTCGCAAGGACCATACTCGAACGGCTTCATACCAAAAGATAATGGAGACAATAGCGCCGAAGGTTATTATGAACAGGTTTTCTCTTGTAACTTCTTGAACGAGAAATATAAGGTAAAGAGTATAGAAGACCGTGGAAAATACAGCATAAAAAAAGTATCTTGGAAACATAAGCCTTCCCAACTTGACAAAGTGTCTGAGCACGCCGATTTTGACCTCACCGATTAAAGAGTAATTTCCCCCAACCTCATGTTTCTGTACCAAGCCTAATTGTCGCAATTGTTCAAGATGATGCTGTGCCACACTTGGACTACTGAAGTGTAATGTTTTTTGCACTTCACGTGCACTCATGGGGCGACCATTTTTTAAAAGAAGCCAATAAACTTTCCAGTCTTTGCCTCGAAGCGCATACTCAAGTTCAGCTTCATTTTCTATGTCCAATGAATGGCACACTTCTGCATATTATCATCTGATGCGAGGTTTATAAGTCCAATTTTTAGAACAAATGCGAAATCAAAGTGGTAAGGATTGCGTGATTTCTTCTCCAGTTTCGCTTATGGACTTGTTTGCATTTATTATCTTCCACCTTCCCATAAGTGCTAAAGAAAGCGCCTTAAACCTAATTTTCTCTAATTCTTCAATGTTTTCAAACATTTCACGCTTTTCTCGTGCTTTCCTTATCCTTCTATACGCTTCTTCAGGTTTGACGTCAAGGAAAAACATGAAATTAGAGGTTGGAACTGTAAAAGCGAAAAAATANTAGGCTATAATATGCAGTGGATATGGCAAATAGGCGGTNCCCATCAAGTAGCGGACAAAAATCAAATAGTCATATTTTCGCCAACTATACAGCAGAATTGAACGGATGACATCAAGCATATAAAATAATGCGGAAGCAAAATGTGCACTTTTCCCTCTTAAATAAAGAAAGTGTTTGGTTTTAATTCCGAAAAAATTATCATTAGATGGGTGAATTCGCAGAAAAACAGTTTTTCCTTTCTTCGTTAAATCTCTATAGAGATTTGATGCTTGAGTGCTTTTTCCAGAAGCATCTAACCCATCTATCACTATGAAAGCCAATGGTTCAGTTGCCACCACCTAGAAGCAAGAATGTTAATGTACAAAAGAAGGGAACTGATAAATTGTCAAATCCTAAGGGTGAAACCCCCTCAGCTATTGCTGCAATTATGGCAACTACAAGCGATGAAAGAATTTTGTCGAAAATTGAAAAAGCGTATAGCATAGAAAAGAAGCTTAAACCAATCGTGAAGCTAAGAAAACTTGCAATAAACATTGTTACTGAACCTTCTAAGCTCTTATCTGCGAAAATCCTGTATTTTCTCTTTCCATATTTCTCGCCTATTATTGAAGCAGATGCATCACCGTAAGCCATTGGCAAAATTCCCGCTGCAACAACATAAGGCTTGGAAGCAAAGAATAATGCTAAAAAAGTGTATGAAACGGCATAGAAGACAAGTCCCAAATGATGCCCCTGTTCTGTTATATCAGTGAGCCCCTTCAATTTTCTAAAACTTTTAAATGGTGTATATGGTGAGGAAAAAAATGTAATTAGAATAAATGGGGCAGCAACAAGCACAGGAAAGACATGTATTGTGAAAAAGGGAATAATAAATGGCAAGTTTCCAATCATTATATGCAAAAATTTGCGAGAAAATTTTCGTGAAATATTCAATGCATTACTCATTTCGCCTGAAACAATTATTATGAGAATTATATACGCATAACATAGAAGCATTAGAACTACGTTTACAAAAAGTTCATTGTTAAACATAAGCTTTCCCATGAGCTCCGAATACAAATGCTAACAGCCCAAGCATAAACCATAAGAGAACAATCCTCTTAATTTTTCTAGCATTCTCTCTTGAATAATCCCTAAGAAGCATAAATGAAGAGGCAACAAGTCCCAGATCTGTTACAGCCACAAAGGGAATAAACCACAATGAAACAAGTTGCATAAATAGGGGGATTGGACTTAATAATACTGCAAAAAGGTAAAATGATGTGGCAACTACAGCGGCCACTTTACCTCCAAAACGCACAGCCAATGTCTTCACTTCCTTTATCTTGTCACCTTCAACATCCACTATTCCTTTAGTGATTTCTCTTCCAGTATTGGCAAGAAAAACAATTGAAGCAAAAATTAGCACATTTGATCTGGAAACATCTGGAATGATGAAGCTACCATAAATGAAAGGAATTGTCACACAAGTGCTTACAAGGAAATTGCCTGGTAATCCGCTTCTTTTCCCAATAGTGGTGTAAGTCACGAAAATTAACCATGCAATAATTGCTATCACAAAGCAGAATATATTTGTAAAATACGCAGCCGCAAAACCTGTCAGCGTAAGAACTAAGGCAAAAATCAAAGCTTCTTTGGGCTTAACTAAGCCGCTTGGAATTGGACGCTTAGGCTCATTAACAGCATCAATTTCCCTATCATAATAATCGTTTATAGTCATTGATGCTGCTGTCAACATATAGCCTGTTACAAAACCATAAAAAAGATTCAGTTCTGAGGCGTTTGAAAATTGTGGATTTGCAAGTGCAGCTCCAACTATCACAGCAAAGCCCATCATTAAACAATTTATCGGACGCATCAAACGAACATATCCACTTATTTTGCTCATAAACTATTCAAGCCTTGCAATAACTATGAGTATTGATTGAAGTTATAAAATTCACGATTAGTCTCAAAACTTTAATATGTTAAATACAGAATTAGTCATTGCATAACTTGTTGGTGAAAACTTTGCGCGATAATTATGCGCCAGAAAGATTAAGAGTCATTATTCCTGTCGGGGGAAAAGCGAAGCGTTTGTTTCCGCTTACAGCAGAAACCAGTAAGGCTTGCCTGCGCTTGCTAAATAGACCATTAATAGAGTTTTCTTTATTGTCTCTTGCCCGTCAAGGAATTAAAAACTTCATTTTTGGAGTGAAGGGCTATACAAACTATAGGGACTTACATGACTATTTTGAATCTGGGTATGGGTTTTCTGCAATATATGGAATAAGACCACGTGTTCATATAAAATATCAACCTAATGTGGATGACTATGGCAGTGCGGATTCTGCAAGGATAAACATGGAATATTACAACGTCAGAGACCCTGTCTTTGCTGTGCAAGGCGACAACATTTTTGATGTCAACTTGAAAGAACTTGTGGAATTTCATCGCAAGAATGAAGCGGTCATGACCATAGCATTGCGAGAGGTTGAAAACGTTGAAGGGTATGGTATTGCTGACATAAACAAGGAAATGCGAATTGCCAGATTTGTTGAAAAACCAACGCCCAAAGAGGCCCCATCAAATCTTGCTAACACTGGCTTATACATGGTTTCACCTGAAATAAGGAAAATCTTCAGAGAGAAAGGTGTTAAACAAATAATCAAAGAGAAGCATCGCTTAGATTTTGGCTATGACTTCATCCCATATGTAATCAAAACTGGCAGGCCAGTTTATGGCTACGCTTTGAAGGGAAACTGGTATGATGTGGGGACCCCTAAACGCTATTTAGAAGCCATGCATGACATGCTTTATGGACAATTCTCTTCTTTAACAGACTTTGGCGGAAGAATAAACGAAGAAGCAAAAATATGGGTACAAGGAGAAAGCTCTGAATCACAAAAGAGACGAAAAGAAATCATCAAAAAAATAGAGCAGGGCAAAATAGAAGCTGAAGGCGCCGTTCTCATTGGAAGACACTGCAAAATAAGTGACGGCGTAAGAATAGTAAATTCATGCATTGACAATTACACGAAAATTGAAGAAGGCGTCGTATTAGAAAATTCAGCTGTTATGGATAGNGTGATAATTGAAGAAAAAGCAGAAATAAAAGAAAGCATCATAGGAAGACATGTGACAATCCATTCAAGCCCGAAAAAACAGACAAGAATAAACGAAGTATCAGTTGTTGCTGATGACGTTACAGTAGCAGAAGGCTGCAAATTATCAGCTACAAAAATCTACCCACACCAGTATGTAAGAGGAGAATTTCACAATCAAACATTAATGCCAGGCTGAAAATGAATATCAACTTGGCAGAAATTAGGAAGAAAACAGTCCCTGTAAATCAGTACATAAATAATCTAAAGCAGCCATTTAAAGAAAAGTTCCTAATTCGAAAACAAATGTATCAATTGAAAAAAGAAGCGACACATAAACTCAGCAAGTTTGCAAGCAGATACATGATTGTTGCTTTTTCTGCAGAATGGTGTAAAGACTGCACAATAAACATCCCAGTATTAGCATTAATATCCGAAACAACTGACTTGGAAATTAGAATTTTCGGAGGCTTAAGGAAAGATCCATTAAGCCAAACTAGTAAATGGCGGATTCCACCTTCACCGCCAGAGGTGAAAACCTTTAAAGTAGAAAAAATTCCGCTCATAATAATATTCGACAAAGAAGGCAAAGAAATCGGAAGAATAACAGAGAACCCGCAAGAGCCTACACTGGAAGAGGAATTGCTAAAAATTATTTTGCAAAACAATTAGCATTTATGCTTTAAACCATTTGAAGATTAGGTACCTTGTCTTTTCTTCTTCCATGTCTGGAATTGCTATTATGAACCTTTTTCGCACCGTAGTTGCAAGTCTTCCAGCTTTAACAATNTCAGTTGCTGTTATTTCGGACTTGGCGCTTTTGACAGAAACCATAAACGGTGCATGTTCAATGCCAGGTCCATGCTTGTAAACGGCAAAATCACATCCAAACTTTATTCCAGGAGTAACAATCAGACCATTGTCTCTTAAATCTCGGTAAACTGCGTATTTATCATTAAATTCTTCATATAATTGTTTGGCTTTTTGCTTAAGCTTCCCTATACGAACTTTCTTTTTTTCCAAACCCTCATAAATGGTTATTCGCTTTTTTTCTGCCAGATACAGGCCTTCCATCAAATCCAAAATCAATGGGACATTAAATTCTGGAACCTTCGGCTTAGCAATGCCTAATGGTTTTCCGTAAAAGCCCATTTTATAGAGTTCTGAACCTTTTGTTGTATCCCATACTACAAGAAAGTTTTCAATAAATTCCACTTCGATTTTTTTAGGCATTAAGTTTTTCGCCTACATGATTAAAGACAAAATTCTTGCAGCATCAGCGGCATCTTCTGCTTTGTCTGCCGAATCTTCTAAGAGCTGTAAAATATCCCTTAATAAAATTAAGGCTGGAAATTCAATTTTGCTGCTGAGCAATTTTATTTCAAGTTCGCGGTAAATTTCGTCAACTGCCCGCTCAGCAACTTCAACATCCTTTGCCTTTTCCATAACTTTAGTTGAACCATAGCTAAGCACCATTGTAGTTTCTCTAAGCTTAAGTACAGCATCAAAAACGGTTTCTGAAAGTTTAAGCAAATCTTTTTTTATATCCATTACAACATTCCAGTTGTGCTCCATAATTTCAACTAAACGGAACGCTATCCCTTCAGAAAAGTCTGCAATTTCACTTGTCAAGTTTGTAAACCTTAAGAAGTCTTCTCTGCTTAGCAAAATAGCGCCTATTTCCGCAAGTTCCTGCGAAACCAGTCGTCTAGCCTTGTCAACTTCGTCTTCAGCGCTTCTTATTTCAGTGAAAAGCTGTTTGGCTTTTTCTTTGTCGTTTCTTATGAAGCAATCAACAATCTGAGGAACCTTCCTAGTTAACTCTAACACCTTTCTAAGATGGTCTTGGCAAACGTTTAAGGCTCTTCGTTTTACACGCTCTTCAGTTTCTGCTGGAAGCACCAAACTTTTTCCCCGCCACACAATAGGGCTGTTTTCTCAGCATTAAATATGCGGAAGTATTAAAAAAGTTAGCGAAAAAATCAACTTTTAACAGACCTGCCTAAATCATCAAAATTAATTTTCCATTTGAAATATTTGCGNAAAAGCTCAGGCAAATCTTCAATCAGCGTTCTAACCTGCTTCCATGAGTCACGGTCCCGAATNGTGACAGTATTATCCTCAAGAGTTTTATAATCCACNGTTATACCTAATGGTATGCCAATTTCATCCGCCCTTGCATAGCGTCTACCAATTGAACCAGCCTCATCATACTCAGCCGTAAAGCCTTCATTAAGCAATATCTTATGCAATTCTAATGCTTTTTCTGGGAGTGNATCCTTGCTAACGAGAGGATAAACGCCAACTTGCACNGGTGCAACATCTCGNGGGAAGCTTAGCATTGCTCTGTTATCTTTAATGCGATAGGCATATTCCAAAGCCACATAAACAAGTCTATCTGAACCGAAACTGGGTTCGACAACATGCGGAATGAAATGTTTTCCACGTTCCATAATTTTTTGATGGTTAATTTCCACATGCTCTGACAGAATCTTGTACTTTCCGATCATGCAATAGCCATATTTCTTCATAGCAGTTTGAATTTCATNAGGATCAGCCTTTGAAAGCATTTCCGCAACTTTTGCGGCTTCTTTTTTAAAGATTGGTCCGAGTTTAGCCATGATAGGTTTTATGACGAGTTGTTCCCGTTCCATGGGTTTTTCATATTCCTTGTAAACTCGCATGTCTTCGCCGCTAAATGCCATATGCTGCTTCAAATCGTAGTCTGCTCGGTAAGCATGACCAGAAACTTCAGTCCAACCCCAACGCTCATCATAAAATTGTTGGTCAAAGCTTTGAAGAGAGTAATGCGCTTTTTCCCAAGGGAGTTTCTCTATAAAGCGCTGTTTTTCAGTTGGAACACTTAATTCCATCAGTAGTTTTTTGGCATAAGCCATGAAAACTGCTTGCCATTCAGCTTTAATGTAGCGCCTACTCAAACTTTCTTTTACACTAACCTCAGTAATCTCTTCAGCTCCTTTCAATCTGTTTTCAGCTAGAACAAGCCGCAGCTTTTCATTTTCAACATCTTTAAGGAGAAAGCAGTTAGGATTTTCTGGATCAAAAAAGAACTCCAAATCCATTATCGTAAATTCCCTCAATCTTATTAGACCTTGCCTTGGCGAAATTTCATTTCTCAAAGCATGACCTATTTGCAACACACCAAAAGGAAATTTCTCTCGTCCCATTTCATATAAACGCCTAAATTCTACAAATATGCCCTGTGCCGCTTCAGGTCTTCCATACCCAACAGACTTGGAGTACGGACCTATAGTTGTTTTAAACATTGTCAAAAACATTTTGGGTTCGCTAAAGTTGCCACCACAGTCTGGGCAATGAATCTTATGCTTTTTAATGGCTTCCCACAATTCTTTTGAGCCAAGTTTTTCCGCTTCAGATTCACTGATTTTTGCAAACTCTTCAAGTAGATGATCAGCCCTGAATTTTTTCTTGCATTTTAAGCATTCAACCATAGGCTCTTTGAAGTGGTCAACATGCCCAGAAGCTTCGAAAACCTTGTCTGGAGCAATGATAGGAGATTCAATCTCTAAAATTCCAAGTTTATTTATGAAAAATTCTCGAAATTTACGTTCAATGTTCTGCTTCAGTTTTGCGCCATAAGGACCATAAGTTGCGAAGCCTGCAGCGCCCCCATATATCTCGTATGATTGCCAAAAAAAGCCTCGTCTGCGTGCTAACTCGTTGATTATTGCAAATTTGTCAGACCCTTTAGTTTCATTTGTCAATTTTATCCCTTCAAATTATGGTGTTAAGGATTTTAAGGCTTACTTAATAATAAATCTTCAAATAGTAGCGGAGGCTTCAAACTTGAAAACATTAAACCGTCAAGATTTAATAGACTTGGTGAATGGAGCTGCAATTTTTTCTGCTGGTGGTGGAGGCAGTTTAGAAGCTGGATATAAAATAGTGGATGCCCTTTTTTCTCAAAAACACACACTGAAACTTGTAGATCCTTCAGAAGTGCCAGATGAAGCAAAAGTTGTGAATTTTGCATGTGTCGGTGCAACAACAGTGATAGAGTATGATTCTGATGCTGCGGTTAGAACTTTGGAGACTTTACAGGAATATGTGGGTTTTTCTGCTTTTGCAACGATTCCAGTGGAGCTTGGTGGTTTTAACACTTTAGCAGCTGCAGATGTTGCGACACGAAGTGAAATTCCGATCGTCGACGCTGACGGAGCTGGCAGATCTGTTCCAGAAGTTCATCTAAAAGTGTATACAATTGACAATATCCCTTTAACTCCTATGGTTGTTGCCGATTTGCATGCAAAAAATGTTGTTATAGTGAAGAAAACATTTAACGCTAAAGCAACAGAACGAATTGCCCGCGTTCTTGCGGCAGAATGGAACCATAGCGCCTACACAGCAAGAAGAATTCTTACTGGGGCCCAAGTTAAAACGTCGTCCATTCAGCATAGTTTGTCAAAGTCAATACGAATTGGAAAACTGCTAAGGACAGCTAAAAAACCAATAGAAGCCGTTTTGAAAGAAACATGCGGATTCAAACTTTCAGAAGGAATTGTTGAAAATGTTGAACGCAAAACAGAAGCGGGATTCACTTTCACAAACATAAAACTTCGCGGAACAAAAGAATATGCAGGAAGNATATTGGAATTTAAAGCCAAAAATGAAGTTTTAATCGCTTACAAAAATGGTAGNCCTATTGCAATTGCTCCAGACATCATTACACCAATAAGTCTAAAAACTGGCAAATGCATAACAGCGGAAAAAATCAAAATCCATGATGAACTTGCCATTTTAGGCTTGCCTGCACCAGCAAGATGGAGGACAAAGAAGGGATTGGAACTTTGGAATGAAGTTCTGCAGAGGTCTAACATAAAAGAGAAATATGTTCCCATAGAGAAACTAGCACCTTGCAAGCACAAGTGAAGAGGTTGCTTCGTTCATTTTTCCTTATTGGCAACTATGCTTCGGTAAGAAGTTCACTTTAGTACGCGCTTCTAGTTTTAAGTGTTTAGCAATTTTCACCTTTTGCATTTTTCCATTTTCAGCTATTTCGAACTCTAATAGTGCACGATCCATTGCGTTTTTCTTGCTGTTAAACTCTACTCCGCAACTTCCACATTCAATGTCTGATTCCATTTCTACAATATACCAAGAAGCATCAGCGTAGTAACGTCCACATTTTGGACAACGCAAAAGTGCCACATCCAACCAAGCCTTCATTTATAATATCTCCAACAAGCATACAGTTGCTCACACTTTATAAAGCAGTCGTAAAATATGAAATGCCAAATAGAGGGGGCGAAAAAAATTGCCAAAAATAAAAGTTGCCTTGGCCGGGGTTGGAAATTGCGCATCAGCCTTGCTTCAAGGAATACAATACTACGCTAATTGTGAAAAAGAAGGGGAATACATTGGACTGCGTTACCTTTCTCTTGGAGGGTTTCATCCGAAGGACATTCAAATTGTCGCTGCATTTGATATTGATAATCGAAAAGTTGGAAAAGACTTGTCAGAAGCCATATTTTCACCTCCAAATAACGCCCCGAAGGTAGCTGATGTTCCATCATGCTTCGTTGTCGTGCAGAAAGGTCAAATCTTGGATGGTGTAGGCGAATACACAAGGAATATTGTGCAAATAAGCAATCAGCCAGAAGTGAACGTTACAAGGGTTTTAAAGGAAAGTGATGCTGAAATTCTGCTTAATCTGCTTCCAAGTGGTGCTGTTAAAGCTTCTGAATGGTATGCGGAGCAAGCATTAAGCGCTGGCTGCGCTTTTGTGAATGCCACTCCAACGTTTATTGCCAGCGATGTTGCATGGATCAAGCGTTTTGAAGAGGCTGGTGTTCCGTGCGCAGGAGACGATTTAATTGACCAAGTAGGTGCAACGACATTGCATAAAACCTTGTTGAAGCTGCTTTCGATGAGTGGTGTTCGCATAACTGAAACCTACCAGCTTGATGTTGGAGGCGGAACTGAATCTTTGGATACTTTGGAAAGGACAAGGGATGTTAAAAGAACTGTCAAGACTAAATCTGTGGAAGCTGCTTTGCCTTATAAGGCTGAGGTAGTGGCTGGTTCTATGGATTATGTGGATTTTCTGCAGAATAGGCGAGACAGCTATTTTTGGATTAGAGGATTGTACTTCTGCAATACGCCAATGCAGATTGATCTGAAACTTTCAACAGTGGATGCTCCCAATTCTGGTTCAGTTCTACTTGATGTAGTAAGAGCAGTGAAAATTGCTTTGAACAAGAAAATGAAAGGGGCAATACTGCCAATTTGCGCCTACGCCTTTAAGCATCCGCCCGAAACAGTGCCGCTTGAAACAGCAGAAAAAATGTTTGCAGCCTTCCTCACNGAAGAAACATAAGGCTAAAGGACTTATNTTCCCACGATTTTCTGCAGTTCACGCAATATTTCTCTTTTCATGCCGCTTTGCTTTATATTCTCCTTTAAAATAGCTATACTTTTGACTGGTGTGGGGTCTATGCCGCGAAGTATAGCTAAATAAACACTTGTAAAATCGCCCATGCAGATTACAGAAGACATTTTTGCCAGTTCACTTTTGCCAATGCTCTGAATTTCGAGAATTTTCACTAATTTTCTACCAATCAACTTTTTAGTAGCTTCTATTCGTTGACGCATTGGCTTTGCTTCGTCAGGATCTCGAATTAAGATTGTTGAAAAATGTTTTGCAAGTTCGTTTGCNGCTTCCCAACCGACGATTTCATTGTGGTTAAGCTCAGGAAAAAACTCCCATTTAGCTGGAATCTTGCTATTCTCATTAAACTGTGTCTTAAGCCGTTGCGCAACAGCCCGATAAATTCCAAACCCGTAGATAACAGGTATAGTATCACAGATTTTTGATGCCAACTTTTTGGAAAAGTTCTCTCTTAACGATTTTTCAGGTGAGTTTGAATCAGCAACATACTTTAAAACTCTGACAGTTTCTGAAATCTCTGGAGCTACTTGTGAAACTAAACCAACCTTCTCCAAAATTATCGGCAAAGGCATGAACAAGTAAGGAAGTGATACCCGTGGAGCCATTCCTAAAGGAACAAGCAAATGTGGAATACTTAGTTTTTCAGCAAAATCTTGCAGCGCTCCTCCAGAGCTTATGCAAATAATCATGCATCTCCGCTTAACAGCGTCAAGAAATGCGCCGAGAGATTCTTCAGTTTCTCCAGAATAGCTTACAACAAACACAAGAGAGTTTTTGCCTGCATATCGTGGCAATAAGTATTCTCGACAAACTTCAATGGGAANAGCTATTTTGTCTCTTGCCCAATCTTTCAAGAGTTCTCCACCTATAGCTGATCCACCCATGCCAGCTACAATGATTGATTCAGGCTTTGAATAATTAATCGAAACAGCTTCGGCTAACTGTGCAGCTTCTCCATAATGTTCAGATGCCTCGACACAAAAAGAAAGCATATTGCTTTTATCAACTCTTTTAATATCGCTGAGATTATCCAAATTTTTCATTTTCAATTTTTCTCACTTTTCTTCTAAAAGTTAATTATTATGTTTTTAGCTTTTAAGTAAATGCTCGATAATAACTGTTTTATGCAGTAGAGGCGAAAANANAGATTGAATAAGAAAAAATTGTCCATAGCTATACCTGCATCAGTAGTATCTGACATTCCACACTTACGCGAAAAAACCTCAAAAATTGGGTTAATTGGGCGAACTGCTGCAATTTTTAGGGCTGATGAAATTATAATTTATATGGATAATGCAAAAATTGACCAAACAATAGATGCGAATTTGATAGCCACCTTGCTCGAATACATGGAGACTCCTCAATATTTGCGGAAAAGACTTTTCAAGATTAAGCCAGAACTGCAGTATGCAGGGATACTTCCACCATTAAGAACGCCGCATCACCCACTAAATCGTAGATTGAAGGATCTGAAAATTGACGAGTGCCGAGAAGGTGTAACAGTATCAAAAACAAAAGAAGGCACACTCATAGACATAGGAGTTGAGCAATTAGCATTAATCTCAAACAAGCAACTTTCTATAGGAAAAAGGATAACAGTAAAAATTAGAATGGTTGGAAAGCAAGTTGAGGTTGAAATTGTAAACCGTAATGAAATACCAGTATACTGGGGTTACAGGGTTGCCGTAGAAAAAAGTTTTATGACGAAAATTGAGAAGAGGAATTTCGACTTAACCATTGCCACCTCCAAATATGGGGCTCCATTTGAAAAAGTGAAAGAAAAAATAGCTGACAGATGGAAGAGGGCAAACACTCTTCTCGTGATGTTTGGTGCGCCTACATGCGGATTATATGAAATATTCAAAAATCAAGGATTCAATTTGGATGATGCTATGGATTTTGTTATTAACACCATTCCAAGGCAGGGAACAGAAACCTTGCGCACTGAAGAAGCGCTAATTGCAACATTGGCAATTTTGAATGCAAATTGCCGTTGGGAACCGTAAAATTTTGGTCTTTTTACTGCATGCGTTATTTCAGTGCTAAAGCTAAAGAAATAAAAGCATCCTTGCTTATTGTGGTTTTCATGCCGAGTCTTGACATTGCAATGCCGACAACGTTGTTAACTGTTGTTGTCGCCACTTTGTTCTTAAACGAACGAGTTGAACCCAAGTTAAAGGCAACCTTCGAAGACAGGGAATTTCGTACACGCGATGTGGTTCTTCTTGTGGGTATGGTTGCTATTGTAGTTTCCGTTATAGCGTACACGTCGCTGCTCAACCCAGGGCAATTTTTCCAAAATTTTTTACTCACGATTTTTCTTTTTTCGTACTCTGTACTGCTTTTCACTTTTGCTCATATTTTCTCAAAAATGCAAAAGAAAAAAGCCCAGTTACTTTCGCTAGGTTACGCTATTGCCAGCATGACCGCTGCCGCTACTAGTTTTCTCGAACCCCTTGCAGACAGCTGGACTTTTTATAGGGCAGGAGCATTTTTTGGCTTGGCAGCCTTCTCGTTTTGCGCAATAATACTCGCTCAGAAGAAAGCAGATCAAAAAGAAAGATTATACTTGTCCATCCAGCCTCCAGCGTTTTTCGTGTTACTCTTTATCTTTTATAATTTGCTTTACGCTGGCAAAGCCCAAGTCTGGGATCCAATTCTAATGGATATTTATGGAATAGCATTCGCGGTTTTGATAATTCTTTATCTCGGATCTATGTTCACATGGAAAACTGCAGTTATTTTTGCGGTTCTCTTAACAGTGGTAGATATCATATTAGTGCTAGGCACTAGAACAATGATTGAGGCGGCAAACCGATTTACTGGAACGGGTTTGCCAGTTCTAGTTTACCTCCCAAATATTCCGCTCATCCCTGTGCCTCCAGATTATCAGTTCAGAAGCTTTTTTGGATTTCATGATAATGGTCTCGGTCTTGGCGACTTCTTCTTTGCAGGTGTCATAGCCATTCAAACCCTTAAAAGATTTGACAAAAAAACTGCTTATATCTCAGTGGTTGCCATGATGACCTCTTTCGCCGTTTTCTTAGCATTCATGCGTGAATTAGTAAACTTGCTAGAGCCATTAATCGGTACTGGAATAGCTGGTTTTCCTGGAACCTTGATGATTATTTGCGGTTGGTTAGTGGTCGTAGCATTGAAGCTGTTTTATGAAAGAAGAAACAAAAACAACAAAATTAGCAGAGTTTGATTGCCAAAAAGGAGACTTTATCTTTAACCAAATAGAGCGCCTAAACCTTCAAGCGCTGCTTCTTCTTTAGCTTTCTCTTCCTCTTCCTTCTTTTTCTTCTCTTCACCTTTTGGTTTAGCTTCAGCCGCTGGTGCAGCTGCAGTTGTAGGTGCTGCTGCAGGTGCAGCCATCATTGTCGGTGCGGATTTAATTGCCTCTTCAATGTTGACCTCTGCTAAAGAGGCCACTAATGCTTTAACTCTCACAGCATCAACATTTATGCCTGCTGCTGTCAAAACTTGCGTCAAGTTTTCCTCNTTTATTTCTTTTCCAGCTTTGTGAAGGAGCATCGCCGCATAAACGTATTCCATACCTTTCAACCTCTTCATTCAACTATTTTAACTTTTTTTATTTTCTCCATAGCAGGAAACTAACGCTTTTGCTTGAAGTAATCAAGCTTACAATATAAACTTTTACTTGTTAACTTTCACTATTACTAGAGGGTTTCGCAGTATTAGCCAAATATAAAACTAAATTTTCAACATACGGCCAAAATTCTTTTTCTATCCGCATCCAAGCTTCATCTGATTCAGCTTCTTGACGCAATAAGATTCCTCCACCAAATAGGCTCAGCAAAAAACTACCATATCCTGAATATCGTCTTCTTCTCTCCTGAAATTCCAGTTTTACTGAAAAATTATCAGGTCTTCCTTCTACAACTACACTTAAAAGACCGAGGAGTTTAAAGGAAGGAGAATTGCCAACAGTGATCTTATAATTTCCAGATGTTTTTTCACTTATGATTTGAAATTTTCTTTCTTTAAAAAAATCTTCTAACTTTTCACTGAGCAATTCTAAATCTACGTTCTTCATGTTCCATTTTCGTTCCATTCTAACCCAGACTAAAAGAAGCCTAACTCAATTTTAGAGGTTATTTGATATAATATGCGCGAAGTATCTAGTTTATTTCATCAGAAAAAAGCGCGAGCGTAGATTCCCTATTTGGTTTCGGTTCCGGTTTTAATGAAACCATTTAAACTTGACATTTCCATGTGTGCCTTTCTAATTAAGTCAATTATTGTTTCTTTTGTGGGTATAACAGCGCCAAGCGAAAGGGCATAGGCTTCTTTATGGCTTATTTGAATAAGCAGTATTATGTTTTCGTTTGTCGGATAAGCTGCATTTATGGATAATGTAAAGGCATCTGCGTAAGCTTTTCCTAAACTCTGCTTGGTTTTATTTAAATCTGTCAGAAGATGTTCTTGAGTTATGATTAATCCATCGTCATACGCAACCTTTACTGCTAAACCTGCCTCAACTGGTTTTATTCCCAGTTTTGATAGTACACTTGCGAGCCTTTCNGAAATAACTTCGCCCTTTCTAACAACTAGCGTATCCTTATTTATCCAAACACTCCCAGCTTCAATTCTCGTAGGCAAACCAACAGCATTTAACTGACTTATTATTGGACCAGGTGGCTGTCCAGTATTTCCAGCAGGAACTATTACATCAAAAGCTGCAATGTCTCCAGCTTTAGCTGTTGTTGTTACTTTTCCTCTTTCTAAGAGCAAAACTAGTTTGAATGGGTTCAGATTGGTGAAAATGTAAGTATTTGACCCCGTTAAGTGTTCTTCAAGCTTTTCCAGTTCTGTTTTTTCTTTGCAATTTTCAATTGCCCTTTTCATGAGCGTATTTTTTATTACCCTCATATACATTTTGTCTGACAGTTTTTTCTTGAGTTCTTGAAGTTGTGCTGCACGAACTTTTTGAAGACTAGCAATCCCTATGACTTTATGATTTTTTATTAATTGAGTTATCTCTTCGATTTCGCTGAGTTTTTCCTGTAAAACTTGTTGTGATGGCATCAGTTTTCCTCTTTTATGGCTTAATTCTTGCTGGTGTGCCCATAGACGTTTTCACATAGGCTAGCTTGATGTTTTTAATTCCTCTTTTAAGTTTTCCTTCTATAACCCTTAAAACAGCTTGAACATTTTCAGCTATTTCTTCTTCTTTCATGTTTTCTGACCCAATACGACATTGTAAGATTGGTTGATTACGCATTCTAACAAGGATTGTTTTACGATGTTTCTCTATTAGACTCGCTATGTCTGCCGTAGGTGGGACTGGGATGGGCATTTTTCCTCTAGGTCCTAATACCGGACCTAGAACTTTACCTACTAGGGGCATTAATGGCGCTTCTGCAATAAAAAAGTCATATTCATTGGCGATTTTTCTTAATTCATGTTTTTTTCCAGCAAATCCTTCAAGTTCAGCTCTTTCAACAACGAGGTCTGCATTTGCCTTTCTTGCCTTTAGGGCTAATTCTCCTGAGGCTATCACGCATATTTTGTTTTGTTTTACTGGTGAATAAGGTAGCTCTATGATTTCTTGCAGCTTGCCTTCTGAGGATTTCATGTCTATGTCTCTGAGATTTATGATGAGCTCTATGGATTGATTAAAATTTCTTTTTTTAGATTTTTCCTTTGCCTCTCTAACTGCATTCAATACTGTTTTTGTGTCTAAGGACATTTTGAGACCNCGTGTCATTGAGGAAACTAAATGGNATTATAAAAATATTCTCTTACGNCTCGCTTTTGCTAAGCACACCATCATATTTGCCTTCATCAATTTCTTTCTGAATCTCACGTGGATCTTTCCCTTCAACCGTCACTCCCATGCTTACACAACTGCCCAAAACTTCTTTTGCAGCTAATTTTAGATTTTTTGCCAAAAGTTCGTGGCGTTTTATTTTTGTTATGCGCAACACTTGTTCCATTGTGAGATTTCCTACTTTCGTTGAGTGTGGTGTTCCGGAACCTTTCTCTATTTTTAATTCGCTGACAATTAAGGCTGATGTTGTGGGTGTTCCAACGCTGACGTCGAATTCTTTTGTTTCTGGGTCAACAGCGACTTTTACTGGGACTTTCATTCCAGCATAATCTTTCGTAAGCTCATTTATTCTGTTTACAATCATCATTACGTTTACGCCTAAAGGACCTAAGGCAGGACCTAATGGCGGTCCAGCTGTTGCTTGCCCACCGCTTACAAGTAATTCAACAATTTTCTTATCAGCCATTTTACGCTTCCTCACTTTCTGTTTTTGCTTTTTCCACCATCTTTACATAATCAGAATGGACAGTTATTGGCAAGGTAAAAGTTGCCTCTAGAAGCTCAAGTGTAACTTCTCCTTTAGTTTTGTCTATACGCGTTATTTTTGCACGCATTCCTTTGAATGGCCCACCTGTCACTTCTACTATGTCATTTTCACTTAGTTCTTCAATTATTGGTTTTCGAACAACATATCTTTCAATTTCAGAAAAGCTTACAACGCCAGGAATCCGAGAGCGTACATGCCTTATGCCGCCAATGGCTTCTTCCACAAAGTGGGGTCCTTCAGCTTCAATGAAGATGTATCCTCTCAGAGCTTCTGGAACAAGAATCGCTTTTATAGGTATATTATTCATTTCAATCTTTGCAGCAACAAGCCTAGCTACATTTCTTTCCTGTCCAGTTGTTGTCTTTACAGCAAAAATCTTTGTCGAATGCTCTTCGTGTTTTTCCATGAGTTTTTCCTTCTAAACTCGAGTTTGCAAAGTGTTAGATACCAGTTTGATGATAAATCCTATTATTCCAATCGCACCTATGCCGAGAATGCATATTTTTATTGATAGCCAAAGCTCACTTCTTCCAGGTTTTGTAGCTAGCTTTAGTGTTTTTGCGCATTGTGCTAGGAATGATCTTAATCCCATTGTTCATTGCACCCTAAACATCTTAATGCGATATAATAGTTTTATAGGCTTCGATAGATAAATCTGAACACTTCTATTAACTTTTCCCTCTTACAATGCTAAACTTTTTTCCATTGAATACCCAATTCTTTAAGCATGTCAACAAGCCTTGGTTTATCTTCGCCTTTTATTCCCTTCCAATCTAAAATTGCAAGTTCAGTCTTTTCCAATGTTCTTTCAAAGCATTGTTGAAGAATTTCAACGTTTATCCATGAAATAGCATATTTAGGGATTATGTGACCAAAAGCAATTTCGCTTTCCAAAGCCATTCGAGTGAACTTCATATTATAGTGAGGCCCACCTATACCAAGTGCAACCTTATCTTGAAATTTGCCAATTTTTGAAACAGCCTCCATTGTTGCGTTGGCTACAACCTCAGCAGCGTTTGAATCACTCCATTGTGTAGGTGAACTCCCAAGCTCAGCAAACATTGCGGGCACATTTAATGAAGGCCCATGATGGGTGCATTCATAGGAAACTTCATAGTTACGATTCATTTCTTCCTTAAGTTTCGCCATAGCTTTCAGCGTGTTTTTCATTGCATTCGCAGGTGAAATTGAGATTTTTCTTGGAAGACCGCCTAACTCTGCTTTTTCGCCTAAATTGCCTGGGGGATGTACTGACAAAGTTGGAGTGCCGCTTACGCTGCTGTGCCTTGAAATGAAAATTACAATCTTCAGATTGCTGAAAGAATCTGGAAGATTTTGTGCATATATTGATTCTTCATTTAAAATTATAAGTTTGACTTCTCTATCAGCAATTGTAGCATTATATATTGGATTTCCTTGATAACTCGTTATGGTTTTTTGGAATGGATAGTGTTCTAGTATTTTTTTGGTGATATTTATGCTTGCAGCATCCTTTTTTGAGGCGACAACTAGTATTATATTTTTTGCCTCCATGTTTTGGATGTTTCTGTAGTAATGTGAAGCATCGTTGGTTATGAAATTAACGTTAATTTTAAAACACAAAAACAAATTATGCTTAAAGAGGAGCTTGAAATGGAAGATAAGTTTAGCCTAGAAGCAAAATTGTATGACAAAATTTGGGGAAAGTACAATTACGATTCTGATGTAGAGTTTCTGAATGAAATGTTTAGGAAGCACTGTTGCAAAAAGATTATTGACCTTGGATGTGGAACTGGGAATCATGCTATAAGATTGAGTAAATTAGGATATGAAGTAACAGGTGTTGACATAAGCCCAACCATGCTGAAAATAGCCAAAGAGAAAGACAAGAAAGCAAGAGTCAAATTCATACAAGGAGATATGAAAAACATCGAAAAAGTTATCCTAAAAAAGTTTGATGCGGCAATATGCTTAGGACAAGCCTTTTCCAGCTTGGTGACAAATAAGGAAATACGGATATTCTTCAAGGAATTAAACAAAGTACTGAAGAGGAATGGACTTTTCATCTTTAATGCAAGAAACGCTAAGAAAATTAACGAAGACTACTTGAACACGATTCGCTTAGGGCATATGCTAAGCGAGAAAAAGCTCCAATTGCTTATTTTAGAATGCAATACTCGCCATCCAAAAAATCGGAATGTCATAGTTTGGAGACCCATATATTTGATTAAAGAAAACGATAAGGTGGATTTGCAGTTAAGGGAACACAAACTAAGGTGGATTTACTTTTCGACATTAAAGAAAATGTTAATCGAGAGCAGATTTGAAATTATTGCAACNTACTCTGGAGTTTCAGGAGAAAAATTCTGNGAAAATGAACATGTGAATATGTTGTTTGTGACAAGGACTAAATAACCTTCAGAAAAGAGCTATGCGTTCAAAAAGGTTTTATATTTCACGTTTTAGGTTTGTATGAGATGGTGATCAGGATGCACTTAATCAATTTTAAGGATTTGTCTAGCCAACAAATTATGGAAATTATTGACAAGGGCATTGAAGTCAAGCATAATCCAAAAAAATATCGGACAGCGTTAGATGGCAAGTCTTTGGCGTTGATTTTTCAGAAAACTTCTACTAGGACTAGGGTTTCGTTTGAGGTTGCCATGACCCAGCTTGGTGGACATGCTCTTTACATTGATTGGAGAACCACAAATTTCGCGCTAGCTGACATTTATGATGAGACGCAGTATTTGTCGCGTAATGTTGATTGTATAATGGCTAGACTTCTGAAGAATGCGGATTTGCTGACGATGGCTAAAGGTTCGCTTGTCCCTGTAATTAACGGATGCGACGAAAAGTATCATCCAACTCAAGCGATTGCAGATTTGATCACGATTAAGGAAAAAAAGGGTACACTGAAAGGTGTTAAGTTGGTTTATGTAGGCATTCATAATAACGTTTGTAATTCGCTTGTTGAAGGATGCACGAAAACAGGAGTGAAGATAACTACTGTAACACCCATTTTCAACGAACCAGCCAGAGATGAAGAACTATTACAAAATGCCAAAAGAACTGGATTATATGAGACTACGCTTGATGCCAAAAAAGCTGTCAAGGATGCAGATTTTGTTTACACAGACACTTGGATCGACATGGAATTCTTTCTAGACCCAAAATTTGCCGCAGAAAAGGAAAAGCGTATCAAACTTATGATGCCATACCAAATAAACAAGGAATTGCTAAAGGAAAGTAACGCTTACATTATGCATGACATGCCGATTCATAGAGGCTATGAGATAAGTGGAGACGTTATTGAAAGCCCAAAATCAGTGATATATGAGCAGAGTGCAAATAGACTTTATTCTGCGAAGGCAATACTGCTAAAGCTATTAGAAAAATGAAAAACCTATGGTTGATTCTCACAGGTTATTTCAGTATCATTTGGACGAATTTCTCTGGATTGAATTCTTCTAAATCATCATATCTCTGCCCTGTTCCAATAAATAGAATTGGTTTTTTTGTGATGTAAGTCACACTTAATGCTGAACCGCCTTTCACGTCTGCATCAACCTTTGTCAATATTGTCGCATCTACGCCCACGGTTGTGTGAAACTCCTCAGCCTGCATAACTGCGTCATTCCCTGTAAGAGAATCCACTGTCAGAATTGTTAAATCGGGGTTTACTATACGCTTTATCTTCTCAAGTTCATTCATCAAGTTTCTATTCGTCTGCATTCTACCTGCAGTATCAATCAAAACCACATTTACCCCATGGGCTTTGGCATGACTAATCGTATCATAAGCTACTGCTGCTGGGTCTGCACCATATTTGTGTTTTATCATTCGAATTCCTAAGCGCTTTGCGTGTTCTTCCAACTGTTCAATTGAGCCTGCTCGATAAGTATCGCTGCACGCAAGAACAACAGAATAGCCATTCTTGCTTATAAAGCGGGCAACTTTAGCAATGGTTGTGGTTTTTCCTGTCCCATTTATTCCAACAAAAACTATGACAAATGGCTCATTTTTCTTGCGCTTTTCCGCAATAGCTTTTAACAAATCAATTTTATTGTTTGTTAACATGACTTCTAGAAGCGTTTCTCGCAAGTTTTCCTCTATAATTTTCTTGCGATCTTCAAGTCGCTTAACTTGAACTCCATTCAAGCGTTTCTCCATATTATCGCATATTTGTTCTGCTACTGGAAGGGCAACGTCATTTTCTACGAGAGTTATTCTAAACTCAGAAAGTAGGGGGCGGAGGTTTTCTGCTTTAAGTTCTGTTGTTGTGACTTTGTTTACAAGCCCCTTCAGTCCAGCCTTCAGTTTTTCAAACATCTTTTTCGGCTTTCTCTCCTCTCATTTCAGCGACTAAACTGTCAAATTTCTCTCTGTCTTCATTGATTCGACCTGCAACTTGGGCTAGTTGCTGTTGAAGCGACAATCTTGTCTTGTCCATGTTTTCCAAGCGTTTTTTAATCATTTCCTTTGCTTCAGGTAATGTTTTCTCGATTGAGACGCCTGCACCCATTCCAACGATGACTTTGTCTGGATTTTCAAGTTTGGCTTTGATGTAAGAGTTGCCGCCTATGGGAACGAAAAGCTCTGAGTTCTCTTTTTCTTTCTCTATGCCTTCAAGTGTCATGCTCGCATAGGTCAAATCTGCTATTACAGCGTTTATCATGTTTATCCTAGACTGTATGGTTTCAGCTGTTTGCTCGAGATATCGCAGTTCAACGCTTAATTTGCGTAGTTCTTCTTCGTTTTTACTTGCCAATTTCTTATTCTCCAGTTACCAGTTTCTTCAGTATTGGATTTTTTATGTCTTGAGGTGAAATCTCTTCAACGCTGACTATTTTTATGTGAAAACGTTTTACACGATGCTTACTTCCTAAGTCAGCGTAAACTTTTTCAGCAGCATGTTCAGGTTTAAGCGCGATAACTTCTTTTCTGAATGACGTTTTCAAATTTGGTTTCTGAATTTCACCTATAACTCTGAAGACTTTCATATGCATCATCCTCTTTCACAACATCCAAGGCATTCCCTATTATAAATATCTCGGGTCCTGTAGTTAAGGAACCTACTATAGCTGCACGACTATTGCCAATTAAGCCAGTTCCAACGTAGGGTATGCCGCAGTTGATAGTGCCCACCTCAACTGGAACCTTAAGCACTTCCTCCAAGAGCTTTCTTTCCGGATCCTTCAAAAGTGGATGAGCCACTATTCCCTTGTTTGTAGCTACAGCTAATGATCCAACATAGGGCAAGTCAGCTATTTCGCTTGGAACAGCCTCTACGCCTAAAACGTCAGAGATTTCTCTTGCATCATGCTCCTTCAACCTAGGGTCAACAATTGCGCCGTAATCATTTGCTAAAACCATATTTCCATGAGCTGTTTTCTTTTTCTCCATCACAGCTATGTTTCCTTCAAAAACAGATCTTATGGCTTGAACTTCTTCTTCTCTAACAAAATGAGGGAGCAAAATCCCATTTGAATTTGCAGATACTAGCGCTCCTATGAGGATTGANCCTCCAATCGTTGTGTGAATTAATTTAACTTTTAGCCATTCACTTATTCTTTCAGCTTTTCTGGGTGGAACAAGTTTCGGAATTATAACTATCTTGTCTGTTGCAAGTGAGTACACACCTATGCTTGCACTTCCAACAAGATCGCATAGGTAAACAGCCAAGAATCAGTCTCCTTCAGCCAAGTAAACAGTGACATTGCCCTCTTTATCTTTTGCAGCCCGCACTCGTATATTTCGCGGAGGCTTTTCAATACCCCGCTTCCAGATTCTTGCATTAACCTCATTGCTAATTATAAGCCTCTTAGGCTCTTCTTCCTCCCCCTCTTCTTCTTTTCTGGCTTCCAACTTCATATGTTTCGTTACAAAATCCTTAATCATTCTCATAGCCTTAGGAGCCCTCTTATTCTGGGGCATAATCCATATTTTACCTAATGGAATTGTGTAAACTTTTTCTTCAACTATTTCTTCCTCTTCTTCCACTTTCTCCTCACGGGAGGGCGGTTTTGCTTCTTCCTCTTTTGCAGGCGTTGGCATTTCTTCTTTTGAAACTTCCTCGGTTTCTTCGGCGATTCCTGCTTCTTCCTCTCGTTTCCCAGCTATTTCTTCAACTTCCTCTTCTTCAGGGACTTCGATTGGTTCCTCATGCTTTTCTTGTTCTTCCACAGTTTTCTGTTCTTCCTTCTTATTTTCTTCTTCCATCTAAACCATTTCTCCTAAGCTTTTATTTTTCTAGTTCTCCATTGTCTCCTTTTAGGATGTGCTCTGAATTTTCCAGCTGTTTTAGCTATTACCCATGTTGGGACGGCTTTTTTCTGCTTTCCAGCTTTTGCTAATCTTCGTTTTTTTGCAGTTGGCTTATTTCTCGCCATGTTCACATCCTTCTTATTTTTGTTTCACGTTTCTGTGTTTGCAGTTGGACTAGTATCTGCTTCAATTGCTCATCTGCCAACGGAATAGGCAGTTTCCCCTGCTGAGCCAGCTGAATAAGCTGCAACTCCAGCTGATTTGTAAAATCTGGTCTAACCATTTTTAGATTTGTAAGCCTTTGTCTAGCTTCTGGAGTTAATATTTTCCTCAGTAAAACTTGCTTTTGCTGTTCCATCTGTTGCTCCATTTGAGCTTGCTGTTGTTCCTCAGCTAATCTCTGCTGTAAAGCCAAAAGCTTTCTTTTGCGAAGTTCTTCCAGCTCATCCTCTGCCAATTCACTCACTCTTCTGATACTTCTCTAACTGTAGGTGCTCTTTTGCTAATGTTTTATGAATTTGTTCGGCTAATTCATGCAGAATCTTTCGGCCTTCCCGCGTTACTCTCCTTCCATTAGGCTTTATTGTTTCAATCAACCCCGCAGTTTCCAACTGTTGTAAAGCTTTCCTTATCGTCCCGCCGCCAGCCTTCACTACGTGCTCTGGCTTGACACCGAAGTCCTTTCTTCCTCCATATTCTGCTCTTAACTTTTCCACTCCTATTGGACCGTGAACGTAGATTTTGCGCAACAATGAAGCACAGCGGATATACCACCAATCCTGGTTTTGTGGTGGTCTCTGAACATGAGAGCCAGTTTTTGCAACACTAGCCCATGAAGGCACAGATATTTCATCAACATTTTCTTTCAGGTAGGTGGCTAGTTTTTTGATGAATTCTGATGCTGGAACATCATGCGGTGTTATCAAGACAATTTATCCTCGCGGCTTTTCCTTCAGTAAATCATGAAGCCAAATATAAAGGCTTTCACTTTTTATGACGCTTATAAAGCATGAAAGTGTGCCCTCTAACCTCAACCAACGATGCTCCTGTCTGTTCAGTTATACGTAAAGCAATCTGTTTGGCCTCATCTTTGCCTAATGCACTTTTCAAAATTTTAATTTTAACCATTTCCTTTTTGTCTAGTTGTTTACAGATTTCTTTCAACAATTCTTGTGAAACTCCAGTTTTACCAATCCATATTGTGGGTTTTTCTCCGCCAAGTCTATTCTTAACGCGTCTTTTCATTCCAGCCGTTATTTTGCTCAATGTTTCAAGTTCTCCTTCTTTCTTTTTAGCAGTATCCTTGTGTGTTTGCCACAATTCAAACAGGTGATTACCACATGCGGTTCTCTCCGCTGTTTTATTCTAACCCGACAATTAATACCTGGCAAAATAAAGCTTTTACAATGCCGACAGACTTGGCGTTTATACTGTTTTGGCAAATGTATTCTTGCAGCCATTGCTATTTTTCTAGCGATGTCAACGTAGCGTTGTGCCAAACTAGGGTCTTCATTAAAGGTTTCTCTCGCCAAATAGAAAAGTGTTTGAATACATTGCCTTGCTATCTGCTTTGTAGAAATATCCATTCTTGGCAATTTTCTCCATCAAAAAATATTCACGGCTTTCATCAAATTAGCCTTTTCTATAAAATTTGCAAAAACACTTATCTGAAGCTTTTAGACACTAAAACCAATTGCAATTGAACCGTGTTTCACGAAAATTTCAAGCATTGATTTGCAAGACGTAAAGCAAATCAACACCGTATGGATTGTCCAAGACACCCTGAGGAATAGTCGCGACTGCACGAAAACCTTTCTTTTCATATAAGGCTCTCGCTGCAGAAAATTCATCGCTACCACCTGTAAATAACATCACTTTTTGCAGTTCACACCCAAAACGATGATAATACTTTTGCATTTTCTTTAGGGCATGATCAATGAGCCTTTCCCCAATTCCTTTTCCTCGTTCTTCAATCGCAACCCATATCTCTACAATTTCAGCCAACCCATTTTTCACCGTTTCCCTAGGGGTCCAAGCTAATACACCCACCAATTTGTCCTTTTTCCATGCACAAGAAATCCAGCCGTTTTCAAGAAATCTGCTATAGAAAGCTTTTGCCTCTTCTCTTGAACTGTATACACCTTCATAAGCCTTAAAGAATTCGTCTCGATACCTACGAGTAACAGTTTGAATTCGCACTTCCAAATCAAACACCACCAAAAATATAGATGGTCAAATATATAAAATTCCATAACAATATTCTGAACTGCCTCTTTTTTGGCATAGTTAGTTTTAAGATACTTCTATAAACTGTCGGGATTAGTTTTAAACTTGGCTTTAAATCATAGAGCATGGTGGGGATGCCCGTCCCCATACCCAAACAGGTTCAAGTCCCATCGCTTGCTTCCTAAAAAACCGTATTTTTGCATAGCCGGAGAGTTCGAACCTCTCCTAGGATGCCACTGCACCATGGACAGGTAGAGGTTTAAAAGTCAGACGGTTGTTTTATCCTGAATTTTCTCTGATAAGATCTTTTAAAACTTCTTTTACAGGCATCTCAAAAAGCTCGCGCAAACGATTCAGCAATTTTGTTCCTTCTTGGGTTGCTGAGTAGTATTTAATGCGGCGTCTGCCCTTTTGTGTCCACTCGCCAGCTATGAACCCCTCCTTCTCTAACTCGTACAGGAGAGGATACACTATTCCTGGATTGAATTCTTGGCCAGTTAATCTCTCTATCTCCTTGACAACTTTATAGCCGGATATAGGTTTCTGACTTACAAGCCATAGGATAACTGCTCTACTGAAACCCCTCACTGTGGCTCTAATTAGTTCTTTTTCTGCTTCAGTCATGGGATAGGCGCCTCAATTGGGGTCCATTTTGGTTATGTCGCATGTTCTTATTAATCTCTTTCCAAAATAAAGGTTGCAAAAGGTTGATATATCAAAATTTAAACTATTATGCTTAGGTGAGCACCATGGTTGATGTTGTCGACGCATTTCTACGTGGCTTCGAGAGACCTCTTATAGTTTGGCTTTTGGCTCCTGGACCTAAGAACGGATACGAACTCATGAAAGAAGCAAAAAGATTGACTGGGCGCACGTTGAAGCCAAGCGTGGTGTACCCTTTTCTTTATTGGCTAGAAGAGAAAGGCTTTGTGGTAAGCGGTTTGATGAAAAAAGGTCGGCGAGAGCTGAGGTTCTACCGTTTAACCGATAAAGGGAAAGGTCTTCTTATGAGAGTGCGTAATCTTTTCAGCAATCCGATCAAGGGGGTAATTGCTGATCTCCTAGGCGAGCATGAAGAAAAATGATTTTTACAAACCGAGCATTTTTCCCACTAACACATAAACCCCTACCACAGCCATTATGACGATACCATATTTTCTTGCTGCCTTCTGTAGGTTGACAAGATTTTCTGTTGTTGGATTTTTAGTCGCAATTATGTAATGCTTAGCAATTGGTATGCAGAAAGGGAGCGGAAAGAAAAACAGAAGAAAATAGTTAATGGGCAATAGGCCAAAAACTGCATAGATAAAAGGTAAAAGACCGGTTATTAGAGATAAAAGCCCCACGATAATAATGCCTTTCTTTCTTCCACATTTAACTATGAAAGTTTGAACCCCAGTCTCATGGTCCGCTTCATAATCTCCAAGTGCTTGCAAAATGTGACCGCCAGAATGAGACAACATTAAAGGTATTGCACTCATCAAGATGAAAGAAATATTGATGTTGGATGGATGAGACGTATTCACACCTATGAGAAACGGAAGGAGACCTGCACCAATACCTGAGACAATAAAATCCATGACTGGCACAGCTTTAAGTCGAAAAGGCGGAACAGAGTAGGCAGTCCAAAGGGCGAGGTAAACGAAAAACAAGGATAAAAGGCTCATGTCCACTAAAAACACTAAGAATAAGCATAAGGTAATCAGCGAAAGGGAAAGAATTAATGCTGTTCGCGGCTTCACTTTTCCAGATGCTACAGGTAGACTAGATTTTATGGTGTTCTTCTGATCTTCCTCGCGGTCAAAATACTGATTTAAGATAAAGATGCTTGCTGTAGCAAAGGAAAAAGCGAAAAAGGCGACGATGAATCGTTCTGGAGAAGGCAAACCTAGTAAGATGCAGCCGCAAACAAAAGAGAAGATCCATCCATACCAGTTATCAATTCTGGCAACTTTAAAGTAGTCATTAAGAACTTTCATTCCCATTCCCTTTTATCTTGCAAAAATAGAAAGCTATCAACGGTTGTTGCGAGGGGCAAATAAGCTAAAAGCGAAAGAGGAAAAAAGTAAATATCGAAGGATATCACTTTTCATTTCGCCTTAAGTTGAGGTAGAGGATTTTCTTCATATAATACAACCTCTCCCGTGTCCATGTTTATCCTAAACTCAAAAGATCTGTTGGCAACAAAGAAGAAGGCGCGCCTAAATTTTACTTCTCCATGCAATACCCACAAATTTTCCTCTTTATACATTGTCTTGAAAAAGATTCGCTCCACTCTAGAATGTCTTTGCTTGATAAACTCCCTTGCTCTTGCTTCTGCTTCTTCAGACTTCATTACCCTCTTCCCCCACTTGTAAATCCAAAATTTGCAAGAGTCTGGAACCACATATATACACCGACAAAAGGTNNANATATATCAAAATTTAAATGTTTTGGAAAACAAAATATATTAACGTCGTTGACTTTCAATTTAGGCATTAGAATAGAGAGGGAAGAAGTTGGTAGAGAAAGCGGGCAAAGGTTACAAGATTGTTTTAACTGCTGATCGAACCCTCATGAGCGAGTATAATGGAGGCATATTTCTAGGTTTCAGCGCTTGCATCCCACAGGGATTGATTCCTGATAAGCTCTACTTCTCCTTGTTTTGCCCATCAATTGAAGCGAATGAGGACGGCTCAGCCAAGTATGCTCCATGCGGAACAAGAAAAATCGAAGCCTCTTTGTTAGGCAACGGTTTCAAAAGAGAGGACGTGATTGTTGCCCACCCAGAACACCTTGAAAAAGTTGTCGGTTCAAACACGAAAGTCGTTGGAATTACAGAGAATGATCCTTTGGGAATGGGACCAGCCACCTCCACGTTCACGCAGCTGTTCGGTGGAGAAGCATACATGGCGACAAAGTTCAAAGAATTGCTGAGCAATCCTGCTATACAAACTTACAGACCGAAGATAGTTGTCGGCGGAGCTGGAGCGTGGCAACTTGAAGATAGGGAAACGCGAAATAAGCTGGGAATAGACTGCGTGGTGATTGGAGAAGGTGAGAAAGTTGTCGGCTCACTTTTCGAAAAGGCAATAAATGATGAACCGTTGCCAGAGGTTGTGTATGGAGAAGTTGTGGATGAAGATGAGATGCCGCTCATTAAACAGCCGACCATAGACGGAATAATAGAGATTGCTCGAGGATGCGGGCGTGGCTGCGATTTTTGCGTTCCCACTCTTCAGCGTTTTCGCTGCCTTTCAATTGATCATATTTTGAAAGAAGTTGAAGTTAACTTGAGAGCTGGAAGAAGACCATTGCTACATGCGGAAGACGTGCTCAGGTACAAGGCAAAGGGTCTGGAAATAAACAAAGAAGCAGTAGTTGACCTTTTCAAGACTGTAAGAAGCTATCCAGGCGTTGATTCGGTCGCGATAAGTCACTTTGCTCTGTCTTCGGTTGCCAGCGCACCGGACCTTGTTGAGGAAATATCAAACATTCTCGATGCAGGTAAAGATGGAGGATGGCTTAGTGGTCAAACAGGCATAGAAACTGGTAGCCCTAAACTGATCAAGGATCATATGATGGGAAAATGTAGACCCTTCAAATCGGAAGATTGGCCACAAGTCGTTGTAAATGCCTTTCAGATTTTGTCCGAGAATTTTTGGGTTCCTGTTGCAACTCTGATCATCGGACTACCTGGCGAAACCGAGAAAGATATCGAACTGACCATTGACCTAATCAAGCAGTTAAGGACTTTCAAGAGCCTGATAGTTCCCCTCTTCCTAGTTTCAGAGGGAGGACTAAAAGGCAAAGCAGAATCATTCACGATGGAGAAAATGACACCTAAGCATTCTGAACTTTTCCTAAAATGTTGGGAACACAACCTAAACTGGGGCGACACATTCCTCAAAGAATACTTCGTCACACAAGGAGGAGGGAAAGGATACGGGCTAAGACTTGTCTTTTCCTATGCAATTAATCAAGGCAAAAAGCTGATTCGCAAATGTCAGAATGACTATGATTACGACCTGCCAGAAATGATCAGGGACGCCAGAAATGGCAAGATAAGCGTAGCTCCTTTACCAATCCGTTTCATCTACCGGCTATTGAAGCCAAAGGATCATGGAGGCTAGAATTGCATGGTTCCATCATTGCATTCATTTGACCCGAGAAAGAGAATTCAAGATAAACAAGGAGTTAAGATTGTTCTGACAGCTTCAGCGACGGAAATGAGCGATTTTTACAATAATCAGTTTTTTGCTTTCGTAGGCGGGTTTTCAAAGGGTCTAATACCATTATGGCTTCCAAGGAAGCGGCTATATCCACCAGTAGAAAGCAACCCTGAAGGAACCGCAAAATATGCGCCTTATGGACTTAGAAAAGTGGAGGCTATCCTTTTAAAGAACGGATTTGCTGAATCAGACGTAGCTGTTGTTCACCCTTATCATCTTAACGCCTTTGTTGGTTCGAACACAAAAGTTGTTGGTATATCAACCATGGATCCTTTAGGAATGGGCTACGTCAGTAAGACGTATTCTTCACTAGTTGGCGGAGGAGAACCTATGAACGCGATAGAATTTAGAAAGTTGATGAATCATGGAAGCCTCCAAAGATACAAACCAAAGATTATAGTTGGTGGTGCAGGGGCATGGCAGCTTGAGTATAAAAATGTAATGAAGCCTTATGGAATAGATTGCGTCGTGATTGGTGAAGGCGAAATGGCCATCACAGAGCTTTTCGTTAAAGCCTCGAATGGAGAAAGTCTTCCACAGGCGGTTCACGTCGAGACAAGTCCGATGAGTGAAGAAATACCCAGCATAAAACACGCGTCAATTCACGGGTGTGTAGAAATCTCAAGAGGCTGCGGACGAAACTGTCAGTTTTGCACACCTACCATGCAGAAAAGAAGAAACTTTCCGCTTGACAAAATCATGAAGGAAATAGAAGTCAATGTCAAAGAAGGAGCTGAGAGAATCACTCTCAGCACAGAGGACATTTTTCTGTACGGTGCCAAAGACGACGGTTTTATCCCCGATAAAGAAGCAGTTTTAAAATTACTCAGAAGTGTCGTATCATATCCTGGGGTTAAAGCTATTCAACCAGCTCACATGTCGCTGGCCCCTGTTGTTTATGATCCAGACATTGTCAAGGAAGCATCGGAAATACTGATTGAACACAGTTGGTATGGCTATCGTGGTAAGCCAATTGTAACGGCTGAGACGGGAATAGAGACTGGGAGCGCTCGTCTTATGCGTAAATATATGGCGGGGAAACCGCTTCCTTTCAAGCCTGAAGAGTGGAGGGAACTTGTCTGTCAAGCTTTTGGGATTCTGAATGACAACGATTGGTATCCGCTTGCCACTCTTATTGTAGGGTTGCCGGATGAAACTGAAGATGACGTAATAGAAACTCTTGAGCTGATTGATGATCTAGGCGAATATAGCGCCTTTTTTGTTCCTTTGCTCTTCGTTCCGTTAGAAAAATGTCTCTTAGAAGATCAATGTGGCGCTGAGTTGGATGCTCTTTCAGAATTGCGATGGGAGTTTCTAGCAAATTGCTGGAAGTACAACGTTCGCATTTGGAAGACATCATTTTTGGAATGCCGAGTTCGCAATCCTTTGCTTTACAGCGCTGTCACAGACTTCTTCTTGCCGTCAATCGGGTTTTTTGCAGGTCTCTACTATGGAATGAAGCATGGAAAGATTGCAAGAGATTCTATATGGAACATGGCAGGAGTAACTTGAAAAGCTTAGGCTTTACGTTGAGCCTGACTCTCTTAAACTTGGAATATGTTAGGGGCGTCAGACAAGAGTTACGGCCATTTCGGTGACTATCTTCCATCTGATCCGATGAGAGAGATGACAGAGACGATGGGGCGAATGTATAATGCGTCTCGAGGAGAAGAAAATTAGCGTGTTTATACCGGTTTATGAGGGCTCAAACTTATTGGACGATTTGCTAGAAGAATTAACAAGCGACTCGTATGAAAACAAGGAGATTTTTGTTACAATAGACAGACCTGATGAAAAATCGCTAGAAGTTGCCAAGAAATATGAGAACAAGGCAAATTTTACTCTAAATGAGCAAAGAAGGGGCAAGGTAGACGCTTTAAATAGTGCCGTGAAAATTTCTGAGGGTGAAATTCTAGTTTTCCTTGACGCTGATGTCAAATTTGATTCAATGGAGTTCTTAGCGATAATAGAAAGGGAGATGAAAGGTGTGGATGTTCTTGATGTGAAGAAGAAGATTACGAGAGACTCCTTTATTGCAAGAATGGTAAACTATGAGTATGTCAGCTCCAACTTTGGGAATTATCTTTGTTCGCAGCTGATAAGGAGATGTTTCGGCATTAATGGAGCCGCTTTCGCCATGAAAAGAGAAGCTTTTGAAGAGGTTGGAGGGTTTTCTAAGACTATTTCAGAGGATCTAGACATAGCGGTGAAGACTCTGCTAAAAAATAAACAGTTCAAATACACAGATAAGATAGAGGTTTACACGAAGGCTCCTTCTAACCTGAGAAGCTGGTTTGCTCAAAGGAAAAGATGGGGCATAGGTGCTGGTTTATGGATTAAGGATCATTGGAAAAACTTGTTAAAATATGTAGCTAAATATCCGCAAGCTGCAATTCCAAGCATCATCATCCTTTTTCCAACCTTAATTCCAATGATTCTCAATTATGTTTTCTCGAACTTTCTGGACTACAAGATTTTTGATTTTGTTCTAATGCTTTTGGCGACACGGTTCAGTTTCTTGATTCCGTTTCTCTTTTCCGCTTCGATGGCACTAGTTCTTTTCACAAGCTTGATGAATTTTTTCATAAGCTTTCTTCTTTTTTCAGCTTTGTTCTATTCAGCATCGAAAAAGCTAAAACTGCACTTCAACTTTTTGGAATTCCTAGTTTACTACTTCTTCTATCAACCGCTTGCCTTCTTAACACTCATAGTGGGCATAATCACACCCTTTCTCTCTTCAAAGTATAAAGTGGATTGGAAGGTCTAATGCTGTGCGCTGGCGAAAATGACAGTAAAACCTAGTCGTTTTAACCGCAATTAAGCTAAATCTTGTAGAACGTTGTAATCTGGAAATGTTTGAACGAGAGTTTGAAGCTATCCATACTCATACCCAATGAGGACCCAGGCTTCTATGTCCCCATACCCAAACGGATTCAAGTATCAGCTACACAGCAACGTTTTGATCTCATTTTTCAGGGGCATATTGAACGCATATTGAGCCGCTAAGTATTTAAATTATTACCACTATAGTAATATTCATGTCATATCATGAATTGTGGACTGTGTTGTTGAACTGGAAAAGAGAGTTCACAACCAAGGAATTTTCCTCGATTTTTGCTAGTCCTAACCCTAACAAAGTCTTACATGACATGGCTAAAAAGGGCTTCTTGAAGAGAGTCGGATGGGGAAAGTATAAAGTCAGTTCTCCGGAAGAATACGTAACAAGGAAAACGAACATAACCAGAGCATACAGTTTGTTGAATGAAGCTGGAATGCACTATGCTTTGACAGGCCCCGACGCTGTCTTTTTCTGGACCAAGGGCGGCTACCAAGTTGATCGATTCTTCGGTTTCTATCCCATACACTTGAAAGTAAAAAGAAAAAATTTGAAAAAGTGGGAGAGATTCTTTTGTTCTAAAAGGCAAAGATTCTACGTTAAAGATCAGCAGATTAGGCAAACATTGTTCGGCTTGTTCTATGTCTTGTATCCTGAAGTAGATTTCAAAGTCGAAGGAGTGAATGGTTTCTGCGTCATACCATTGAAAGAGACTGTGGAGTTTTGCCAGAGGAACATCTATTCTTACGAACCAGCTTTGGAAATGTTAGATGAAACGTATAAGTTGGGCTTGAAGGTACGTTACATGGAAACAAAGACTAACTCTAGTGAGTATGTATGGAGTTTGCAAAAAGAGAAAATGAAATACTGAGAATGCTTAAGAGACTAACAGAAGAGAGATTGGATTTTGTGGTAGTTGGTGGTTATGCAGTCAGTGGGATAGCCAAACACAGGTTTTCTGTTGATTGCGACATAGTCGTTTCAAAGAAAGAATTAGAAAAGGTTGAAGAGATCTTGAAAACAGAGGGTTTTAAGAGACATGTCAGAAAAGCAGGATTCGATGAAATGTATGCCGGAGAGTTTATTAGTCACAAAAAGGAAGTAGGCGAACTTCCAGTCACCATCGATCTTCTTGTCGGAAGTCTAGTCTGCAGAGCGACAGAAGCCGCATGGAGTTTTGATTACATAAAGAAGCATTCAGTTGAAGCTACCATAACAGGAACCGAGACATCGGCGAGTTGCAGAATCCCAGAAAGGGAGTTGCTTATCGCCTTCAAGATCCACTCAGCAAGAAAAACAGACATACGCGACATAATCATGATGAGAGAAGGAGCGGACTCGGAGAAAATATTAAAGCATCTTAAAAAAGGGAAAATGGATGCATTAACAACTCAGATAAACAAGATAATAGACGCGTTAAATGATAAGAATCTGGTTGACTCTCTAAAGGGAGTATTCACCTTAACTTTTGATGTAAGAAAGCAGATTGAAGGCGCTAGAAAAGAAATTGAAAGTATTCTGAAAAACATACAGCACTTTGCCTGAAACAAAGAAAAAACTGAAGCGCGCGCTCATCTCTAAAACATGCCCCTCGATATCCTAAAATTCAAAAAATAACGCCAAAGAGATGACAAAATCGAAATTTTAACCAGTGCGGGGGATGGGGTTTGAACCCATGCAGCCCTATGGCATCAGGTCCTAAGCCTGACTCCTTTGACCAGACTCGGACACCCCCGCAAAGAGCTTAATTTAAATTGAATTTTGTGCCTTTTATATTTACTTAATTTTGTTGGTAGAGGGAGAGAATAGTATTAGTATGATATTTAAAAATGGCACAGTACCTTATCTTTAATAAGTCAAGTTGATGATTCTAATTAGAAAGGTGCATGAAAATGGAGAAGAATACTTTGAAAGAAGCTGAACTTAAACTGGTTGTCGAACTCATGAAAAACTCTCGCAGAAGCGATAGAGAACTAGCAAAAGCCACGGGACTATCGCAGCCTACTGTAAGCAGATTAAGAATGAAACTCGAAAAGGGAGGATACATAAAAGAGTACACCATGATACCTGATTTTGAAAAGCTTGGTTATGAAATATTGGCAATCACTTTCGTCAAACTTAGTAAAAACCTTGAACCTGAACAAATAGACGACGCTAGACGACTTGCCAAGGAAGATCTGGAAAAAACGCCTTTTGCAGTTGTAATGCTTGAAAGAGGTTTAGGGTTAAAATACGACGGCGTTATTGTTGCATTTTATGAGGACTACGTAGCATACTCGAAGCACATGGACGTACTAAAGCAATATTCATTCTTGGAAACCTCCGAAATTGAAAGTTTCCTAATAAGCTTGAAAGATACAGTTCGATATCGCCCGCTAACGTTCAAATCTTTAGCTGAACATTTGCTAACGTGGAAACAAAACAAGAAATAGTTTAGGTCAACCTTATGATTGATATGAAGCATCTTTTTTAATCGAAAGCTCTAAATTTCATTATGAATGTTTTCTTTCTAGCAGAACGCCTCGGTAGCCTAGCCCGGTGGGGCATCGCCTTGGTAAAGCATCCGAAGAGGCGGTGGTCGCGGGTTCAAATCCCGCCCGAGGCTCTAAGGGCAAAGCCTTCATAACTATTTATGATAATTTATATATTCAACAGAACAATGAAGATAAAGAGGGACAGAGTTTTGCCCTTTGACGAACCCCTAATCTATGCAATAATTGGAGTAGGGGCAATTATCGCATGTTTAATAGTTGTTTATGCTATGAAAAAACGTTGGAAAAAAGAAGAGATACCAGAAGAAAAAGAGAAAAAGATGGAACTGGCTAGTTTACCATTCAAAATTGTGAAAAGTGTGCCTTCTGAAGAGGCTGCACGTGCTAAAGAGGAGCTTAGAATATTAGATTTGGAAAGAGAGATTCTAAGTGATGCCATTCGGCGACTTTATGAAGCCCATGCTGAAGGAAAAATAACAGAAGAAGAGCGAGAAAGATTAGCGCAAACATACAAATCTAGAATGATGACTGTGAAAGATGCCATTTCAAAAGATGAGTCCCTAGTTGCTCTGCATGAACTTGAAGCTATGCAGGAGGACCTTGTAAAGCTTTTCAGTGAACGCTTTGACGAATTAACCTCAAAAGTTGAGGAGCTACGTTCAAGAGTGGAAGCAAAACCAATAAAAGAGATAGCAATACCGCTTGTTGAAGAGTCGACAGAGAAGACACAAATAGAGAAGCCAGCAACAACTGAAGAAAAAGAGAAAAAAAAGAGAAAAAAACCCACAGCAAAATCAAGCCCTAAAACAGAGGCAGAGAAACGGATAGAGGAGATTAGGGCTGAAGTGGAGAAGGTGCTAGACAGATTGGGGCAGATGGAAATTGAAACATGAAAAGGGATGGATTGAAAGGGCAAAGAAAAATGCAGCATTAGAAGCTGTTAAGCATGTTAAAGATGGTTTTATTGTTGGCTTAGGAAGCGGAAGCACAGTTGCCTACGCAATAGAAAAATTGGGAGATAGAACAAAACATGAAAAACTAAATGTCCTAGGTGTTCCAACATCATATCAAGCTTTGACGTTAGCTGTCAAGCACAAGATTCCGCTTACCACATTAGAAGAACATCCCACATTAGATGTGACAATTGATGGAGCAGATCAGATAGATAATCAATTAAACTTGATCAAGGGCATGGGTGGAGCGCTTACTCGCGAAAAAATCGTTGCTTCAGCATCAAAGAAACTCGTCATTGTCGCAGATGAAAGCAAGAAAGTCAAAATTCTTGGGGAAAATAATCATCCAGTGCCAATAGAAGCTTTATCTTTTGCAACTTCAATTTTAATGCGCAAAGTAGAGGAACTGGGTGGAAAACCAGTTTTAAGGGAAGGAACAAAAAAGGTTGGACCAGTAATAACGGATAATGGAAACGTTATTATAGATGCATACTTTGGACTTGTTAGAAAACCAGCAGAATTAGAAAGTAAGTTGAAGCTTCTTTCAGGGGTTGTTGAAACAGGACTTTTCATAAAAATGGCAGATATAGCATATATTGGAAAGCACTCCACAGTTGAAAAATTGGAATGCAAGAAGTAATGTTTAAACATCTTTCAAAACCACATTAAAGCTTATTTAGCCCAGAGCTTAGAATCATCATGATTATCGATGAGTGAAAGCGAACAAAAGAAGAAAATCAATAAAAGGGATTTACCCTGGTTTTATAGGTTAATCTTGATGATCCCTGGAATAAATTCTTTGGAGGGTGCCGCTTCTGGTGTGTTTTGGGCTATTGTAGTGCCAATCTTCTTGGTTCTGAATATCTTTTTTACTATGTTTATGCTTATATGGTTTTCATTTCCATTAAACATAATTTTAGCTGCAATAGTCCCAGTAGCAGTTTTTGTAATATTCATCAAGATTTGTCTTGAACGATTTGTTAACTGGTGGAACTTAGTAATTGGTGAATCTGATTTTGTATGGGATGTTGAGACAGGAATAAAAGAATATATGGACTTGATCAACAAAAAGAAAAAGGAAAACGCGTAGATTTCTTTTCACATACCTAAGTGGGATCCGAATAATCATAGGATGAAATATGATGATGACGATAAGTTCTTATGAAAGCATAAATAACAAACGCAATCTTACTAAAATAGTTAAGGCCAAGAAAAAGCTCACAAAGAGAGCCGTGGCGGCCTATTTTCACTCAGAATAACGATATCCTCCGCAAATCCCTTTTTTTGGGCGTTTTTCTCGATTTTGATCTATTTTGGGTGCTGTGGAGGTGAGAAAGGTGGGCGATGAAAAGTTGGTAAAGTGTCCGGAATGTGGTTGTGAGCGGGTGTATAAAGATGGCGTTAGGTACACTCGCCATGGGGAGGTTCAACGATACCTCTGTAGAAATTGTGGATATCGGTTCTCGCATTCATGACTTTTGAGACATCAGTAAATTTTCTCTTTTTCTTTTTCAGAGTTTTTGAAGTGCTCGTAGAATTGCTGGGTATTCCTTTATTTTCTCGTGGAATATTCCTGTATCGTCGATTAGTTCTGGTCGGAAGTCTTTTTGGTCGAAG